>Ga0105355_10005061_pt1 | contig 11197 bp, 9 predicted proteins | sample GOMGulsemesocosm_2_FD_83508 | JGI IMG/M metagenome (GOLD analysis project Ga0105355, IMG submission 83508) | Methane-oxidizing microbial communities from mesocosms in the Gulf of Mexico - GOM9C Gulf of Mexico | ecosystem: Environmental > Aquatic > Marine > Cold seeps | place: Gulf of Mexico...
TACCGCAGTAAAGGCGGTAATATCATCCATACCTGCAGCTAAGAGCAACAACATACAAATAACGAATACAGCAGCGTAAGCGGAGAAGAACCCCCACACAGCCTCAACAACCCGATCCGGTAAAACTTTTCGCCCTAATTTAATACTAAAGATGGCTTTAGGGTGGACTAGTTTATTTAGCTCTCTTAAACCTTGAAGGTAAAGTAACACCACCCGCACTACTTTCATGCCACCACCAGTACTACCCGCACAACCACCAATGAAGCTAGAGAAAATAAGTAACATTGGCAGCAATGTTGGCCAATCAGCAAATGAAGTAGTAGCAAAGCCCGCAGTAGTACTAATAGAAACAGATTGGAATAATGCTTGATCAAGTGCTTGATCAGCGTCTTGATAGGTACCAGAAGTCAACAGCACGGTAAAACAGATTAAGGTCAGAGCAAGTTGAATTCCAATGAATACTTTGAATTCAGGGTCAAAGAAATAATTTCGCAGAGATTTACTTTGTACAGCGGCATAGTGCAAAGCAAAATTCACCCCTGCAATTAGTAAAAAGGTAACACAAACCAAGTTAATTGCAGGGCTGTTAAAGTAGCCCATACTCGCATCATGGGTAGAAAAACCACCAATAGCTATCGTTGAAAAAGCATGACAAATGGCATCAAACCCCGACATACCAGCAAGCCAATAAGCTAGTGCACAGGCAACGGTTAAACCTAAATATATATACCATAAGTGCTTTGCTGTATCTGCAATGCGTGGTGTCATTTTCGAATCTTTCACAGGACCTGGTGTTTCAGCACGATACAACTGCATACCACCAATACCAAGCATAGGTAATACGGCGACAGCTAATACAATAATACCCATGCCCCCAAGCCACTGTAATTGCTGGCGGTACCACAATACAGCATGCGGCAAACCATCAATATGATTTAATATTGTTGCACCTGTGGTGGTTAATCCCGAGAATGATTCAAAAAAAGCATCTGTTGTTGATAAATTTGGCTGCTCTAAAAGCATGAGTGGAATAGCTGAGAAGCTAGCAAGTACTAACCAGAATAGTACGACAATTAAAAAACCCTCTCTGGCTTTGAGATCGTTTTTTTCATAACGATTTGGATACCAAGCAACAAAACCGGTAAATAGGCACCAAAGAAAAGCCAAAATAAAAGGTAAACCACCACCATCGCGATAGATTAAAGAAATTAATGCTGGCGGCAACATAGTGACACTAAGTAGTGCAACCAATAAGCCTAAAATTCGGATAATGTTTTTATATTGCACGTTTTATTTTTCTTATTTACTTTCTGATTCAACAGTAATTAACTGTAATTGCCCGGCTGACAATGTTTGTAATTTACCCTGCATTAATTCAAGCTGCTGAGCAGGTATGGCAAGTTGAAAAATGACTTCTTGTTGGTAGTCTTGTGCTAACACTTCACCTTCCACCTGCCCAAGTAAATGCAAAACATCATCTACTTGGCTATATTGACATGCTAAGGTTTTATGCACCATAGCTATTTTAATTTTAGCCTGCAAAAATGCTAAGGCTTGGCGAACACTGCCACCATATGCTCTTTGTAATCCTCCGGTACCTAGCTTAGTCCCTCCAAAGTATCGAACAACAACCGCACATACCTGACCTATCCCTCCTCCCTGTAATGCCATTAGCATCGGTTTTCCTGCGGTTCCGCTAGGCTCACCATCATCAGAAAAGCCATAACCTTGGCTGTCATCAGCCGCTTTGGTTAAAAAGGCATGGCAATGATGATTGGCTTGAGGGTGCAATTGTTGCAGCTCTTTAATCATAGCTTTGGCTTCAGCAGGGCTGGCACAAGGGCGTAGATAACAGATAAAGCGGCTACGATTAATAATGCTTTCATCTTCAACATCATTAATCGCAATTGAGTAGGATTTTGTCACAATAATTATCAACTAAGCTAAATTAGCTTAAGCCTAAGTCTCTAGTCATATTTTCATTGTGGGATTGATGAACAATAATATTATCTTCAATACGAATACCACCAAAACAACGCATTTCATCTACGTTTTTCCAATTTACCTGGTCGGCATTAGCTGATGATTTCAAATCAGCAAGTAGTGAATCGATAAAGTACAAACCAGGCTCTATGGTAAACACTTGGTTTGCTTCAATCATTCGGGAGGTGCGTAAAAATGGATGAGCTGCGGGAGTATTTACATGAGTACCACGCTCATCAGCCATGAAGCCACCAACATCGTGCACTTGTAAACCTAAATGATGGCCCAAACCGTGCGGGAAGAAGGTAGAAATAATACCGGATTCAACAGCGGTATCTGCATCAACAGTGATAAAGTTAAAGTCTCGCAGCACTTGACCTATAGCTCTATGAGTTTCTATATGAAGATCTACATAACTCACGCCAGGCTTCAGCCCAGCAACGGCATTAAGCATCAATTGATCCATACGGGCAATCAATTCGGCAAACTTATCATTTTTATATGAATAAGTACGAGTGATATCTGAGGCATAACCATTAAAGTTAGCTCCTGCATCAATAAGAAATGACTGATGCGTTTGAGGAGTATCTTTTTCTAAAGACATATAATGCAAGATTGAGCAGTTCTTATTTAACGCGACAATATTTCCATACGGCGTTTCATTGGTTCCATAACCGATAGACTTTAAGTATGCCTGTTGAATATCATACTCGCTATCACCTTGTAAAAAAGCATTACGAGCAGCTTGGTGAGCTGTTACAGCTAAGGCATTAGATTGACGAAGACACTCGTGTTCATATTTACTTTTATAACCACGATGATAATGCACATAATTAAGTAAAGGCTCAGGGTTAATATTTTCAAACCCTAACGCAGTGGCAACTTCAATATGGCTACCAATATAAGCAAAACCTTTTTTATCATAAGGAAGCAACTTATCAACTTCACTGGCATTGGTTAATATTTTGATATTAAAGAACTCACCCCAGTAGCTTTCTGCTAATGGCGTTATTTTATGCCAAAAGTCTACTGGCTGATAATAGATTAATGTTGGTTTATCTTCACCATTAACCACTAACCATGAGTTGGGGATATCAATGAGTGGTAACCAATACTTAAAATGCGGATTAACTCTAAATGGGTAACAGTTATCGTCAAGAAAGGCTTTAATTTCTTGTCCTGAATGAATAACTAAACCTTCTAAATTCTCACGAGTAAGCACGGTTTTAGTCATTTTTTGCAATTGGGCGATATGTGCTGGATATTGAGCAGCCAATTTAGCATTGAGTGTTGTCATTATGTTGTCTCCGAAAGAGGCCATCAAGAAATTTCCCTCATAATAGCATACCCCTTAAAAAGCATGCTATTGACAATATATAGACTTGCTTTGAATGTATTGAATTTGTGCATAAAACTTTGCAAAACTCTATTCAATACAGCAACTGAGTTAATCACCAATATTCATATTAATAACTTGCTCAAAAACTCGGCTAACTTGCCCTGGCTTATGCTGATAGATCTCTTGATAAGCCAAGACACTTTTCACATAATTGCGTGTTTCTTTAAAAGGAATAGTTTCTATCCATATGTCGGCAGGCATTACTTTGCTATTTTTAAGCCAACGCTTAACTCTATAAGGCCCTGCATTATATGATGCAGTAGCAAGAACTTGATTTCCCTTGCTTTTATCCAGAAGCTTTCGCAGGTACTTTGTGCCTAACTTAATATTGTTTTCTGCATTATAGAGATATTTCCGACTAACACTGCCCCGTTTAAGCTGCTTGGCTGTATTGGGCATTAATTGCATTAACCCTTTCGCCCCTACAGACGAATGAGCATCTGTCATAAATGAACTTTCGCGCCTAGCAATAGCAAAAGCCCATGCTGGATTTATTTCTTGGCTTTGTGCATGTTGATTTATCTTTTTATCAAAAGCTTTTGGAAATCGTAATTCCACATCATCTAAATAACCCACTTCTGCTAGGGTAAAAATAGCTCTATCAAACCAGCCATTTTCATTAGCCAGTTTTGCAGCAACCAACTTCTCTCGAGAATTAAGTTGTGTTAACCAATAGCGCCATTCTCGACGCGCCTCGATATAGCGGCCTAAGTAGTAAAATTCGAATGCTCTTTTCGCAGCTGGATGTAATAAAACGGTATTTTTCTCCTTTGCACTTATGGCTAACGGACTATCTTGTAAACTCACCGGTGTTTCTAAATAACTCGCCGCTAAAAATCCATAATAATGGCGTTTACTCGCCAACTCACTCATCACATCTTGGCCACGCTCTAACTCATTTGTAGCAATTAATGCTCTTGCATACCAATACTGCCACTGTAGCTCTGACTTATAACTAGCAGGCATTTTTGCCAACTCTTTGAGGACTAATTGCCAGTTTTGTTGTTTCAGTACGTCTGTTAACTGCCATTGCATTATATTACGATTTACATTTACCGGATCTAACTTCTCTAACCACTCTCTTGCTTTGAGGTGATTTTTACTAGACAAAGCGATGGCAAATTTTTCTGTTATTTGCTGTTTTTGTTTAGTTGAAAAATTAAAGTTTTCTTGTGCTTTTTTATAGCTTGCTAAAGCTTTATTAGGGTCGCGCCAAACTAAACGTTTAATGCCATAACTATATATTTTACTCTCTGTAATCGATTTATTTATAAATTTATGCTGACGAACTACAGTGGCAGGATCTCGCCTTGCTTGATGCCAAAGTCGGCCAAGGTACTGTTTGTCTTTAGGAAGTTGCCTAGTCAAATAAGGAATAAGTGTGTGTTTTCCACCATCTGCTGCCAGCGCAATACGCTGTAAGACTATGTCATCCGTTTGGTAGCCCGCTTTTTGCCATTGTTTAATTAGCGGGTCGCAAACTTTATCTAGTGATTTACCAACTAACCAAAGTTTAGTTAGTTGTGGTAAGACTACACTTTCAGGTATGCCCGACTGTAATGAGAAGTTTAGCTTTTGACAATTTAATACTGTATTGCTGTTTTTTTTATAAAACGCCAAAAACATGCTGCCATTCTTATTCTTCGCTAAATACTTTAACCACTTTTTCCGTAACGGCCAATCTAATGGTGAATTTTCATATTTTTTCAAAAAATCGGTTATTTCACCAGCTGAAGTTAGCTGCATGGTTTCCATCAATCTACGCTGATCAAGGTAAGGCTGTAATGGATAATAATATAATTGATTATAGAGGTTTTTATATTGCGGTGAATAGCTCATAGCGAGCAGTTTTTCAGCTTTTAAAAAAGTTCTTTGCTGACCAACATCAGTGACTACTTGCATGTTGTCATTGGCTTGCAGCATTTTTAGTGGCAACAATGCACATATTAGTAAAAGTAATACTATTAATGAATTTTTCACTACTGCTCCAAGTGTGATTGACTTACATTCCATTTGGTTTTCAACGTTAGCTAACAACTAAGCTTGCTTAATTATAGCTTAAGCAAGATCACTCAATGTTGATCTCGCTTTATTTCTTATATTGATTTTCACCTAATAAGGTATAATTGATCACCCATTTAATCTATAAACTCTAAACATCATGCCTACTTCTATCTTCCAACAAACAGACCATGTTCTCGATGCCCTTGGTTTGCGATGTCCAGAGCCAGTTATGATGGTTCGAAAGAACATCAGAAAGATTACCAGCGGTGAAACGTTATTAGTTAAATGTGACGACCCTTCAACAACTAGAGATATTCCCAGTTTTTGTCGATTTATGGAGCATGAATTGCTAGCACAACAAACAGACCACCTACCCTTTTTGTACGTAATAAGAAAAAGTTAACATTTAGCCAGCAAGCTTTTACTATCAAGTTGTAAGCAACTATTTCGGCGTGGAACTTTCAATATTTTATATTGCCTTATATTCGAGTGCTATTAACTAGCTAATTTATATGGAGCAATAATCAATGGTCAATATACCCCACCGTAAACTATTTAGTCTTTTAAAAAGCAATAAGCAATTTATTATTTTTATTTTACTGATGTCAGTATTTCGCAGTGCTGTTGCTGATTGGTATTCTGTGCCTACAGGCTCGATGCAACCGACAATTAAAGAAGGAGACCGCATTGTAGTTAACAAAATGGCCTATGATCTACGACTTCCTTTTAGTGATGTTTCATTACTTTCATTAGATAGCCCTAAACACGGCGAGATTATAGTTTTTGAATCTAAAGCAGCAGACCTTAGGTTAATTAAACGTGTAGTAGGTTTGCCTGGTGATGTTGTTGCTATGCACAACGAAAAAATCACTATCAACGGCAAGCCATTATCTTACCAACCCTTTCCTCAAGACAAACTAAATAAAAATGATGAAAGTGCGGGTTATGCTTTGGAAAGATTAGGAAATATAATACACAATATTAATGTTGATAGCAGTGCAAGTAAGCAATTCAGTAACTTTGGGCCTGTAACAGTCCCTGCTGGTCACTACCTGGTGCTTGGAGATAATAGACGACACAGTGCAGATTCACGTGTACATGGCTTTGTTCCCCATAGTGAGATACGTGGCAAAGCGACAGCTATTGCTTTTTCAGTTGATTATGAAAATTATTACCTACCTCGCTCGGAACGTTTCTTTCAAGATATTTACGCAAGCAAAAGCTAACTTTAAAAAATCCCTTATATCTCACTTGATACAAGGGATTGTTACTTATTTACTTAACTCTATGCTGGAATTTTTACTTTTTTCAGCATCATGAATAAACTATCTTTTAAGTGTAAACGTTGCTTCTTTCTGCCTTCTAAGTATTCATCACTAGTGTTTTCTACACCTTGCTCGATTCTGTTAACTTCTTGATCAACTTCATGATATTCATTAAATAAGCGAGCAAAGTGGTTATCATTCATTTTCAAATAATGAATTTCTTCACCAAGATCTGGAAACTCGTGGTGTAAGTCATGTTTCTCTAATGTCATTCTATATCTCCAAAGGTTATTATTTTTTCAAATCAGTTTTAAAGTGCACAGTTAATGCATCGTGCAGTATAAGGCAGTGCCAATAATCGTTCTGCTTTAATGGGTTCATCACACTCTTCACATTGGCCATAGATGCCACTGTCTAATCGTTGTAATGCAATTATTACTAATTTAAGTTCAGCCTTTGCTTCATGATGAATTTCATCAAGTACACCGTCATTTTCAGTTTCAGTTGCTTGCTCAGCAAAGTCTTGTGATCTTCCCTTATGAAAGTCAGCCTCAATTGCGGCTATTCGCTTGGTCAATTGCACTTGTTTATCTTTCAGTAGTGATAAAATCTCTTGGCTTGGCATATATGGCTCCTTAAAAATTTTGTCTAAATATTTATTTGCCTATACATTGACCTTACGCCTATCCTCATCCTTGTTGTTGATCTAGCTCAACTAATCTTCGCCAATTTTTAAATATATGGAATTGATAATAAGAACGACTTTCCCCTAAATTTTTTGCAAAAAAAAGGCCATGTTGCCATGACCTTTTTATACATTTAGAAAATGTCTTTATTGTAAAACTGAAATATCCGCTATAGCAAAGAAGCTATTTCTAATTTCATTGAGTAAAGTTAAGCGGTTTATTTTTATAGCTTCATCATCACTCATTACCATGACATTATCGAAGAAGGTATCAATAGGCGCTTTAAGCTCAGCGAGCTCTGTTAGCGCGGCTTGATAATTTTTTTCCGCCATAAGTGGTGAAACTTTTAAGCTAATTTCTTGATAGATATTTGCTAAATCACGCTCTGCTTGTTCTGTTGCTAATTCAGTATTGAATGACTCATAAAGTTCACCATCAAACTTAGCGAGTATATTACCCACACGTTTATTGGCGGCAGCAAGTGTTGCAGCTTCAGGTAACTCACCAAAGAAAGTTACCGCTTTGATGCGCTTTTCGAAATCAAGTGGTGCACTTGGCTTTTTGGCTAATACAGCCTGGATAACATCAACACTAATACCCTGCTCTTGATAGAAAGCACGGAAACGGCCCATGATAAAATCAAGTACATCACTCGCTGTATTTTCATTAACTAATTTATCACCAAACAACTCGATACTTTTGTTAATCAAGTCAGCAAGGTCTAAATCAAGCTGTTTTTCGATAATTATACGAATACTACCAATAGCAGCTCTTCGTAGCGCAAAAGGGTCTTTATCGCCCTTTGGTGGCTGATTTATGCCAAAGATACCAACCAAGCTATCTATTTTATCACTAATAGCAACGGCACAACCAATATTAGCTTCAGGTAAAGCATCCCCTGCAAAGCGTGGACGGTATTGATCTTCCAATGCTTGGGCGATATTTTCATTTTCACCATCATGTAAGGCATAGTATTTACCCATAGTACCTTGCACTTGCGGGAACTCTAAGACCATTTCAGACATAAGATCTGTTTTACTCAACAAACCTGCACGGTAAGCATCTTTTGCGTTCTCACTTAGCTGCTCAGCAATAAACTGGCTTAAATCTGCAATACGCTCAGACTTTGCTTTCAGTGTACCAAGTTGCTTTTGAAATAATACTGATTCAAGGCTTGTTAGTCTTGACTCTAGGCTTTGCTTCTTATCTGTTTTAAAGAAAAATTCGGCATCAGCTAGACGTGGTCGGATTACTTTTTCGTTACCAAAAACAACGGTATTAGGATCTTTCGATTCTATATTAGTAACAAAGATAAACTTGTTAACAAGCTGGCCATCTTTATTTGTTACCGGAAAGTATTTTTGATGATCTTTCATTGAATAAATCAAAGGCTCTGCTGGAACATTCAAGAAATCTTCATCAAATGTTCCAACTAAAGTTACCGGCCATTCAACTAATGCTGTAACTTCATTTAATAACTCTTCATCAATCAATGCCACCGCGTCGATATCATTGGCAACTTGTTTTATTTGCTCAACAATTTTGCTTTGTCTATCGTTAAAGTCAACATCAACATAAGCTTTAGCTAATTCAGCCTGGTAATCATTTGCATGATTTATTGTCACTAGCCCTTCGTGATGAAAACGATGACCTTGGACTTGATTGCTTGAACTAACACCAAGCGCTTCACCGGCAATTATCTCACTACCAAAAAGCATAGTTAATGTATGAACAGGACGAATAAACTGGATACGTTCAGCACCCCAACGCATTGGTTTGGCAATAGGCAGTTTATTTAATGCCGTATTTACCATAGTTGGTACTAAATCAGTAACCGTCTTGCCTGCTACCGTTGCCTTGTGAAGTAACCATTCACCTTTGTCTGTAACCAAACGCTGAGCTTGTTCAACATCAATACCATTTGATCTTGCCCAGCCTTGTGCTGCTTTGCTAGCATTACCTGCGTCATCAAATGCGACGCTTACTGCAGGACCGCGTTTCTCGACAATTTTGTCTTGTTGCTTTTCAACTAAATCAAAAACCTGAACAGCTAAACGGCGTGGTGTCGCATACCATTTAATATCGCTATAAGTTAAATCATGGCTATCAAGCTGACTTTTAATGTTATCAAAAAAAGCCGTCGCTAATGTTTTTAATGTTTTTGGCGGTAACTCTTCTGTACCAAGCTCAATAAGGAGTGTTTCAGTATTCATTATTTTTCTCCTTCCTTTGAAGCTTCATTGTTGTTACATAGCGGGAAGCCAAGCTCTTCACGTTTTTGGTAATATGCTTCAGCACATGCTTTAGATAAAGTACGAACACGCAAAATATAACGTTGACGTTCTGTTACTGAAATAGCATGACGTGCATCGAGTAAGTTAAAGGCATGTGATGCTTTCATAACTTGTTCGTATGCTGGCAAAGGTAGATTTGCTTCAATAAGTTTCTGGCTATCTTTTTCACATTGGTCAAACTGCTTAAATAGCGCATCGACATCAGCATGCTCAAAGTTATAGGTAGACTGCTCTACTTCATTTTGATGGAATATATCACGGTAATATACAGTACCTAGAGGGCCATCTGTCCATACTAAATCATAGATACTATCTACATTTTGAATGTACATAGCTAGACGCTCTAACCCGTAAGTAATTTCGCCGGTAACAGGGGTACATTCTAAGCCACCTACTTGTTGGAAATAAGTGAACTGACTGATTTCCATACCGTTAAGCCAAATCTCCCAACCTAAACCCCAAGCACCAAGGGTTGGTGATTCCCAGTTATCTTCAACAAAGCGAATATCATGAACAAGAGGGTCTATACCTAACTCTTTTAATGAGTTGAGGTATAACTCCTGAATGTTCTTAGGTGATGGTTTAAGCATGACCTGAAATTGATAATAGTGCTGTAAGCGATTTGGGTTTTCACCATAACGACCATCCGTAGGACGACGGCAAGGTTGCACATAAGCACTGCTAATTGGCTCTGGGCCAATTGAGCGTAAGAAAGTCATTGGGTGGAATGTTCCAGCCCCTACTTCTATATCAAGAGGCTGTACTATTACACAACCTTGACGCGACCAATAATCTTGCAGTTGCAAAATTAAGCCCTGAAAAGTTTTACTATTGTAAGTTGTCATGGTGTTCACATTCACTTTTATCTATTTAACTGAGCAAAGCTTGTTTGCTGGAATTTTTTAATTTTTGCAGTATAGCGTTTTTAGAGTATTTATCCTACAAAAATGCCCGGAATTTGAAGCCCGGGCATCTAATATTCAACTACTAATGACTATACATCAAGGTTTGAAACTTTTAAGGCATTGTCTTCAATAAAGTTTCTTCTTGGCTCAACATGATCACCCATTAACGTAGTGAACAGTTGATCCGCTGCAATAGCATCTTCGATAGTAACACGGAGCATACGACGCGTTTCTGGGTCCATAGTGGTTTCCCATAACTGTTCAGGGTTCATCTCACCTAACCCTTTATAACGTTGTATGTATTGTCCGCGCTTCGACTCGGCCATTAACCAATTAAGTGCATCTTCAAAGTTTGTTACCGGAGTGATTTTTTCACCACGTTTAACGTAAGCACCTTCTTCCATCAAACCATTGATAGATGAATTTAACGACATGATAGCAGCAAACTCTTTAGACTGAAGGAACTCGTAGCTACAATGGTATTCTTTATCTATACCATGCTTTCTAACAATGAAGTTAGGGAAGTAAATATTACGCTCTTGATTATGTTTCACTTCAATATTGTAGATTGAACCATTACCGTCTTGATTTTCAAGCTGAGTAATTAAGTCTTTAGCCCATGCATTAACTTTTGCTTCATCAGCAAAATCTTCAGCGTTGA
>Ga0105355_10005062_pt1 | contig 11195 bp, 9 predicted proteins | sample GOMGulsemesocosm_2_FD_83508 | JGI IMG/M metagenome (GOLD analysis project Ga0105355, IMG submission 83508) | Methane-oxidizing microbial communities from mesocosms in the Gulf of Mexico - GOM9C Gulf of Mexico | ecosystem: Environmental > Aquatic > Marine > Cold seeps | place: Gulf of Mexico...
AAATCTTTCGACAAAATCTATCTTAAGTATCAACTTTAAGCATTTATAACCTTTATCTTACGAGAGAAAGTGTTTTTGGATAAAATAACAAACTAACAAGTAAGAAGGCTGTCTATATTTAGACAAGCACTTCTATAATATTGCATTTATTAATCGAGTTTTGCTGATTGATGTAACCAATATAAGCCTTGGATTGCTGTAGTTGGAAAGGCTGTTTGATGATTTGCTTGAGCAATAACCATCATTTTGACAGTTAATTCGGGTTGCTGCCAAGACAATAATGTTTTAGCAAATTTTTCTGCATCTGACACCATATCATATGTACTTTCCAGTGCTTTTGTTTCCCGTTCCCCTATCGCTATAAAGACTTTAGCTTTGATGTTCTTACTTTGCTTAGCAAATTCGGAAGCAACTTTAAAGATGGTTTTATTGTCATACCAATAAGAAGGGCTACCCAAAATATAACGACTAAACAGCGTTGGTTTGGTTAATAAAATATAACTGCCAAAGAGCCCTCCTAGTGAGTTACCTACAAATGTTCTGTTATGTGGCTGCGTTCGGTAATGCTGTTCCATATAAGAAAAAACATCATTTTCAATAAACTCCATATGTTGTTGTGCTTGACCGGTTTGTTGTCGCCATTGTCCATCTATCGTTGGTGTATAGTCTCGTACTCGACTACTATCCCCTTTTGAACCTTTAGCGTAGGAAATCCCCACGATTATAGCTTCTGACATCTTACCGACATTCATTGGGTAACGGGTAGCTCCAGAAACAATTTGAAAGCTATACCAAGCATCAGTTAAATAAATCACCGGATACTTTTTTGTTTTATTCTTCCGGTATGACTTAGGTAATTTGATAAATAACGGATAGATCCGATGGCTTTGGCTGTCTTGAACCTCAACAACTGAACTTCTCGGTATTTGAAAAGACTTATTTAGCTTCGCACCATTTAATGTAATGCCTGTATTAACAGCAGTCTTTTCAACAAGCGGCTTTTGATAAGAAAAACCCGATTGAGCATACGTAAGTAAAAACAATAAGCTGCACCAATATAATAACGAACTTATCAATGTCGTTTTAGAATTCATCGTTATTTAACCTTTTTCAACCAGCTTTTTACCGGTAATAACCATTCCTTTATTGGCTTATAAAATGCACCATGCTCTTTTCCTGTACTGATAGATATTTCGTTAAATGAACTTACACCTTTACTGCGATCAATGACATATTGGCAAGAGCCAACCCCATCAGAGGTTTCATAAATAGAATAAATATTGCCATAAAGTACTACGTCAGGATTTTGATGAAGTAACCGCCCACAACCGGCAAGAATAATAGCGGTAAGCTTTTCTGAGTTGACATAATACGACGTTAACGCAGTAATCGCACCACCACGTGAAAAGCCAACTAAAGCAATATTTTCATATGGAACGCCATTGGCTACTAACTCTTTAATATCTCTTGCTAATTTCTTTGCAAACGCCCTCGGCTTTGTTCCTTTAACTCGATGATAAGCAATAAGATTATAATGGGAGTCAGATAGCGCCTTCTTAATTCCAGGGAAGTCATACATCCCCCACCGTGGGTTGACTGGCGTTGCGTTTGTTCCTTCAACAATAAAACCATGTGAATAAAACACATATTTTTCATCTGCTTTTATCTCACTAGGAAAGTGCGGATATAACTGACCAGCAACAACATTGTCACAATGAATAAATGCTAGAAATACCATGACAACGATAGTGCTTTTAATAAATTTGAAATTCATACTGTTCTCAACTGTTAGGATTAATTATAAAATGTTCATTTTTTAATTGTTAATTGTTTTCTTTTCTTCCCCCCGCTTTATTCAGGTCGCAAGATTCCAAGTCATGTTTGTATTAACATGGATAAATAAAAAATTGTTACATAGGAATTAACGTTATCGAATGGTGCGCTATTTATCCGGTATTGACAGTATCCAACGCTTCACTTGATCTAGCCATAGAGGTAACGGTTGGTAAAAAGCGCCATGCTCTTTACCTGTATTGATGGACTTTTCTTTAAAAGAGTTGAGCTCTCTCGTTCTGTCTTGTAGATATTCACAAGAACCAGCAAAATCTGAAGCTTCGTAAATCGAAAATAAATTTCCATAAGGTTGAAATTCTTCGTGGCTTTTAACATAACCACCACAAACAGCCAGTAAGATAGTATTAACTTTATCTTGTCTTAATTTACTGTTTGCTAAGAGCGTGATTTCCCCTCCCCGAGAAAAGCCTAACAAAGTAATATTTTCAGGTTTTACGCCATAATCTAGCAGCGCTTTAACATCTGCAGCTAGTTTTTCAGCAAATTGGTCAGCAATAGTATTTTTAGGCCGATGATATGCGATTAAATTATATTGAGGGTCTGATAACGCTTTTTTTACGGCTAAAAAATCATACACCCCCCAACGCTCATGTTCAGGTTTTACATTCTTCCCTTCTAACAACAATCCATGGCTATAAAACACATACTTTTCATTAGCATTTATTTGTTGTGGAAATTCACTATAAATTTCACCGGCTAGACTCTTAGTACTGAAACAACTTCCATAAAAAATAGAACCAATGAAAACATAGCAATAAAGACTTGTGATAATTTTAGAAATATACATTTTATAGATCCAAATATAAATTAGGATCGACACTTCGACCTGAATTAAGCATTTCAAAATGCAAATGTGGTCCAGTAACCCGACCCGTTGTACCTACGGTGCCCAGTTTATTCCCTGCCACAATGTATTGCCCTGCCTTTACCGATAACTGATCTAAATGAGCATAAAGCGTTTGTGTTTGTCCGCCATGTTCAATCAATACAACCTTGCCATAATTTTCATGTAAGCTAGAATCATCAGCTATTAATACCAATCCAGAATAACTCGCAATAACTGCTGTTCCCTTTGCTGCTGCAAGGTCTATTGCTTGATGAGGCTGCGCTCCTCTATATTGGTTCACTACGCCATACCCCGATGAGATGGTGAAATTCGTTATTGGATTAATGCCGGCGTTGTTAATAGCAAAAACTTGTGTTGGTAACAGCCTATTAGCCAAGACAGAAAAACTTGCTAAAACCAAAAACATGATTAATATCAAAAACTTAACCTTGGCACTAACCTGCCTCTTATCCGTGGTAGACATACTTGCTCGAATACGCTGCTCAAAATCTGACTTACTCAGTTGCGTACCAGTAAAGCTAGTTAATAAATCACTATTTTTATTGTTGCTGGCACACTTTAAACTTGCTATCAACGTATGCGCATAATCTGATTTTTCATCAGGGAAGGTTTTAATAACTTCCGCGTCACAGTTAAGCTCCATTGCTTGTATAAAACGTTTTTCGTAATACCTAATAAAAGGGTTAAAACAAAATAGAGCAGAACAAAAGCTAAAGAACAACACTATTTGTGGGTCATAACGTTTAATATGGATGAGTTCATGTTCAATAAGCAGTGTTCGCTGATTTTCAGGTAAGCTAAAAACATACTCAGGCAAAATCAGAGTCCGGCGAAAGAAACCAAATACAAAAGGGGAAATTGACTGGCTGGTAACATAAACCTTAACATTTAGCCGCTCAATTAATTGTCGTTGCTTGTCAGTAAAAGTAATTTTCCTTCCTGAATACTCTAACAGGCTCGACTGCCTAACCACCTTTCGGATTTGATGAAGAGCAAGGAAGTAACGCAATAGTGAATAACCACAATAAGCGACAATCATTATAAACATAATCACCAATAGCACCTGAAATTCAGAAATTTGATTGTAGGGTGTCACTGACGTTGTTAGATCAGTATGCAGGTACTGTCCACTATCAATAATGGCTTTATTTTTGAGTGATTCGGGAATTGAGCTCTGTGTAGGCATAATGTAAAAGGCCAATAAAGGCACAAGAGCCAAAATTAACCAACTACTCCAAAAAGTAGACCAACGACTTATTTGTGGGAAAAACTTATCAACAATAATCGTTTGGCTATATAACAAACCACTCCAAAGCATAAAAACGACTAGTGATATTAAAATGGTATTAAGTAAATATGAATAATCCATGTTATTTAGCGTCGTCTTCCAAATCGGATAATAGTTTTTCTAAGTCTTCAATCTCACCTGCTTCAATTAACCGGCTATCGGCAAACATTGCGACAGGCAGAGGACCGTCCATTTCAAAGACTCTCTTAGCAAAATCTTGAGCGAAGGTCGCCAATGTGAGCATCTTATCCAATTTGGAAAAGTATATTTTTTTATTACCTTGCGACTCAATACGTACAAAGCTTTTATCACCCATGCGTTCAAGGGTTTTTCTGGTCGACGAATACCCCCACTCAAATTGCTTCACTATCTCATCATGTAATTCACGGGCAGTTCTTGGCTCTGAGTGCCATAGCAACTTTAAAATCTCTAATTCTGGGGCTGTGGGCTGCATATTCCGGCCATAATTGTTAAATGTCACCGATATAGTGCGACACTTGTCACACCATGTCAATATAAAATATTCTTAATATAGTCAGCCTATATAAATCACATCAAGATAAACTCCCCAGCATAAAACATCTAAACACCACGAAACACCTAAAAAGGGTGAAAAATATTGGTTAACTCATTCTATAGGCAGCGCCGATAATCTATAAAGGTTTCATCTATGATGGGCATAACCTTAAGACTAAATCTTGAATGCTAAAACTTGAGAACTTAACCTTAAGGTCTCAAAAGAGCTTTCAGAAAATAGAGCGGATTGACGACAGGTATAGTATAAATAACATAAAGGTTATATCATTATCGCCACTCGCTGAATCAATTTATTATCTATGTCAGAATACCAATTCGCTGATTATCTTTTCAATAGTAAAAACGGTACCCTATTCAAAGCAGGTAAGACGACCAACTTACGAGCAAAAAACGCACAACTACTCTTTTTATTGTTAACGTCAGATAACCAACTCTGCTCCAAAGAAACTCTTTATAGTGAAATATGGGGAGATATCGTTGTTCAAGAAAGTAGTCTTTCTAAATCGATTAATGAACTCAGAATTATTCTCGGTGATTCAGCTAAAAATCCAGTTTTTATAAAAACATGGCCCAAAAAAGGTTACCAATTTTTAGCTACGGTTAATCAAGTCGAATCAAAACAACTACCTGAATCAATGATGAAGAAAACATGGTTGTGGATTTTTGCGGTTTTCGCGATTATTTCAGGGCTCTATTTTTCTTACGGGATATTTTCGACTCAACAAACAGTTAATGATAATAGTGCCAAAGACTTCTATCTGCTCGGATTAGATTATCAAAGTCGTAGTGAAGACAAGTCCTATTACTTTAAAGCGTTAAAGCAATATCAACAGGCTGTAGAAGTAAATAGCGAGTACGCGAATGCTTGGGCGCAACTTTCTATCATTCAGTCGATTATTTACAGTAAAGCATTTGATAAAACTGACAAAAGAGCAAAAGCATCAAAGCGGGCTGCAATAAAGTCTCTTGAGCTTCAACCTGACCTTGCTTTAGGGCATTACGCCTTGGCATCATGGCATTACCTGATCTCACGAGATCATCAAAAAGCTTTACAAATAATCAAAAATGCAGAGCATGACTCTGCATTAGCAACAGATGTTCAGCTCTTTAGAGCCGCAATACTGAGGCGACAAGGTGATTTTGATAAATCATTAGCTATCATGAACAGTGCATTCATTGAGAATCCAAGAACAGCTTCTTTGGCCGACTCATTGGCTATAACTTACCTTATGATTGGGCAATATGATAGTGCTATAGCGCTACTAGAAAAGGCGCGTTTATTTGCTCGAGAAAGGTCCCAAGATACTGCACGGTTAGACTATCGAAGCGCTTTGGTTCTTTACTTCAAAGACGCTAATTTGATAAGTTTATTAAATGCTATTAATACGATAGTGTTACCCGAAAATCAGCCTCATATATTACTTTTTAACATTTTCGAACCGGCCTATCAGGCAACTCTGAGTGCTAAAGCAGTCTCACAAGATCATATCTTTGAAAACCAGAACCAAGTGTATCCATTAAGCTTATTACAGGCAATTAACCTGCACTTACAAGATCCTCAATCAAGAAATAAGAAAGTACTTCTGGCTAAAGCTGAAACAACTATTAAAAATGGATGTAAAGCATGACCCAAGAGTAATGATGTCGTTAGCAACGGTATACGCACTCACTCAACAAACAAAAGCGGCATATAAGCTGGCGCAAACGGCACTGCATATTTACCCAAGAAAAAAAGATGCTATAGCTAGAATGTATCTTGAAATTGAACTGTTACAAATTTATGCGTTAACCGATAATAATGACGCATTTGAACAATTAAGATCGTCCATCATGGCACAACCTTCTCTGTTAAGTCGTAATTGGCTCAAGCTAGATCCAGTTTGGCAAAATATTTCACATAAAGCAGACAAATAAAAAATTACCTAAACCGGCAAAACTCCTGTTTTAAGCTACGCCGGTTTTCTGTGGTACTATCTGCTTATATACATTAATAATGCTAACAAAAGGCACCGGGTAAAATTTAATTTCATATTATTATTTTGCTTTTTACTTGACGACTTGCTGTGAGGCGTCAAGTGCTGCTAATAAGTAAATAATTTGTCGAGTACCTATTTTAGCCGATGCAATATCTGCCCATTCACCTAACGTATGTTGATCTTTGCCATAACTACGCCCCATAGAAAAAGAAGGTAAGCCAAGAACAACACCAATATTGGCATCAGTACTTCCCGTTGCGATAGCAGGCTCCTGCCCCAACTTAAGCGCGCCGGTATAAGATTGAATGCTGATAATTGTTTGTACAAAGTCGCCATTTAAAGCGGGTTTCATCTTATCAATTGTGCCACCAGCTGCATTTTTGATGTTATAACTCAACTTAAAAGAAACATTTTCATGATCGGCGGCTTTGTTACAGACTTTAATAATTTCATTGTTAAGTCGTGCTAACTCCTTTGGATCAGCGCTTCTTAAATCAACGGTTACTTTAACTTCAGGCGGAATACCATTATATATTTTGCCGCCATGTACCTGCCCCACATTATAAATCCCCAGAGGAGTCTCCAGCTCTTCTTTTATATCAAGTTCAATGTCGTAAATGTCGAGTATGCATTGAGCAGCCGCTTTTGCTGGGTGGGGCTGTTTATAAGAATTAACCGTATGAGCACCCGCTGCGGTAAAAGTCATATCTATCCAGTAAATCCCCAAAGCTCCATAGAGAATCGGGCCTAGATTACCATCGAGCGCGGCAACATAATCGATGTTATCTCCCAACTGTTCCATAAAATATTTCATACCTATCAAGCCAGCTTCTTCTTGCACAGTCGCGAGAAAAGTCACATCACTCTGCGGTTGATAATCCGTTTTCACCATCGCTTCGACAACCGCTAACATATTCGCTACGGAGGCACTATTATCCCATATACCAGGACCATATAACCGGCCATTTTTCCGGGTTACTTTAACATCGGTGTCGATATCAAATACGGTATCCATGTGCGCCGCAAACAACAACCTTGGTCCTTGTTGCTTCCCTTTTATAACAACCCAAACATTACCTAACTCGTCAGTTTTAGGCTGTAATCCCAATTGACGAAACTTTTCTGAAATATAATAACCGCGTTGCTTCTCCTGTCCCGGCGGAGCGGGTATTTCGCTAATTGTTATCCACTGCTCAACCTGTTGTTGAAAATTATTGTCCAAATATTGGCTTATTTTTTTAACGGAAATTTGATCTACAATCTTTTGGTCAAACCAACTTGCATTAACACTGAGGTTCATGAAGCATACGACAGCAATAACTATGTTACCTAATCGACTCATTTTATTACCTTATTTATATTTTATTAATCCATAAACAAATTAAAAACTTATACTTCAATAGAGCTACCCTTTTGCAAAGTCTGATGAATTATGACTAAACCTGAACTCGGGATAATGAGCGCTTGTATTAAGATAAAATCAATAACTTAGATTGATAGCAAACGTAAAACACATAAAACTCAAATAACACTTACCTTTCAATGTTTCACTTTATTCGATTATCAAGAGCCATGTTTATTGCTTTAGACTAAACATAAGTACCTATATCCCTATAGGTAAAACGTTGGGAATAGGATAAAAGCAAAGATCAAACAATTGTCATTTATCCCAAATTCAAGTTATTTAATCATCTCAGCCCAATAGCCCAGTTTCTAATATCTTCACGAACAGCGGGTAAAGGACGCACTCCGGCAAGCAATATGACATCATGAAATGCTGCAAGGTCAAAAGCTTTGCCCATCAGTTTTTTTGCTCGTTTACGTTCAGACAATATTAAATCAGCACCTATCATGTAACTCAATGACTGTCCTGGCATAGCAATATAACGGTCTACTTCGATTTCTATTTCAATACGTGACATCACCGTATTTTCCAACATAAAACGAATCGCATCCTCACGTGACCAGCCTCGTAAATGAATGCCAGGCTCAACAATAAGTCGACTAGCTGTCCAAAGATGCTTGGTGATCATACCTTGTCGGTCATAAGTGGAACTGTAGAGCGCCATCTCATCAGCGAGATACTCAGAATAAAGCGCCCAACCTTCTAAAATGCCAGAGTTATAACCTGTTGAAGCAGTTTCTCGCGGATACGTTGACCAAAGATGATGACCCGGCATTCCTTCATGAAAAGCGATAACCTCAGCCATAAGACGTCGCTCATTCGGTCGCGAAGGGTTAATGATATAACGTGCAGGTGTTTTTCCTTGCGCTTTACCGTAATAACCTGCTGGAGCCGAATTTTGCATATATTTTGGCATTTCACTGACAATAAATTTCTTATCGGTCTTTTTTGAAAATGATGACAGCGTATTATCTTGTGCACGAGCTAAAGCAGCTTCTGAAATGGCTATTAACTCTTTGGCGGTTGTGCTGTTTTCCGCTGTTTTCTTTCGTAAACCTGCAAGTAGGCTTTTTACTGTATCTCCCTTCTTCCCTGTTGCAAGTAATTGTACCTGTGACTCTTTAAGAAAACGTTTGCCTATTTTTTCTATCTCTTGTGCAGATAAATCTAAAGTTGTCCACCATGTTGCAGCATCATTGAAGCACGCTTCACCACCTTTAAGCCTAGAAAGGCCAGGAGCCGCAAGCGAAGCGGGTAGATACTCATTGCTTATAAACTGCTCATATATCGCTATCGCTGGGGCAATATTGTCACTAATAAGGGCATTCCATTGCACTGCATTTTGATGTTTAACATTGTTGAAACGATACTTAGAATCTAGCGCAGTCAAATCGGACAAAAGGTCACGCACTTGTTGATGTATTCTAACAACAACAGGGCGTGGTGCTGTTTCATTCGTAGCCATGCCTAAACGTAGGGTCTCAACAGCTTTATTTATTGCTACAGGAGCTTGAGACCAAGTTGAAATTGCTTCGGTGGCATTATTTGGCTCGTTTGTTATGACACTCTGCCACTGTCTTGGCCATTTTACTTGCCAACCAATAACCTGATTAAGAAGACGTAAATCCGTTTTGCAGCTTTTCAGAGCTTGGCTAGCAAAGCCACTGTCGGCAACAAGAACCTTACTCTGTGCACCTGCACAATACATTGTCAATGCGACAATGGAGCCGATAATAAATACCTTCATTTGTTTATACCCTATTCGAGGTTTATAGTTAATGTTTTAAAATTAATGTCTTAGAAATACCAATCAGATTAAATATCAGCTCATCTTCAGATGGTTAAAATGCAAATTCCAAAATTGTTTACAGATATGTAAGTACTTCGATTTAGTTTGCGACTAAAATCGCTGTTCTCAATACCAATAACCAAGTATTGGATAATCAAATACTTTGAACTTCACGTTTATTCTTTTTGAGTATTGGTCATCCAATAAATTCGTTTGTATAAGACATTTTTTTATTGAGATTTTTCTATTGATATTTCTCATTAGTTACTTTCATTACCAGTATGTTTTTCTACGTGATGAAATGCTTGAAATTAAGCTGTAAAAAAGTTCTAGAAAACTTCTAACGCTATTAAACGTATGTAAAACTTGGCGAAAGCAATACATTTAAAAAATATTATGAATATACACATCAATATTTCGTGATGTGTTTTCAATCAGAAATTAAAATAAATATTTAATAAACGATAAACATACTCGAGTTAATCTATAAAATTTTGAAGGATTTGTCAGGAGAAAGTAGATGACAGCTTAAGACAAATTTTAGATATGAATTTTATGGCAATCACAACAACTTGAATTTACAAAGCTAACCTTTTTGGTATTGCAAAAACTCTCTAAAGTATATTGACCAAGTATGCTTAATCAAAGTCGATACATTGCAATTATTGGCGACTGCCAGCCATTACATCAATTATTTTGAACTATATCTTCAAATATTACCGTTATTAATCATTATCACCATTAAATATAATAGCTCCAACATTCAGAAACAACGAACTTTGGAGAATAAAATGAATAACCCTTTTATAAATAAACTACTCACAACTCAAGCCGGTTTTTCCACTTTAGTCCTTAGAGTTCCAGCTGCTTTTATTTTTATTGCCCATGGTGCACAAAAATTATTTGCTTGGTTTGGCGGTTACGGATTAGAAGGCACCGGTCAGTGGATGGCATCTATCGGTCTTGAGCCAGGATACCAGATGGCATTACTAGCAGGTAGCGCAGAGTTTTTTGGTGGTATCGCTTTATTAATTGGCTTACTGGTTCGCCCAGCGGCTTTGATGCTTAGTATTACCATGCTCGTTGCGATATTCAGTTTACATTTTGTAAATGGTTTATTTATGAGTAGCAACGGTTATGAGTTTGCTCTGGCGCTATTAGCGATATCAATATCTTTAATGTTCAGTGGCGCAGGCAAAATTTCAGTAGATAACTTATTAGCAAAAAAATAATTCAATATAATTAGCGGAGATAATACCCATGAGTAAAGTTAAAACCAATTGGAAAAGCAGTATCAAAGGTGGTGAATATCGCCGTAAAGACTCACAGTTTAGACATTGGATCACCCCAGATGGCAGTGCTGGTCCAACAGGAGATGAAGGGTTTAAAGCCGAAGCTGGTCGCTATCACCTTTATGTATCGTTAGCTTGTCCGTGGGCACACCGTACCTTAATTTTTCGTCAGCTCAAAGGATTGAAAGATCTTATTACAGTAAGTGT
>Ga0105355_10005065_pt1 | contig 11193 bp, 10 predicted proteins | sample GOMGulsemesocosm_2_FD_83508 | JGI IMG/M metagenome (GOLD analysis project Ga0105355, IMG submission 83508) | Methane-oxidizing microbial communities from mesocosms in the Gulf of Mexico - GOM9C Gulf of Mexico | ecosystem: Environmental > Aquatic > Marine > Cold seeps | place: Gulf of Mexico...
TTTAACAGCAACAAAATTCCCGAACCAGAGGCTGAACTGTCAAGTCGACCGCGAAATACCGGACGATACACCCGCGAATCGTGCTGCGTGCGACTTGTTGCCACACCGGGAATAAAATTCAGTAATTCTTCGAGCCGATTGATACCCATCGACAAAATCTGTTTTCTCGTATATACCGTCACGCTCGACGCTGCAGCGTTCACCGTCTCTTCGTTTAGCGATGCAATTCGTATCTTAACTTGAAGCAATTCTTCCAGACTCAAGGCAAATATTGAGCTGGAATCGGGATCTGCATTAGCCGGCGAAGCAATACCCAACGTTATTAGTAGAGACAACATCACTCTTATTGTTGTAGCGGCTAGTTTTGTCAATATGGCCTGTCCTAGGTAAGCTTGTGATTCGCTGGCTTTCAGTATAGACCATAGACACCTTGTACCCACCTGCATTGTCACCTAGCCTGCCCCCTCATTCGTCCTGAAGCTGATTCTCGCGCCTTGATGATTTATTGCGTGCCTAAAATTTGGCTGAAACCAACTAAACTATGTTAGATATCTAGTGTCATAGACGCCACCCTTACAATAACGAATAAAGGAAAACAGCCTGGCCGGCATCGACACTCACACTTACACAGAGCACCGTGTAATCATAGGTATTTTGGCTGTTTCAGCGCTAGCCCATTGCGCTCTATTGTTAGCCCCCATCAACCCGAGTCACGTAGCTGTAATAACTCATGCTCAAAAAAGTATTGTTGTTCAACTGACCTCCAGCCATGCCAACAAGGAGCCTGTTAACGAGAGTGCCACGCAGCCGGCAGCAGCACCGAAGCAGCCCTCGGAGAAACAAAGCGCCAGTGAGCCGACAATCCAGCCTGCGCAACCACAACCTAAACAACATTTTAAAGGCCGGCTTGATTTAAGCCTGCCCAATGATAATAGCCCTTGGCTAAAATCTCGCATATGGCCTCAAGGGGGATTAACGGCTAATGGCGCTGTGGTGATGGACGGTGAGTTGCTGAAGGCCTTGAATAAGAGCAAAACACCGGCGCCGATATCAAATACTGACACATCTTTTATTCTCAATGCTGCCGGTAGCGGTCAAACTCATTTTATGAAAATTGGCGAAAAATGCTTTCGAGTCGTCGAAGCCGACCCACTGGATTCAGGGAGCGTTGAAAGCTGGTGGCCGGTACGATGTCGCTAGCCGCTCTTAAGCAGTACTGTCCCCATTTATTCCCAATAATTGTCAGCAGGCTGATTTTTATGTTGATTGGGGCGTATAATGAGGGTATTAGTCCTTCCTGTCCTCGGGAGGGAGAATATGTCTATTCAGTTTGAGATTAACGGCAAGTCTGTGACGCCTGATGTTCCTGCAGATACGCCATTGCTTTGGGTTGTACGCGACGAGCTAGATTTAAAGGGCACGAAATTTGGTTGTGGCATTGGCATGTGTGGCGCAACGTTCCTGCATTACTAGCGTAGCGGCAGTGACCGGTAAAAATGTCACTACCATCGAAGGCTTAAGCGAAAACCACCGGCTCGCTGTTTAACACCACCAATACAGTACTGCATTTTCAACTTGAACCGATTAACGCCATCGCCTTACAAAAAGACGGACTTTGGGAAGTACATACCGGTAATCAGTGGCAGTCGTTGATTATGCCCACGCTTGCCCAATCAGTGGTACAGATCACTGGTACGATGTTGGCCCACATCGTGTGCGGGCAGTAATGAACGAGCTGGCAAATGAAACCTTCCGCCCGGGGTGGTTGCGCTCGGTGGGCGGCGCCAAGCGGTTGGCCGCGGTGCTAGAGCGAGCTGCAGCCAAAGCTGGATGGGGTCAGACGTTGCCTGCAGGCGTAGGACTGGGTGTGGCCACAACATTTGGACAGGAGCGCAATATGCCCACTTGGACTGCGGTGGTGGCTCAAGTTAAAGCCGATAAAAAGACCGGCGCAGTCACCCTGTAAAAACTCAGCATTGTTATTGATGCCGGTACGATTGTGCACCCCGATGGCGCAATGGCGCAGACCGAAGGGGCTGCACTTATCTTCGGCAGTCAGTTCTTGTTCTGTTTTTCCCAACGCTAAAACTGCCCTCGCTGCATGTTCAAGTTCTGCGATTAATTCATCGCTGAGCGGCCCTATCCAGGAGCTATCATCGAGCTGGGCACCCTTCCAGACGGCTGCAACAGTAAATGCCGAGGTGGGTGGAAAAATGGCATATTGGTTTTATTCATGTTCATAGTATTTACCTTTACCGGATTATTGGCACAGAGGATTTACGCAATATCACGCTTTAGGCGTAATGCCTGCGTGTTGAATTAGCAAACGTGACTAATGAAATCATTACCGGTACTTCAACCAGTACCCCTACAACGGTGGCTAGGGCGGCGCCTGAATTTAGCCCAAAAAGGCTAATTGCCACGGCACCCGCCAAAAATAGGCCCAGCCGTAGGCAAAGGCGAAGATGACATAACTTTGTATAAGCAGCGGCACTGCGATAAGGGCAATAACCCTAGGGTTGGCGACTATAGTTTGCGCCTGAAAACCAAACAGCAAAATCACTGTCGCTAAAAGCCCCATGATAGAAAACGGTTTAATGGCCCCGGTGAAATCGCTTATTGGCTGTGCATTATTTGCGCTAGCTAAGATTTTACGGCTAAGGTATCCAGCTACTAGTGGTATTAATACATACAGTAAAACGGACATCACCAAGGTTCGCCAGGGCACCACAACGTCGGTAATGCCCAGTAGGAAAGCCGCGATGGGGGCAAAAGCAAACACCATAATAATATCGTTAATGGACACCTGTGCCAGGGTGTAGTTAGCATCGCCGCGAACCAGTTGACTCCACACAAATACCATGGCGGTACAGGGGGCTACACCCAGCAAAATCATGCCAGCGATATATTCCTTGGCCGATTGCGGATCTATAAAATCAGCGAACACGACTTCAAAAAAGAATATCCCCAGAGCAGCCATGGTAAAAGGTTTAATTAACCAGTTGGTTACCAAGGTAATACATAAGCCTTTGGGGTTTTTACCGGGCATTGCTACCGCGAGAATAGTCTCATTTGTCAACGTTGCATTTTTATCTAACAAATCGTTCAGGTAAAAAACATAAGCGGCCACAGTCCACCGACCGACAATAAAAGCAACGGATTCTTTTGAATGCGTAAAATCCGTAACGGGTCGGAAAAACTCGCCCAACCATCACTACCTGCTAAGCGAGCAGCCGGGCCTTCAATACCGTGTTTGCCATGACAGCTAGAACAGCCCCGCTGGCAAGCCAGTACCATCGGGGAATACGGTGATTGAGAATTCTGTTAGTGGCAGGCCTAAATCAGTGACTGTGTTTATGGTGAACAGCATGGTAACGCTTGCAAAAACAACTAGGCGGCTTAACGTTTTATTGATAAACATTGCCGACCACTCCTTCAGCAGAAACATGCCATGCCTGTATCGCGTTGTAATGGTTAAACGAGTAACTGGCATAGTTCTTTTTTCATGCTCAATGTGCCTCCACAGATAAGTTAGCCGTTGCTAATGGGGTTTTGTTAACTAGAGAAAAACTGCGCGTCTTCCATTGTTTGATACGCTTCCCAAGCAATACCTGAAGGATCTCTAATCCAGGATTTATCTGAGCGTGCGTAACAGCAGATAGCCTCTCCTTCCTGGAAAATTGCCGAGCTGTCCGCCGCTTTTAGTCTTTCTCGTAGCACCGCAAGTTCAGCCTCTTGTTCTACTTGAATACCCAGATGGTTTACCCCTAGCTTGTCATCGCCGGTAGAAATGGCAAAGTTCACTTTAGGGTCTGCTAACTCCCATTCGACTTGGTGACTATCGACTTGGTGACTATCGACTTGGTGACTATCGACTTGGTGATTGTCCCATGCCAGACAATTCGGCTACAGCCAGGAGACGGACTACAGAGCCTGTTGAATCTTGCGAAAGCGCCCAGGAGTTGTGCCCTCCCAGCGTTTGAAAGCGTGTTGAAATGCGCTCTGGTCGTTGAAACCTAGGTAGTCGGCCACTTCATTCAGACTCATGCGGGGCTTCACGATCAGTTGTTGCGCTAGCTCCCGGCGGACTTCATCCAATAAGGTTTGATACTTAATATGACGGTCCTGCAGGCGGCGCTGCAGGGTGCGAGGGGCCATTTGCAATGCCCGAGCAGTATCGCCTATCTTCGGTAGGCCTGTGGGCAATTGCTTGAGAATGGTCTCTCGGGTAGCGTTAATCAATTTGTCTTCTCCGCGCAATTCCGCCAGCCTACGACTCACCAAGTCCTCAGTAATAGCGTATAGGTCTTTACGGCCAAATAGAGAGGGCAGCTGGAGAAAATTCAAGGATACAAAAGTGCGATCACAACGGCGGGAAAAATCCACACTGGCGTTCAATACCTGCTCCACATGTAGGGGATCACCGGCATCGTGATGGACAAATTCTATGCGCACACGCCCCGCGGGATAACCCATCTGAGATTGCGCTAGCTCCAGAATATTGGCAAAAATATGCTCCACCAGGTGGCGGTTCACCGGTCTACCGCTATGATTGTGCCAGGACAGCACCAACTCCTCCGCTGCTGTTTCGGCCATTTCAAAGTGGGCAAAATCCAGATGCAGCTGGGAGTAGTTCATCAGCGCAGTGACGGCCATCAGCGGATTGGGGGCTGACATGGCTAGATGCGAGACTAGGCCCCAGGTTCGAGGATACGGACTGGCGCCCATATTGAGACCAAAATACCTATCGCCGGTCAGGGCCTCACCAATATCGAACAAGTGTTCGTAAACATCAACAGCCACACGCCCCTCGTGGATCAGGGTCTTTTTGTCCCTACAGCCCAGTTCATTGAGCACTCGCAGCTCGCCAACCCCTCGACTGGCCAGATACTCGAAAATTGCCTGCATAAAATCAGCAGATACGGTCGCTTTAAACATCGGCCTTGTATAACACAATATGGCGCGAATTCACAATAATCGGCATTTTCACAGAGGTACACTTAGGCCCTACTAAAACTAAGGAGATCCATAGATGAACCGCAATTTGGAACTATTAGACCCGGCGATCATGGGCGACGAGAGCAGCATGTACGGCTTGTTCGACCACCTGCGCAACACCGACCCAGTCAGTTATGTAGAACACCCTGACTACGAGCCGTTTTGGGCGCTCACCCGTCACGAAGACATCAAGTTTGTCTCCCAGAATAACAGCCGTTTTCTCAACAACCCGCGCACCGTGTTGGTACAACAGGCGTTTGAGAAGGCCCTACTGGAGAAATTTGGCACCCGCAACGGTCTTGAAACCCTGATTCATATGGACGCTCCCAAGCACAAGAAATTGCGTGGCGTGACCCGGGACTGGTTCAAGCCCGGCCCCATTGGCGGACTGTCGGATGAAGTTAAAGGCATCGCCAAAGAATATGTCGACAAGATGGAAAACCTGAATGGCGAATGCGACTTCGTTAAAGAGATATCTCTGCTTTACCCACTGCGAATCATTATGTCTATCATCGGGGTGCCAGCAGAAGAAGAACCGATGATGTTAAAGCTCACCCAGGAATTATTTGGCGGCGCCGACCCTAGCCAAGCGCGCAGCGACGACACGGACGGCGGTCTGGGGGTATTGATGGATTTTTTCAACTACTTCACCACCCTAGTGGAGCAGCGCAAGAAAGAGCCGAAAAATGACCTGGCAACCCTGCTGGCCACAGCCTTAGTGGATGGCGAACCGATGGAACAGCTGGATCAAATTAGCTATTTCATCATCACCGCTACCGCCGGCCACGATACCACCGCCGCCACCATCGCCGGCGGCATGAAAGCGCTAATGGAACATCCCGAGCAGCTGGAAAAGTTACGCCAAAACCCCGACCTGTATAACAGTGCGGCGCGGGAGATGATCCGCTATACCGCCCCTGTTCGCCATATGATGCGCACCACCACAGAGCAGGTAACGTTCCAGGGGAAAACTATCGAGGCAGGTGAAAACCTAGCGTTATGGTACCCCGCCGCCAACCGAGACGGCAAAGCGATTAGTAACCCCGATGCATTTGATATAGAGCGCGACAACAAAAATCAATTGGCCTTTGGCTTCGGCGGGCATATGTGCCTGGGGCAGCACCTGGCGATCATGGAAGTGGAGTTATTCTTTCGTGAACTGGTGCCCCGCCTCAAGCACATTGAAACAACCCAGCAACCGGAATGGGTGCAGGCCATTTTTGTGGGCGGGCTCAAGTCTATGCCAGTGCGCTACCAGTTTTAGGGTAGCCTCAGGACAGCTTATGGAAAAATTATCCTCTACATGATGCTGCTTTCTTGTTCCAGGAATAGCAGCGGTTACTGCCGGGTGTGAAACGACGTACTAAATCCGGCCATCTTGTTGCCATTCACGCATCGCTGCAAATTCACTCCCAGCGTTGCGCAGACTATGCACCATCATTACATCAAGCATATCCGTTTTGCTAGCCAGAAAAAGTTGTTCCCGAATACCCAGCTCTGCTATTAAATCGCCAGGTACCGATTCTGAGGTTCTATATACCCGTGCTGTATCGATCAACCTGCCACCGAGTTCAGCAAATTTTTTCAGCGTAGCCCGAAGTGGTGCGCGCTCATGCTCCGAGCCCCCTACACCATAGCGGTTGGTGCCAATCCCGATGGGAGGAATGCCCTCCCCAGAGGAAGGAGTTTTCTTGAGTATTAGGGATTTTGGCTGTGCCAGCAGCCGCTGAGATCCCAGCGGTATCGCAAGCCCGCCGGCAGCACTCTATGAAAGCAGGTCTCTTCTGGTGATTTTCATCACTAACCTCTCTTTATATTGGGTTCAGGTGGCGAAAAATAAGCCGGCGCTTCCTTTTCTTTTTCATCGATTATGATGGCCTAAGCATTTCACCAGGCCGTATATCCCTAACACGCTGATCAAGTTGATACACCACTTGTTTAATGTGCTGCGCACTCAGTTTGCCCATCTCATGTGAAGTAAAATAGGAGGCAATTTGGCCCCCGGCCAATACAGTAACGGGTTGTTGCCCCTTATTATTTACAAACCGCCTAAAAATCACCCGTAAAGGTTACTTCTGACCTCATTTATTCTAATCGGCACGCCTGTTTTTTCCCGCGACAATTACCTTTATGGATTTGCTGGCCAAATTTCGGTTCAAAAACTCTATTAATAATCGTTGCTTTCCGTTTCCACTGTCTAGATAAAAAAATAACGCTAGAGTTGAAATACACGCTTTTTTACGCATCCTTTTATGGTATTTTCTTCTTACGTAGATCTTGTACCAAATAGGCATTACCTGGACCGCGTTTAAGTGTAAATAAATCAATTGCCTTAATTAGGCTGCTCAAATTATTATAGCCGTAGTTTCTGGTATCAAAGGATGTTTTATTTGATATATGTGATCCGACAGGCCCTAGGCCCGCCCAGCCATCATCATCTTCCGTCGCTTCGATTGCTTGACGAAGTAAACTAATTAGCTTCGTATCAGATTTAATATTCTTAGTATTTTTTTCGAGTGCATCCCTATTTTCGGGCTCCTGATCAAGATACAAAAATTTAGAACATGCGTTAACAAAGGGCAAAGGGGTTTTACGCTCACCAAATCCCAGAACTACTTTGCCTTCTGCTAGGGCGCGAGTAACCATCGGCGTGAAATCGCAATCAGATGACACAAAACACATTACATCAATATCCTTTGTATACATTACATCCATCGCATCAATGACAAGAGCAATATCGGATGCATTTTTCCCTTTTATTAGGTCGTATTGCTGTATCGGTTGAATAGCATATTCATGCAGAAGGTCTTCCCAAGCCTTTATAGATGCTTTTTTCCAGTTGCCATATGCCCGTCTTATTGTTACGACACCATATTTTGCGACTTCACTAAGCACATCTTCAAACTTGCTCGCTGGAGCATTGTCTGCATCTATGAATAGTGCAATTTTCTGCTTCAAATCATTCATATATATTTTCACTTCATATTACAGCAGCCATTAAACAAGAACAGAATAATATTCTTTTAAACCAAGGATTTGCGCGATACTATCAATATTCCATCATTGCTGAAATATTTCAACTACTAACTATTTTTATGTGACCGACTGGCTACTGACCATGATATTTTCACAGCAATGAAATCGAAAAATTATTGCGATTAATCGAATTCGGGGCACTGCGTGGCAACTTGGTTTTGTTACAAAAATTACCCGTTGATTACACGCAGCCCCAGTCAACTATCTATACAGTTTAGGCCCAACACGCAAAAGGTCCAGCAAGGACGCATGTTATACCAGGGCAATCATTCAACAACGCGAAAAATATCACCGTTAAACCGTGGCTACCTTTTGCAGGCAATACTCGCCATAAAGCGCAAAAGGGTACCCTCCTTTCCCTGGAAGATTATTTGCAATGGGTAGACTGGACCGGAAGAATGATTCAAGCCCAAGCCATTATGTTTGACATGGGCTTAGACGTAGACTTTACGCTTTTGCTTTGCGTCGACTAAAGCCAAGACCGGCTAAGCCAAGGCCTAGTAGTGCAAGTGATCCGGGCTCGGGGACGGAGGACGTGCCACCATTATTGGAGCCACCATTATTGGAGTCACCGCCGGCAATTGCAGTAAGGGCCGCGCCCAGCGTCAGGTCTCCGCCCACGTCGTCGTAGACAACTCGCAAGATTTCAAGGTCGTCATTTCCGCCTACACGAATTTGCATCCACCCGAAGGTAAGTGCGTCGCTGTTAATATTTGTATCCTTGAAAGAAATCCCCATGAAGTTGTCAGATCCCAAAACCCAGCCCGCTGTTGTCAGAATATCGCCATCATTATTGATCACAGGCACATTTGCACCAAGACCTAAATACGTTCCCGTCGAAGCGGCACCAGAAATTCTGCCTGTGTCCGTCGACCTCCAGGAGCGAGTACTAAGCGTATCGCCAGCAAGGGTCTCAAACATGAAATCCGCATCTGGATCATTCGTTACAATTTGATCTTGATCTAAAACAGGATTAATGGCAATGGTGTAGTCAGTCGATCCGCCACCACCAATATCCACTGCTAAGGCGTTGATCTCAGATACGATAACAGTAGCCTGGGCGTTTTGAGGTAGTGCAAAGACTACGACGACAATGGTACAGAATGAAATGAATAGGGTTTTCATGGCCAGGTTATCCTTCCGACGGTTAGTTTTATTGTCATCATTACACTCCAAGCGCAACGATAATATTCAATTTTCTCTCTTCGATTTCTCCAGCACTGCTTCAGCCGAGCTGTCAATCTTGTTCGAACACAGGAAGTATCAACGCCTTCCTAGGTGTAGCCTGCATTTTTATGGTTATGCGCGATCGTTGATATAACCAAAAGCATTAAGCGCGGTATTTTATAAGCACTTTTTGCGCCAACAATAAAATACCCCTATAAATCATAATGTTAAAGGTTTGTAGCTCTACATACCAAAGAGTAACTGTAAATTAATCCGACACTTTTGAGTATTTCGATACAAAAGGGCCCAGCAGGGGCATACTCTCAATCACACACTTACTCAATCAACACTATCCCACCTGCACTGAGGCGCGTAAATATCTCTATCGACCAGTGGATGGCCAACAGCCCGCTCTCGGATCTCAATATCTGCAAGGCCTCCCCACTCACTACCCTCACCGCTCACAAGCCCAAAAAATTCATGAATTTTAACCTGGGTTAACGCGCTGCGCAGAAAGAACAACTATTATTGAGCTCATCACATGGCCTAGCAATAAGGCCTAGCAATAAGAGTTTACCCGCGCTTGATCGTTGATCATAAGGATACAGTTCATGACATTACCACTGAAACGCCGCCAGTTTATCCATCACGCTACTCTTGCGGCTGTGGTTGCCGCATTACCTGGTCATGCCTTAAGCGAGGTGACCGGCAATATCTTAGCTGGAAACAAGTTCAATAAAAACACCACCGCTGAGGAGGTAACCGAGGGAATAGATTTATCTGGACAGACTTTTGCTATAACCGGCGCTAACTCCGGTTTGGGCTATGAAACCATGCGGGTTCTAGCGCTTCGTGGTGCCCACGTTATAGCTATTGCCCGAACACAAGCAAAAGCAGAAAAGGCGTGTATGAGTATCGAGGGAGACACAACACCACTGTTTCTCGACTTAAACAACTGGGCTTCGGTTGTCAATTGTGCCGACAAGGTACGCGCCCTAAACATTCCTCTGGATGGATTGATCTGTAACGCCGGAATTATGGCGGTGCCCGAACTTGAATTGTCGAATGGGGTTGAAAAACAGTTTGCCGTTAATCACCTAGGGCATTTCATTCTTATCAATCAGCTGACACCGCAGGTACTCGCAGCAGAGCAGGGCCGCTTTACCATTTTGAGTTCAGACCTTCATACCAACGCAGAAAACGGCATTGAATTTGACAATCTGGACGGCAGTAAACACTATGAACCCTGGCAGGCCTACGGCGTTTCTAAACTGGCAAATGCGTTGTGCTCGCGAGAACTGGCGAGGCGAATAGGGTCGAGTAACGCAACATCCAACAGCCTTCACCCCGGTGTTATACCCACCCATCTGGTTAGAAATCTTCCTACATGGCAGCGACTAGGAGCCAAGTATCTGGGTTGGTTGTTTATGAAAACGATTCCACAGGGCGCGGCGACCAGCTGTTTTGTCAGTACCAACCCGGCACTAACAAAGACCAGCGGCTATTATTTTGAAGATTGTAATATTGGCGAAAATACTACCCACGTCCGCGATGATGCAATGGCGCTAAAACTATGGCAGGTGTCGGAAGATTTAACGCGGGATTATCTACCGGCATCGACTGCCAGGCCCCCAGTGGCAGGCTAATAGGACTTTGTATCCTCGCTGCGGCTCACAATCTCAACCTGCCCCTGTGGCCCGGTTCGGACGCGCTGTGATCGCCTGGCCCGCTGTCAACGCCGCCTTAATTCGCGGATAGTGTCGAGTCATTTTCGCCGGCCAGACCGCGAAAAGAGACGTGACCGGTGCATAGCCCTGTATCCCCCGCCAATCAGAATGCTTATCCCAATGGCCCGATAACTGACCCAGTCACTCTGAGCTTAGCTTTTTAACCGGCTGCTGCACGGGCGCTGGGAAAAAGTCCCGGCAGCGCCAATTGTATGGCGCTCGCTGCAAACGTATCGCTGTGGATAGTCGAGAAAAAACCAACAAA
>Ga0105355_10005069_pt1 | contig 11186 bp, 5 predicted proteins | sample GOMGulsemesocosm_2_FD_83508 | JGI IMG/M metagenome (GOLD analysis project Ga0105355, IMG submission 83508) | Methane-oxidizing microbial communities from mesocosms in the Gulf of Mexico - GOM9C Gulf of Mexico | ecosystem: Environmental > Aquatic > Marine > Cold seeps | place: Gulf of Mexico...
GTGTATTTACGGTATTCAGTTTCTTCACCAAGAACTACGTCTGTTGGTAATGGATAAACAATTGGCGCTGTGGCGCCATTAGCGACGCCATTAACACTAAAGTTAAATAAACTGGCGCCTTCAATAGGGGCGTAACCTGTATCTGTGGTATCAGCACTATCGGGTGCAACATTGTCAGCTAAATCTTGTAGAGTTATCACAGCTGAGTTGGCGGAAAGGCCTTGAGCAGCACTAACACTCCCTAATGATAAGGTTAACCCATCGACTGTTTGTAGCGCTTTTTGACCTTCAGCTAAAGGTAATTGTGTTGTATCGGAATTATCATCAAGGTAATCAACAATACCGTCACCATCAGAATCATTAAAGCCTTCATCGATATCCGTTATGCCATCACCATCGCTATCTGCATCAACCACTAACTCAGGCAATTTCGTGGCAATGATTCTAATTTTTGTTGTCAGTAGGCTTGATAATTTTTCAGTGGTATTCTCTTCGGTGGCATTAACACTTAAGGTAAAGTCACCTGATAAACCTAGCGGAGAAAAATCAAAACTGTCACTCTGTGCTGTTAAGGCTTCACTGGTATTAGCCCAGGAAGTAGCATGAGTATCACCACTATTAAAGTCAGCCACGTTAACAGTTACCGTCACAGGGCCTTTAGTTGCATCAATATAAGGAATTGTATCAGCGTTACCCGCATTAATTGTCGCTATGGTAGCGCCAGACTGTGCCAAGGTTAACGTTAAAGTTGGTGCTAAATTACCGTCAAAGGTGGTAACAGTTACAGTGTCATTATTTTCCTGCACATTAGACGTTGCTGTTAATGTTAGTACGGCAGTTTGTCCATCTTGTGCATCGCCAGCAAGAGTTATATTGACGTTTTGTGCATCAGTATAATTTTCAGCAGTAAATGTTAATGTGCTACTGGTGTCATTGGCTGCATCACCAGCTACCGTGTAATCAACGGTTGCAGGATAATTTACCGCAGGACCTGATAAGGCAATACTTGCACTAGCATTTTCTCCAGGCGGTAATGATATAGTGACAGGCTGAGTTAAAATGACTAACGGGGTGATGTTCACAGTTATGTCTTTAGTCGCCTGATTACCCGCAGCATCAGTTGCCTCTAAGGTAACAGTGTGCGCACCTGAAATTAAGCTCGTTTCACCTACAATCGTTGCAGGGACTGCGCCATCGGTATCATCGCTTGCCGTGATATTAACTAAAGAGCTGATATCTGTTTTTGTACCAGTAGCATCAATTTCAATGGCTGGAATATCAGCAAATATTGGTTTTGTTGTGTCACTAGCAGGGGCAAGTTTGGTGGTAATAATTAAAGCAGGTCGACCAAGCTGAGTTGAGAGATCTTTTGAATATTGTCCGGCTGCCCATTTTATATCAAGGTTGAGGGTATCTTCGGAATCGACATTAAAGGTATATGTACCGGGACCTGTTACCGCTGAGCTGATATCAAATTGATGTTTAGTGCCCTGTTTAAGTAGCCAATCACCTTCAGGTTGTGTTGTATCGGAAGTTAACACTGCACCTGGAATTTTATCACCAATAACAAAAGGCCAAGTCGATTCACCAATTGTTGTTTCATCCCAAGCTACATCTGGATTGGTAAGTGCGGCAATATAGGTATCAGGTATGGATACTTTGCCAGTAACTTTCATTTCTAACATCACTTTGTCAATAACTTCACCCGCAGGTATTGCATCAGGGGCGATAATAAATTGAACAAATGCGGTGTTTTTTCCACCAATTTTCATGGCGTTTATGTCACCACGTAAATTGCTATCTTGACCGCCATTACTGATATTAACCCAAGTATCTTGACTCGAAAAAATTTTATCTAGTTCAGTAGCCTGAGCTGCTTGTTGAGATAGGCCTGTTAATATTGCCGCAGCTACCAGTGATTTGTAATGCCTTTTATTCATGTTGTTCCCCAATTCATTTGTATTTCACCGCGTTATGCGCTTTGAAAATTTAAATTTTTAGGCAGCTAAGTTAATTATAACACTGCTGCAAACTGCTTTTTTATTATTAGGACGCTAATATTTGTTAGCTTTTACTTGTTGTTACGTGTTCTTTATCTATAAAGTTCAATGTCAGGTTAACTATATTTAAAATCACTGTCAATGATAAATCTGAATAAAACTTACACAATTCTTACATATCTTTACAAGAACGCTGTGTTTAAAGGGCTTTGTTGTGCTCTGTTTTTTATTATCAGTAAACCAGAGCTGTGTTTGTCGTAAATAATAAATTATTGCGTAAAGAGGGGAAAATCAGTGAGAGGAAAGTAAAAGCCAGTAAAAGACTGACTTTTTGTTTCTGTGCTAATTGCTATGTAGGGGAGATTACTTATCTATAACTATATCAATAGATTTAATTAATTTTAAATACTGTCGTCATACTCTCTATGGGGCCTGGTTCTTGTGTGACTCTTACAAGACTTTACGTTGTGCCTGTTGTAAATAAATATCTTTTGGCTTTAGAGGAGATATGTGAAGTTATTTTTGTATTTGTGCCTATTAGCTCTTAATGTTAGGTGAAGTTCTACTAGGTTGCGCTTTCCTTCCATACTTTTATCATCAGCACTTTCTTAAGCAAGCAGACAAGGGAGGAAGTGCTTTTACTTTGTCAGTTTTGTTATTGATCACTAAATACAAACAGGGCAATACTAACAAACATACTAGCGTAGTAAATAAAATACCAAAACCTAATGATACCGCCATGGGGACAACAAATTGTGCCTGTCTTGAGGTTTCAAATACCATGGGCGCTAAACCGCAGAATGTAGTGATTGTGGTTAATAAAATGGGGCGGATCCTTCGTAGACAAGCTTCTTTGATAGAAGTTAATGCTGAGTGTCCTTGCTCAGATTTTTTATTTGCATATTCAACCAAGATTAAGCTGTCATTAACCACCACACCCGCAAGGGCTAACATGCCCATTAAACTAACAACACTTAAACCAAATCCTAAAGCCATATGACCTAAAATAGCACCTACAGCGCCAAAGGGAATAATAGCCATAATAACTAAGGGCTGAGCATAACTTCTAAAGGCAATTGCTAACAAAATATAGATAGCCATTAAAGCAAACCCTGTACCCAGCTCCAACCTTGAAACACTTTCTGCTATTTCTTCTTGGTCGCCGCCAAATACCACTTTGATACCAGGGTAGCGGCCTTGAAGCTCAGGGACTAAATAATTGTGTACCATTTTGGCAACCGCAGGAATGCTCTCTTCAGGCAATATTTCGGCGCCAACCTTTTCAATGCGTTGACCTTTTCGTCTTAAAATATACCCCGGAGCTAAGACCTTGTTAATTGTTGCGACACTTCCTAATGGTGCATAACCACCTGCCTTGGTGCGTATCAGTAGCGATTCTATTTTATTGACATCGCCGCGCTCATCTTCAGGTAATCGAACTAAAGTTGTTACTTGGTTACGTAATCTGTGTTGTCGTTGTGCACGTGCGCCATATAAGGATGCGCGCATTTGTGCAGCTAAATCACTAGCATCTAACCCTAGTGTTCTGCCATTTTCATTTAGGCTTAGTTTCCATTGCGGTTTGCCTTCTTCCATCGTGTTAACGGTTGCTACTACGTGTTCATTTTGAGATAGAAACTCAACTGCATCTTGGGCGGCAAGTGCTAATACCTGGCTATCACTATGGCGTAATTCTAGCGTTAAAGAAGCCGAGCTTATGGTACTAGAGCCACGCCTTGCACCGCTAAACCTGAGTTTTCCCAACTTAGGTAATGACTTAGCATGCTCTCGCCAAAACTCTTTCACTTGATTGGTTGAGTAAATACGTTCTTCGCTTTCCACTAATAACAAAGCCACTTCAACACTGTTGTCCCGAATGATGCTGCGACTACTGACAACACTTTGAGCAATACCATATTCTTTGATCATACCTTGGGCGCTTTGCTCGAGTGTTTGTCGAAGAAAGATAGTTTGTTGCTCAGTTGAGGCGTCAGATATTTCATAGTTGGCTTTAACCCAACGGCCATCCATTTTAGGATAGAGACTAAAGCCCATTTTTCCGCTCAGGGCATACGCCATGACAATGCAAAAAATAAAGCTGGCAATGGATAAAACTAAAGCAGGTTGCTTTAAACATTTATCAAGCAGTGGCGAGTAAGTGTTTTTAATAAAGTGAGTTAAGCTGTTATGGCATTTTTGTTGTACTTTATTAAAGTAACGCTCTATTTTATTCGGCTCTTTATTATTAATGTGTGCCAAGTGTGATGGTAAAATAAATAAGGCTTCAACCCAAGACACCACAAAACAAAGTACTACCACAATAGGGATAGCGCCAAATAATAATTTCATGCTACCAGGTAATAGTAACAAAGGTAAAAATGCGACAATATTGGTTAAGATCGCATAGGTAAGTGGCTTAGCAACTTCATTGGCGCCTTTTATTGCAGCCTGTTGAAATGACATACCTTCTTGAATGTGGGCAAAGATGTTTTCGCCAGAGATAATGGCATCATCAACAACAATGCCCAAGGCGATGATAAAACCAAACATTGATACCATGTTAATGGATACGTCAAAGCTTGGTAGCAATAACATAGCCCCTAAAAAGGCACTTGGAATGCCAGCGACAACCCAAAAGGCGAGTTTAAACTGTAAAAATAAACTCAAAATAATTAACACTAAAAACAAACCTAAAAAGGCATTGTTTAATAAAAGTCTTAAGCGTTTTTGATAATTTTTTGCATCATCATCAACAATGGCAATGCCAGCATTAGGTGGTAATATGGCTTGAATTTCTGGCCACATAGCTTGAATAGCATCGGCAATTTGTGAAGGTGTTTGCTCGCCTGTTCTATAGATATTTAACTGTGCAGAAAGTTGGCCATTGTAGGTGACCAAATCTCGAGTATCGGCAAAACCTTCACTGACAGTTGCTATATCAGCCAAGGTTAATTGATCTCCAGACTTATCCGATATGAGTGGCACATTACCTAGGTCTTGTGCCCAAAATTCTCGCTGATCTACCGAGACAAGGATATCGCCACTGTTGGCTTTAATTTTTCCTGCTGATTGCTCAACAACATTCTTCTTAAGCATGGCGGCAACTTTACTTAAGGTCAGGTCATAACTTTGTAAATCGCTTTGCGCAATTTCTACATGAATTTCCTCTTGTGGAATGCCACGGAGTTTCACTTGTGAAATATAAGGCGATTGTAAAATACGATCACGTATTTGCTCGGTAAGGCGCTTTAGCGCAAATCGCTCTAAATCAGCATGAACAATTAATTCCATAACGTCGGCAATACGTGTATCTAACTTAACTTGCGGTTGCTCCATGCCAGCAGGGAAGGACGATATTCTGTTAACGGCTTGTTGGGCATCTTGGTAAATCTTCTGCGGAATTGCGCCAGGGTCTAACTCGGCTCTTACCCTGATCCATCCTGATCTTATATAGGTATTTATTTTACTGATGCCATCAAGGCTATAAAGTGCAGCTTCAACAGGGACCGCAATGGCAACTTCCATTTCACTGGGAGCTGCGCCGGGGTAAGCAACTCGTACTGAGATTGTGTCACGGGAGGTTTCGGGCATATATTCTTTGCGAATAATAAAGGACATTACCAAGCCACCTAAAATTAAGGCAAACATAAGTAAGTGCGGTGCAACTTTATGTTGGATCATCCATGAAATAGCATTCACTTGCTTAGCTGGCATTGCTTGATCCTTGTTGCTTACTTATCGCTTTTGAAAGGCTTTTCTTAGTTCTTACCGATAAACCTATGCTGGCAATACCAGGTTTTTCTGCAAGGGCTCTGTCACCTGATCTGATGTTAGCGTTAACATAAATAAGCTCTTGGCCCTTAAATAACACATCAACAGCTCTTTTTTGCAGAGTCTTATTTTTATCGACTACCCAAATTGTATTGTCTGTTTGTAGCCACGAATGTTTAATAGTCCAAGCGTCTTTAATGGTTTTGCCTTTTAGTTCAACATTTAAAAAGTCATTAATAAATACCTGTGGCTGTGATGTGTTTTCAGCTTGCGGATAGTCAATTGCCAGTAATAATTTTATTTGTCTGTCTTTACTGTCTAGCTCAGGTAACACTGAAACAAATCGTGCTGTTCGTGACTTACCTTTACCCCATAAACGTTGTTGGCTGAGTTTGGCTAATTGCTTTTTATCTAACAGTGCTAAAAATTTATGGGGGATTTTAACTTCAAGCCAATAAACCTGAGTATTGACCACTGAAAATAAGGGCGAATTACTCGATACTTTACTGCCAATACCCACAGACTTATTAATTACCTTGCCATCAAAGGGCATTAAAACCTCAGTACGCGATAAATTAAGTTGTGCTTTTTCAAGGTTATTTTCAGCGATGGATATCTTTGCTTTTGCAACGGTAAGCTGCGGCTCACGCAGTACTAAGGACTGATCTATATTTAAACCATTGTCAGCATCGAGCAGTGATAGTTCTTCTCTTGCTAATAATTGATCGGCTTGAACCAATGATAAACTAGCTTGCTCTTGTGCAAGGTGGGCTTGCTGAGATCTTATCGCTAAGTCAAAATCTTGGGTATCAAGCTTTGCTAACCACTGACCTTTTTTTATCTGGCCACCCGGTATAGCAAGCGGATTAATGGTATCAATACTCCCTGAAACCTTCGCATGAACTTTTACCGACTCTGCCGGTATTACAAAAGCTGAAGCATGCCATAGGGGCAAAACAGAGGCTTTAACTAATTTGATTGTTTGCACCATGCGCAGGCGCTTTTGCTTTTTCTCACTGAACTTTACCGGTTTATGTTGGCCCGACTGTAAAATGTAATAACCAAGCCCTGCGCCTGCTATCACTATCAATAAGGGTAGTAAGGTCTTTTTTAATCGGTCATTTTTAATAGAAAGATTATCTTTATAAAAGAAACTAGGCATTAACAGCATTTTCCTTTGAATTTATTTCTGGTGTGTTTTTTTGTTCGTTTTTAGCAAAGTCACCATGGCTTAATTCTCGATACAAGAGCACGCGGTTCATCATTACTTTTTTATTGGCATCGATAAACTGCCTTTCCAGCGACAAAATACTCTCCTGTGCTTTAAGCAGGTTTAAGTAATTGCTTTTACCGTTAAGGTATTTAATGGTGGTTAGTTTCTCAGTACGTTTGGCGAGATCTAATTGTTGTTTTAAGTTGTTAGTGATTTTTAATAATTGCGCTTCATTGATCAGTACCTGATTAACACTAGCGATTGCAGCTAGCCAAACTTGTTGGTAATCAAGCAACAGAGCTTGTAACTCGAGTTCGCGCTGTTCTACCACTAACTTTCTTTCGCCACCATCAAGTAGCGGCATTGTCAGTGAGGCAAGTAAATTTCCTGTCCAGTCATCAAACAAATCACTGACTGAATTCTTTGTTGTTGAATAGTTGGCCCTTAGAGTAATTCGTGGATATTGATTTGAAATGGCCACCGCTAAATGTTCATCACCAGCTTTGATTTTGGCAAAAGCTTGTTCTATGTCGGGGCGGTACTTTAGTAATTTCGCTGGAAGCCCAAGCTCGGGTAACTGAGGTAATAATGGTAGCGAAGGCGAGGCGAGTAACTCACTGTTCATTAGCTTATTAGTAGATATGCCAAGCCACAGCGCCAACGTTTGTTGGTAAGTATATAAATCTGCATAGTTTTTTGATTGCAGTACTTCAATGGATTTTAGCAGTTTTTGTTGTTGCCAAATGTTGGTGACGGAAACCTTTCCCATGCTGAAGCGGCGTGTTATAACTTTTAAAGCCGCTTGAGTACGGTTAAATTGATTGGCCAATACCCGCTTTTTTTCTTGCTCAGATACCAAACCCAGCCAGGCATTGCTAATGCTGCCAGCAACTAAAGTGGCGCGCCCTCGGTATATGGCGATTTGCTCTTGGTGATTCCAATAGGCTTTATTTTCATTGGCAGCAATGCCGCCCCACAAGTCTAATTCCCAGCTCGAGCTAAGGCCAAATGATGCGCTATTCACTTCAGCAAAGTTGTCAAATTTAGAAGATACGTTGGAGGTTAAATTAAGGGTTGGGTATAAATCAGCTCCAGCAATTTTGGCGTTGATAGCACTACTTTTTAACCTTAACTCTTTCGCTTTTAACGATAAGTTATCTTCAAGCCCTTGCTCTATAAGTTGAGATAGCTCATTACGGGAAAAACTATGCCACCAGTTTCTATCGAGTTTACCACTACCTTCTTCGATAAATGAAGTTGCCTGTTCAACATTATCAATAACTAGATTATTATTCTGGGCGCAGCTAGGAAGCAACATCAGTGATAGAAAGGCAGGAAGAACAACAGACAAGGTAATTTTCATAAAGAGCTAGTACTACTTGATATTTGCCAATAAAAGGTAAGATTACCGAACATTTGTAATCAACATTAAAGCGGAAATAATTGACTTAAATATAGTTTGGTGTTTTTTATAGTTAAAAGTAACTGATTTCAAATTGCACAACAACTTGGTTTACAGTTCTTTACATTGAGTCACCTTAGTAACAATTAATCAATTAGATGGCAGGAAACTTGATGGGCAGTAGTGTATATATTTTGCATTATTATTAAGCTAATTTATTTTTAAGCTATATTTAATGTTATGCCTCGGTAAGTTAATGCTCAGTTAATCGCTATTTACTCAAGCGCATTTTTATAATGCATCGCTCAGTGTGTACTAAGGGAAATAAATGAAATGTATTAATTGCTTATTTGTTTTATTTACATTTATCTTGTCTTTGCCCCTGACAGCTAAACAATTGGTTTTTGCGTTTGTGCCTAAAACTGAGAGTTATAGTTATTTTAAACAAAGTGAACAAGGTTGTATGGCGGCAGCAAAATCGCTTGAAGTAAGCTGTATTTTTATAGGGCCTGACAAGGTTGATTACAAACAACAAGATAAAATCATTGAACAATTAATAGCGCAAAAAGTGGATGGCATTGCTATTTCAGTAACGCAATCGACATATTTAGCTAAGAATAGTATGCAAAAAGCCATAAAAGCAGGAATTCCGGTTGTTACCTTTGATGCTGACTTTGATATCGCTACTCGCATTAAATTCCCAAACATTCGCCAAGCTTATATTGGCTCAAATAATTTTGAATTCGGTTTGTTGCTTGGACGGCAATTAAAAAAACTTAGACCACAAGGTGGAAGAATCATTATTCAATCAGGTCGGCCAGATTCAGCAAACCTAAATGAGAGAATTATTGGCGTACGCACTTTTTTATCAGGCGAGCACTCATCTCTATTTACTGGTGGTAAGCTAGTTAATAGTAATGGTTGGTCAGAAGAGATAGACCCACTATTTAGTTTTGGTAATCCTAAGCGGGCAAAAGATCAGATGAGAGCCAGTTTAAAATCAGAGCAATATCAGTTTGATGCCTTTGTAGCAGTAGGAGGTTGGGCGCAGTTTGATGCTAAGGCTTACAGAAAAATGATGTTATCTTTTAAAAGCAAACTTACTGATAAAGAAGTATTTGTCGTGATGGCAGATACTGAAAATGGTCAGCTTGAGTTGATAAAAGAAGGGCTTTCACACGTAAATGTAGGCCAAAGCCCTTATGAGATGGGCAGGAAAGCGCTAGCTGTTTTGCATAATATTGTTACTAAGCAAGCTTACAAGGAAATAAACTATACGCCATTAACCTTGTGTAACCAGAAAAATTATATGGATTGTAGAAAGTAGAATAGTAAAGGACTCTTGTCTTTGAAAGCTAATTGATTTCATAGAATTTAATTAGCTTTGTGGTTAGTTATTGAAAGTGAAATAGCCTAATGCGTGATTATTGTATGTAAAAATCACTGTTTTAATGTTAGTTATTTTGTTAAGTTAGTTGTGTTCACATTACAACTATTAACATAAAAAGTATTATCACAAGGTGTATCATGACTAAAATATCAACAGTGTTATTAACGTTATTTATTATTTTTTCTAGTAGTCTTTCAGCAATGTCTCTGGCAGACAAGGCTTCGAGCTATGCTAAAAGCAAAACGGCTGAATTTGTCAAAGTTGTTCATTTAACGAGTGATGAAGAAGCGCAAGTTTATAAAATATTACTCGTCAAAGAGCAGAATAACTTAACCGCTAGAGCAGAATATAAAGATGATAAGCAAGGTTTTAAAGCAGCAACAAAACCGCTTAATAAAAAATATAACCGCCAAATCAAAGATATTATTGGTAAAGATAAAATGAAAAAAATGAACCAATACTTTAAAGAAAACAAATAACAGATCAGTAATTACTGCTGCATTATAAAGCCTAACTTAATAATTAAGTTAGGCTTTTTTTATGGGGAAATGAAAAAAAACTAAGTTGACTATAGGTTTAGCTGGTTTCTTCTCTATTAGATGTCAGTTTTTTAAGCAATTATCTTTACAATATCTTACGGGTGGTTATTATATAGAAAGTTCACTTTGTGTCTTTTGCACAATATTATTGTGCAAAAGACAGCCGTCATCGTTAAAACGAGGTAGATATGATAACTAATAAGAATGCTGCTAATAAAAACCAAAGCGGTCGAGATATGAGCTCAGACAATAACTGTAGGTTCACAAAATATCGTAAAGCCATTATCTGCGCTTCGTTATTATTCACAGCGCCATCATGGGCTGCTGATTTGTTTGTTGCTAAGGACGGCATTGATAGCTCAGCTAGGGATGGCAGTATTGATCAGGCATGGGAAAGTCTTGATTATGCATTGGAGCAGGTTAAAGCAGGCGATACTATTAATATACGAGCGGGTAGTTATAATGAAAAAATTACCAAAGGCAATATTAGTGGTACAGCTTTAAAGCCAATAGTTATTCAGTCATATAATGGCGAGCAGGTGACTTTTGATGGCACTGTTACCCTTAACACAATTACCAGTGGCAGCTGGACACATCATGACGGCAATATCTATAAATTACCGTTAACTGAGCCTGTTTGGCAGTTATTCGTTGATGATGAGATGATGATTAATGCTCGCTGGCCCAACGCCCGCTTTGATGATGAAAGTATATTTACTCGAGAAAGTTGGGCAATTGGCCTAGATGCGACGACCACTAATGGCCATATAGACACTGACCCAAGTGTGCATGACTTGGCTGCTGCCAATATTGATGTTAGCAACGCTGTCATTATTGCCAATACTAGACATTTTGATACGTATACTCGAAA
>Ga0105355_10005073_pt1 | contig 11178 bp, 9 predicted proteins | sample GOMGulsemesocosm_2_FD_83508 | JGI IMG/M metagenome (GOLD analysis project Ga0105355, IMG submission 83508) | Methane-oxidizing microbial communities from mesocosms in the Gulf of Mexico - GOM9C Gulf of Mexico | ecosystem: Environmental > Aquatic > Marine > Cold seeps | place: Gulf of Mexico...
AAGTTTAGAATTAAAAAATGGTATTTATTTTAGTCATCAACTACATGATAATCCATCATTTATACAGAAATTATTAACAATGAAATCAATTAAAATTATAAAAAATGAAAAAAATTCTAATAATTAATGGCCACCCAAATAAAGAGAGTTACAACATGGCGCTTTCAGAAGCGTATAAGAAAGGAGCAATAGATTCAGGAAATGAGGTCAAGAAAATTTTAATTGGTGAATTGAAGTTTACTCCCAACTTGGAGTTTGGATATCAAAAAAGAACTGAATTAGAACCAGATTTATTAAAAGCATGGGACAAAATCATATGGGCAGACCACATAGTCTGGTTATACCCTTTGTGGTGGGGGGGAATGCCAGCCTTACTCAAAGGGTTTTTAGACCGCTTATTTCTTCCTAATTTCGCTTTTGAATATATGGAAAACTCTACGAAATGCAATAAATTACTAAAAGGAAAAACAGCTCACCTTATTAATACAATGGATTATCCTGTATGGTATTACAAATGGTTTTTAAAAGAACCAGGTACTAAAATCATGAAAAACATGATATTAGGCTTTGTAGGAATTAAAACAATTAAAACAACTTATATCGGTCCAATAAAAAACTCTAATCAAGTATTTAGAGCAAATTGGATTGAAAAAATTAAAGCCATTAGTATGAAACAAACATAAGCTAGTTACTTTTAAATAAATATTCAGAATAACCTACCAATACTCAGTTAATTAATCAGAATTCTCAAGTGGCTAAAAATTTTACCATGAGGAAAGCGTTGACTTTTATGTAACTTAAATGTTATCCTCAATTGAAACCATTCATTATTTTAATATTAATTTTGTTGAATTTGAAATATTAAAGGTTTTGAGTAGGTTTTTATCCAATTTTTGTCATTTTTTTAACTTTTGAGGATCGTTTCCCTATCTCCTCAAAATAGAAACCATTACATTATCACTTTATTCTAACCCAACAGATATCAATTTTTTATGCGCTCTCGATTCTTTAGGTACTCCTCCTTTTTCAAAACTTCTAGTTACCAAGGTTTCTTTTTTTATTTGTAGTACTGTTATGAATAGTTGACCAATTTGCCAAAATCACTTTGGATTGTGTAAATACTCTTCGTTAAACTTATTCTGTTTAATAAAAACAAGTAATAATTCTGTCCACAGCCATTCACCTCACTCCTTTTACTAATCCCATGACAAGCTGGACTATGGTGATCAAGACAACTATTTACAGTAATTGTATATATCAATATAGTGACCCAACACATGAGATCCAAACTCAATAACAAAATGTAATCAGTATTTTGAAAAATATATAAACATAGTTTTGGTAGAATTTCTACTTCTTGATTTTAAACACCTACCACTTTAACACCAATCAACGCCATTTATATAAAATGTCTAACGGACTATATTTTGAAGAATTACCAACATTATTAGCATGCATATAAATAATATTTAATTTATTCAACACTCCACTTTTAAACTCTAACTCAATGTAGCCTAACACTAACTAAACCTCTTAAATACGTATTTAACACGCATTTAACCATACCAACAATATCAAAACTATGCTACACTATAATAATTAATTAAAATTGAATTATCAATCACAGTTATTTCAACTATGGTTTTTCTTTTTTTAATATCTATTTTCATTCCTTAACCAATATACCTAAACTACATTCTTATAATATTTAACAAATTAAGCACCCAACACAGTGAGAATTAGTTCCACAACATGTCTAAAACATAGTTATTAAATCCAAACTAAAAACAGCTGTGCCATTTGGAAAAACTGTCCCATGTTTAATTTGGTATTTAAAATATAAAACAATCTCTTAAAAAGTAGCTCAATACTCAAAGGAAGTTTGTATATTTAAACACGTAGCATCACACATACAAAGCGTTAACAACAATAACAGATTCAATTATGTATTTATTTGATTCCAATAAAGTGAAATTCGACCTACTCAAGAGTAGGGCTTTTAATCTGAGGTGGGCTGAACTGCCAGATGACGTTATCCCCCTTACTGCAGCTGATCCGGATTTTAAAAGTGCTCCTGAAATCTCAGAGGCTATTATAGACTATTGTAAGGGCCAATACTTTTCATATGGGCCTTCTGAAGGGTTCATTGCGTTAAAAAAAAGTGTATCATCTTTTTTTATTTCAAAAAGAAATGTGCCTGTTGAATCTGATTTTGTGCTACCCGTTGATAGTACGGCTTTTGGTATTTATTTAACTTGTAAAACATTACTAAACAATGAGGACGAAGCAATTATTTTTGACCCTGTTGACTTTTTATTTAGGTATTCTATTGAAAAAGTAGGCGCAAAAGCAATTCCATTTTCTATTCCACCAAACACAAAAAAAGTTGACTTTCAACAACTAGAACACCTAATAACAAATAAAACAAAACTAATTTGTCTCTGTAACCCGCTCAATCCAACAGGTAAAGTATTTACTAGAGATGAACTACTTACACTAGGGGCCATTGCAGTAAAACATAATTTAATCATCTTATCAGATGAAATATGGAGTGATATTGTATATCATCCTGCCGAATTTGTGAGTATAGCATCATTAAATGAAGAGATCCGAAATAAAACAATAACCGTTACTGGTTTTAGCAAATCATACGGAATGGCAGGTCTACGTATCGGGGTTATTATAGCACACAACGCACAACATTACAATAGTATACTAGATTGCTCAATGCATAAATTCACGATTCATGGTGCAAATATTTTATCGCAAATAGCAGCAATAGCTGCATTAGGAAAATGTGACTATTGGTTAGAAGGATTTGTCAATCACACAAAAAAAATGAGAGACCTATTGGTTAGAGAAATCAATTCCATTCCAAATTTAACTTGTATTGCTCCAGATGGCTGTTATGTTGCATTTGTCAATATTGAAAAAACGAATAAAACAAGCCAGGAAATTTACGAGACTTTACTAAATGAAGCTAAAGTAGCAGTTGTACCAGGATTAGAAAAATGGTTTGGAAAAGGTGCAGAAGGCTACATAAGAATTTGTTGCTCCACTTCGGAAGCTATATTATTAGAAAGTATTTCACGAATTAAAAAATGTTTGATTTGAAGGTTGTAATTATTGGTGGCGGCATTGCTGGATTAGCAGCAGCAATAGCATTTAAAAAAAATAAAAATCAAGTTTTTGTTAGGGAAAAAAACTCTATTCATAACAATTCAGGAATGGCTTTCATGATTCACATGAAAACAATAAATGATATTCACTCATTGACTGATACCGAATTAGATCTGACAAATTCTAAAATAAATAACTTTATTATAGAAGGCAATAGAAACAAACACAACAGTGTTAATCTAAACGAGTGGTATGCATTTAAGCGTACCAAAATTATCCGTTTTCTACAAAGTCAGTTAACTGATGACGAATATTACGACAATTCCGATTTTTCACATTTCCAATATAAAGAAGGCAAAGCTATTGCTGCAATTTTTAAAGATGGTTCTATTCAATACGGCGACTTATTTATTGGTGCGGATGGTATTAATTCTAAAATTAGAAATTTAGTATGCGAAGCACAGTTTTTTCCGAACGAAATAAATGAAATTGTTTGTATTACAAAACACAAAGGAGAGAATACTCATGACAGTACATTTAGAAAATATCTTTCAATAAAAAAAGGTATGGCATTCGGTTTTATTCCAGTTTCCAACAATGAACACGTCTGGTTTCTTCAATTTGACAACACATTATATCGCTCTATTTTTCAAAAACGAAGCGAAATTGAAAATGATTTGAGCTCTAATTTACTATCTAGCTTTCCTAAAAAAGTCAAAGAACTTATAGAGCGTAGTGATTTAAATAAAGCTCACCTATGGAAAAACCAAGAATTAAAATTACTTCCCACTTATTATAAAGCTAATGTATGCTTAATTGGAGATGCTGCTCATGGTTCAATATCACTTACCAGTTCTGGGGTAAGTTCTGGAATATCATCTGCTATTAAACTTGCTCAAGTCTTGAATTCCAATAAAACTTTACAATCTGCCTTGAATGCATATGAAAAAGCAAGAAAGAAGGAAAATGCACAGACAATTAAATATGCTCAAAGATTAAAACTTCAATTTAACAATCCTCCTATTGGGATAGACAATTACGATTTACCTCTATTTCATAGCCTTAATGAGTGAAATTTAAAAACACTTAATTACTAGTTATCGGTCGTATGATTACCAGCACACTGCTCATAAGAGTATACATAAGGTTTCGTATGGGCGGTTCGTTAATTTGACTTAATCTTTCAACCTGAGTCGTTTCAAGAGTACGGCTTAGCTTAGTATTCTACTTTATAAATTCGTTAATTTTTATTGTGAATGTTAGTTGTTAAAAATACTACTTATATAAAATCGGACACTACCAACTAACTAACAATATCGTGGCCAAAACCAATACTCCTGATCAACAAATTAAAGAAAAACTACAAACTTCACATCAATCATCTAGTAGCATAAGGGAAAAAGAAAATAATTCAAAACTAAACAATACGCAATTTTTTTTAACACATGCAAGACAAGAGTCAATTAATGTTGTTGAAAAACACACTATACAGAAAGAAGAAGACATTATAACTCAAAATATCAGTTATGTGCGTTATCAAAAATTTAGTTACTTTTAAGCTATACTTAAATATAACTCTAAATGACATTCGATACCTATTCCATTCGGCTTTTGAAAATTCAAGATTTAGATAATTATTTTGAACTTGTAGACACTAACAGGGAGCGCCTTGAAGATTTTTTTACCGGTACCGTTTCAAAGACTAAAACGTATGACGATACAAAAAGCTTTGTGATAGATATGATTAAAGGAGCCAATGACAACGTTTATTTCCCATATTTAATTATTGATAATTCAAACGAGAAAATAGTTGGCTTCTTAGACTTGAAAAATATTGATTGGGGAATTCCAAAATCAGAGATAGGTTTTTACATTGACAAAACCTACGCTGGAAAAGGAATCACAACCAAAGCATTGAATTTGTTTTGTGATTTTTGCTTTTCAGAATACAAATTTCAAAAATTATTTTTACGAACACATCCAAGTAACATTTCAGCCCGAACCGTTTCTGAGAAATCTGGATTTGAATTGGAAGGTGTAATTAGAAAAGATTACAAAACCAATTCAGGAGAAGTAGTTGATTTGATGTATTACGGGAAATTAAGTTATAATCTATTATTTCATTAATGGCTTTAACCTAAAAAGAGAACTAACCATTACTGGTTAATCCTCTTTCCTCCTTCGGCATGAAGTAAAATCAATACCTGTTATAAAGAAAATTGCAGTAAAAATGTCTTTATCAAAAATCCATTCTCACTTACAATTTACCTTGGTAGTACACTCTATTCATTTCTTTTTCCCTTCTGCTACTTCTTCCGTTTTTGGAGACATAGCCTCAACTATCTTTCCTTCTAACTCTTCCATTAATTCTGGATTGTCACCAATTAAGTTCTTAACGGCATCTCTACCTTGACCTAATTTTGTATCTCCGTATGAGAACCAAGATCCTGCTTTTTTCACAATACCTAAGTCTACACCTAAATCTAAAATCTCACCCACTTTAGAAATACCCTTTCCATACATGATATCAAATTCTGCTTTTCTGAAAGGCGGAGCAATTTTATTTTTAACAATTTTAATTCTTGTTCTGTTACCAATTACCTCATCACCATCTTTAATTTGACTTGATCTTCTAATATCTACACGAACAGATGAATAAAACTTTAAGGCATTACCACCAGTTGTAGTTTCTGGATTACCGAACATCACTCCAATTTTTTCTCTTAACTGATTAATAAAGATTACCGTTGTATTCGCTTTATTAATTGAACCTGTTAATTTCCTTAAGGCTTTAGACATTAATCTAGCTTGTAATCCCATTTGAGAATCACCCATTTCACCTTCAATCTTAGCCTTTGGCGTTAATGCCGCCACAGAATCTACTACTAAAATATCAATTGCACCTGAACGAATTAAATTGTCTGCAATTTCTAAAGCTTGCTCACCATTATCTGGTTGAGCCACGTATAAGTTATCCGTATCAACACCTAAGTTTTTAGCATAAAACTGATCAAAAGCGTGCTCTGCATCAATAAATGCCGCAATTCCACCAGCTTTTTGAGCTTCCGCAATAGCATGAATTGCTAACGTTGTTTTACCAGACGATTCAGGTCCATAAATTTCAACAATTCTTCCTCTTTGATACCCTTTAACACCAAGTGCTAAATCTAACGTTAAAGAACCTGAAGAAATAACTTCAATGTCTTGCCTAACACTATCTCCTAATTTCATTATGGAACCTTTACCATAATTCTTTTCTAATTTGTCTAACGTTAACTGTAACGCTTTAATTTTTTCTTTGTTTACTTCTTTTACTTCTGCCATGGTGTTTTGTTTTATTGTTGACACAAAGAAATGGTCTCAGAACGTATTCTATTTACGTTGTGAAAATTTCTTTATTTATTTTAGCTTTTGAAATTTGTTCTCGGACTATCCCCCTTCATTAGGTTTCGGAAAATCACTCGAACTAACATTTCAAGAAGCTATTGATTATCCAATTCTGCTAAAATTTGATTTGTATGATCTTTAGTTTTAACTTTTTTGATAATAGATAAAATAATTCCCTCCTCATCAATAATAAAAGTTGTTCTATGAATACCGTCATACTCTTTGCCCATAAACTTTTTCAACCCCCAAACACCATACGCATTTAATACCGTTTTGTCTTCATCTGCAATTAAATGAAACGGTAACTCATGCTTTGCTATAAACTTTAAATGCCTGTCTGCACTATCTGCACTAACACCAATTACCTCAAATCCTTTTTGAGTTAAATCAGAATAGTTATCACGTAAATTACACGATTGAGTGGTACAACCTGGCGTCATATCCTTTGGATAAAAGTATAGTATTACTTTTTTTCCTTTAAAATCAGTTAGTGAAATTGACTTGCCATTTTCATCTAAACCTTTAAACTCTGGAGCTTTACCTCCAATTACTAAATTTATCATGCCGAAATTTTAATCATTAATACGATACAAATCTAATCATTTAAACGAGATAATGATTAAAAATTAAACAAAGTTTTAATTTCAAAACAGAAACTCAACAAAATCAAACCCTACAGCAATATATTAATAACGTTACCGATTACAAAGAACCATTCACTCATCACATATATTGCAGGAATTAAAACTTAAACACCCATATAATAAACAAAACAAATCAACCCATACCACCCTACCTTCAATACAACTATATTTTTTTTGAACTTTAATTTATATTGAAAAAACTAAGTACAATCTAGCACCCCACATCTAAAACATAGCGTTATTTTACCTAACACTCTGTTCCCTATACATTTTTCACACCTCAAAAGACCCTAACTCACATTAATCTCTCTTTATGTGGCACTATTCGAAAACAAGTATTTATCTTTAAAGTCAAAATACGTTTACTATGAATACCTTTTTAGGAGAAGTTTGCCAAAAGATATATGACGCTCATCAAAGTGAACTAGATGAAATTGTTATTATCATTCCCAATAGGCGTGCCTCTGTTTATATTCACAAACATTTATCCAATCACTTTAACACTCCTTTTTTTGCTCCAAAAATCACCACCATTAACGAATGGGTAGATGAAAACACGGAAGAAGAAATTATTAGTCAAACAGAATTACTCTTTTTTTTATATGACATCTATCTAGAAGTTGACAAAGAAGAGGCTGAAGATTTTGATAGTTTTTTAAAGTGGGGAAAAATTATCTTATCAGACTTTGATGAAATCGATCGTTACAATGTATCTCCAAAAAAAATTTTTAGAGACTTAAGAAACATAAAAGACATTGACAATTGGAGTTTTGATTTGATCACACCATCTACGCACGGTCTAAAAAAACCCGAAAAATTATCTGACGGACAAAAGAAATATGCCGATTTATGGGATAAACTACCCATTTATTATGAAAAACTAAAAACCAAACTAGAAGCAAAAGATTCTACTTACCAAGGTAGAGCTTATCACAATTTTGCCAAAAAAACTCATTTCAAAAACCCAACCTCATCCAAACATTACTACTTTGTAGGATTCAATGCATTATCAAGAGCGGAAGAACAAATTATAGAAAACTTAACTCGACAAAAATTAGCAACCGTTTATTTTGATGTCGACAAACATTACATCAACAACTTTGAACATGAAGCAGGTCATTTTTATAGAAAGCTAAACAAAAAAAATAGATTTAAGAATGAAGTCGGAAACGAAATAAACAAAACGAGAAAGAGATTTGAAATAGTTGAAACTGCACAACAAGTGGCTCAGGCTAAAATTGCTGGTAACATTATTAAAAACTTAAACTCAGAACAATTAAACAATACAGCGATTGTATTAGCAGATGAAACTCTACTTATCCCCTTAAGCAAATCCTTACCGTTAGACATTAAAAAGGCAAACATTACAATGGGGTACCCAATTAAATATTCTCATTTAAAGAGTTTATTTGATTTAATTTTTGACTTCCAACATAATTTTAAAAAATTCAACTCAGATCAACTTTATCACAAAACACTTTTACGATTTATTGATCACCCGTTTATCCAAATAATCATTAAACGAAAAAATGCAATTGCTGACTTTGAAAACCGCCTCATAAAAGCGAATAAAGTATTTATCAATCACATTGAGTTAATTGAAGTATTTCCTGAACTTAAGGAAATTACAAACCTACTAAGCGTGTGGCACAATGACACTACGGTTGGATTTAAAGCTACAGAAGACTTTATTCAAGTATTATATACACATTTCAAAGAAGATGGGACTAACGACTTAGAATTAGAAATACTCTACCATTTTTCAAAAGGAATCTCAAAGTTCAAAGACATTTGGGAGAAACATCCTCACCCATTAAATTTAAAATCATTCAAAAAACTGTTTGAACAATTTTGGCAAAACGAGTCCCTGTCATTTTTAGTAAACCCAATCGAAGGGTTACAGATTATGGGTATTTTGGAAACTAGAACCTTGGATTTTGAGAACTTAATCATCCTATCCATGAATGAAGGTAATTTACCAAAATCTAATTTTACGAATTCACTTATCCCAAGAGAACTTAAATTACACCACCGTTTACCAATTGAACAAGATAGAGATGCCATTTTTGCACATCATTTTTACAGATTAATACATAGAGCCAAGAACGTATACATTACATACAACTCCAGCGCTAAAGGTTTAACAAGCGGAGAAAAAAGCAGGTTTATTACTCAAATTGAAAATGAACTCAAGGACAATCACAACATCAAAACATACACTTATAGCTCAAATGATGTAAGTAGCGACATAACAGAAACTAGTTACTCTGTTAATGATAAAGTACAAAAAAATTGGATGATTTATTCAAGAAAGGACTATCTCCGTCTGCCTTAAACACATTCATCAACTGCCCTTTAGACTTTTACTATAAATACATTTTAGGTTTACGTGAAGGTAAAGAAGTGGAGGAAAACATAGAAGCCTCTACCTTAGGAACCATGATTCACAATGTATTAGAACGTGTGTATAAAGATAATTTTTTAACCCCCTCAAAACCTGTCTCTATTGACGTATTAACGACTGAAAAAAAGAACCTAGAACACTACTTAGAAGAAGAATACTTAAAAGAATTTACAAAAACAGACATGAAATATGGTCAAAATAGATTATCATTTGACGTTAGTGTGAATTTACTAAAAAGTTTTATTGATGAGCAAATTAAAGAACTAAAAGTCATCAATTATCCAATTTTCATAAAAGAACTAGAAGAAGCCATTGAAGCCAATTTTACCTGGAAGATAAACGGAGTTGATAAAGCCATAAAAATTAAAGGAAACGCAGATAGAATTGAACAATTTGGTTCAGACTATAGAATTATTGATTACAAATCAGGGAAATGTGATACCGAAAAAGTCTCTTTATCAAAACCATCTAAAAAGAATCCAAAACTCAGCTTAGAAAACATAACGTACCATGACAAAAAAGGATATGCTAGACAACTGTTAATGTATGCTATTATGTTTCAGCAACAGTTCCCAGAAAGAACAAACTTTAGCGCAGGAATCATTTCCATGATTAACATTAAAGAATGGGTTCAAAATGTAAAAGTAAGTGGTGATAAAAATGAATTATTAACTGATGAAATTTTAGATTTATTCAAAACCGAAATAAGAAGCGTAATAGAATCTATGTACCATTCAGATTTTATTTACACCCATAATGAGAAAGCCAAATATTGCGAATATTGTGGTATATAAAATATATTTTGAATAATTTAGTGTATTCACTTGATTACTTCTCAATCAACATCCCACCTCTATACGCCATTTTAGTAACACCATTCTCACTAATAAACTCATGATTTGAATATATAGTCTTGCCTATATATTTATCAGGATTACTATACAATTCATCCAATAAAAAATCACCTTTTTGAATATACAAAGCAATGTCATACTTACTTGATTCGTTACTTAAAATCAAATACGATTGAGGCCCCATTACTAAAAACTCTCCAAACTTCATTTCAAAATCACCTTCCTGCGTAATTGCATTAAACGGTTTAATTAATTCTGTTTTCACAGTGGCTTCAGTTAACTTATAACTTTCACTTTCCACATCAAAACTTACAGCGTTCATATAATTTATCTGAGAACCGTCACCTAAAAAATACGTATTCAAAATATACTCCTGCTGGCTTGTATCCGTCAAGTTATACCCAGACTCACTTGAAAAAATTAATTTAGTATTATTATAATAAAGCTGTCTAGTATATTCTTTTGACTCCGACACAAAGAACACAACATGAAGCTTAACTGTATCATTTTGAGAATATTCAGTCACCTCATACTGCTCATTAGTTCTTGTATATTTTGGACTTTGTATAATATCATAAACTTGTGAAGTATCAATAATTGACTGTACCAAATTATCAATATTACCTACAGTAGTCTTACTTTGAGCATTAAAATTACATGATGTAATACCAAGCGCGATTATGATTAAAATAAATAAGCTGTTTTTCATATTAGTATAATGGGAATTATACATAAAAGTAACAAAAAAATCCCACCTCAAAAAATTTGA
>Ga0105355_10005077_pt1 | contig 11173 bp, 5 predicted proteins | sample GOMGulsemesocosm_2_FD_83508 | JGI IMG/M metagenome (GOLD analysis project Ga0105355, IMG submission 83508) | Methane-oxidizing microbial communities from mesocosms in the Gulf of Mexico - GOM9C Gulf of Mexico | ecosystem: Environmental > Aquatic > Marine > Cold seeps | place: Gulf of Mexico...
AGGGTATTTTGAGAATTTCTGTACCATAGTTACATATCCTTCTATTTTTATTAGTTATTTTTTTTCTTAGTGTTTCATCCCTTTAATTTTGTCACTTCCTTTTTTTCAATGAACAGCAGTAATGATGATTAGTGAACGCAACAATACTTACATAACTTTACGAATTGATCAACTGTATCTTTCATTTGTTTCCGTGATGTCTTTTGTTTAATTTCGAAGCGTTGTTTAAACTTCTTTAAAATCAAAGAGTGAGTGACTTTATCTGGTCATCGTTTAACTTTTTTGAACGATAAATATTTGGGGGAAGTAACTGAAGTATTTATATAATTGTCTATTTCAATAGAGCGGTGGCAATCACAGCGCTTTTAGTGCAGAGGCAAGTTGATTTAGCAGCAATATCAACATATCAGGACAGCAGAAAAAATTCATTTGATATAAGTTAAGTTGAGCCCTGTGGGGGAGGGCCCAACTTATCTTAGTTTATTAACCTTACTGGTTACTGGTTACTGGTTACTGGTTACTGGTTACGGGCAGTGGTTGTAAGTTAAATAAAGCGTCGATATCAGCTGAAGTTAAGCGTTTGTTATAAACGGCGAACTCATCCATTACGCCAGCAAAGGGACCAAACTTCTTAGGTTTGTAGGTATTTATACCTAAACCAGCAGACATATATTTTCCACCTGCTGGTTTGCCTTTAATAAAGCTACCAGGGTTTAGTTTAACTGCGTTAGCCACGGATTTATTATTAACATAGGCAATCATGTTATCCGTTTTTCGGTCAATAACTAAGGCAAGGTGATACCATTTATCGGCGATAAGCCCATTTTCTGGCTGGTAAGTTAACTGGCGTAAAGGTGGATTATCCACCTTAGCATCCACATCTAATTGCTCTTTTACTTCAAAATTAATCGTGCCGGCCTTAGTATCGGCATAAATAGTATAACCACTGATTAACGCACTCTTGGTGCTTGAGGAGTTAGACACAAGGTAAGTTTTTAATTTTGAACTGATTACCTGTGGTGCAAATTTAACCCATAAAGAAACACTATGATCACCGTCAAATGGGTCAGCTACATCATCAAAATCAATAAAAGCGCGTGCTTTATCCTCTGCTAATTTGTCTTTTGTCATTAACCAAGGAAACTCAAGGCCTTTGCCTGACACGCCTTGGGTTAATCGCTCTAAGCCTTTAAAGTTAGTCAGTGAGCCGTGTGATTTTGAGCCTGAGCTATCTTGTATTTCTTCACCTGAAGTACCTAAGGTATCAAAATTATACTTAAGTACTAATTCACTGCCAACGTCGACTTGAACCCAAGCATCATTAGTTAACGATTTATCAGCAACGCTATAATTAAAAGTATCGCGACCAGTAAATCCTGCTGGTGGGCTATAAAGTAACTGTTGATTGTTCACTTGCTTAATTGTGCCGCCTTTTAAAGTCTTTTTATCAAAGGTGGCAAGGGCAATGATATCTCCATTGCCATCGAAGTCGTTGGCTAATACATTGATAAGAACAGGGTTGTCTTGAGCTGTCCTCACCATGTCTGGCGTTGCATAAGGGTGAACATTCCAGTTATAACTGCTATTAGATACTTTGGGTAAGCCACCACCGATTTTTTCATCTTCTTTTAAGAAAATCATACGTTGCGCAGTCGTTGGACCAAACCAAGGCCCACCGCCAGACATCGAGTCTCTCGGGTAGACAAAGTGTCTTCCTCCCCAATTATGGCTGATTTCATGGCTCATACCGCCAGCGTCAAATGGTTTAAGTGTTACTTGAGAAAAGTTACCACCTGTTAGTGGTGATTGACTCGCAAACGCCGCTGGATTTCCACCAACAAAGGCCACGACCAGTTGTTGGAAAGGAATAGATTTTTCAGGTGAATAACCGGTTGAACCAGGATTAATGCCTAAGCCATTATTGCGCCAGGTTGTTTTACTATCACTGGATCTTTTATGTAGATTTGTATCTGTACGTTGGATATAAGCTGTTAAGACGTGGCTCATCGACACATCACGGACATAGGAGATATCTAAAACGTTAACACTGTGTTCAATGATAGCTAAACCTTTTTCTAAGGAATTATTAGCCATTTTATTAAGCCATTCTGGCTCTGCGTCGACTGCAACCTGAACACGAGTAATACCATCAAACGTAATAGGTTGTAATGGCCAGCCATGTGCCGCCTCCCTATTTATATCATCTGGGTAGCTAATTGTTTTCAGATCAATCGGTAAGTTGTTGAATGAAGGTATCCAATCACGAGATTTACCACTTAAACTCGAAACAGGTTTTATTTTTTTTCGGCCTTTCTGTTCCACTTTTGTTATAGGAAGGGTTGTTACCTTGTCATTTTTATCAATGTTAATAGGTAAGTCATTGAGATTCCACAAGACCCGCTTACCTTCATCAATAGCGGCTGAAAGAGTGTTGTCGCCAGGCCAAACAACCGCAACAACTGAGCTATTTGGTTGCTCTAAAACCTTACCTCGATATGTTCGAACAGGGAGTTTTGAAATGTCTTGTTTGGTGAAGTTGCGCTTATCAGCACCCTTAGGGTCTTTGTTATTATCGTAACTTTGTTCATCTAAGAAAACTTCAAATGAATTTGGGTCTCGAACAGAATATCGACTTAATTCGAGTGTTACCATGCCTTTTTCAGCACCATCAGGGCGGGGAACTTTAACGGTAAATTTTTCGGGTAATGCATAAGATTTAAAAGGAATAAATAGTACATTGACGAGTATAGCCATGTTTATTAAATGACGATTTTTTCGCATAACAAGGACCTAAAGGTTGAGTGATTTTATGGTGTTTCGTAAGCGCGAACAAAAAACTAATTTGTTCGCTATAGCAGGCTGAGAAATAGACAGCCTGCTTGTTTTTCTTTAGCGATTAATTTACTTGTTCTGGCTTGGTATATAGGGCCAATACGTCATCTGTTGATAAGGCTTTATGGTAGATACGTACCTCATCCACTGTAATAGGTGTATCTTTGCCTTTACCCTGCAGACTTACTGAATCGAAGATTGTTAAAGGAAAGTGTGAATGATGAATTGCGCCATCAGCAATTTCAGTACCAAAGGTAGTTTCACTTAACTTTTTACCATTTACCCAAGCGCTTAGTTTTTTGCTGTCACGATCCATCACCATAGCTAAATGGTACCAAGTATCTTTTTTGATTTTTTCACTTGCTTCAAGATCGAATTGTGGCTTTTTAAAAGTATATTCTGAATCTCTATTTAAGTTACCTTCAAAACGGAAACGACCATCTTTGGTATGACCAATATCCCAGCCACCACGAGGGTTACCAAAGCGGTTGGTGATAACCGCACCTCCTTTGGCAATAATAACACCTGGTGCTTTGGGTGCAGCTTGATGGTATTTCACCCATAAAGAAACACTTAAGTCGCCATTAAGTGGGTCACCAGTGCCAGGGAAATCGGCACTGCCTTTTTTAGAGTCTGTGCGAGCAAAGGCTTTGCCGACGATACCATCAACTGAGCCACCTTGTTTGTTTGGCTTAAAATTCATCTTGCCATCAATTTCACCGTGGGCTTTAAATGGTCCACTATCATGGGCAGCGGTGCCATTTTTTTCATCAAAAGTAATGTGTGTTGCTAGGCCATTATTGTGTACGGCAACTTTAACGTAACCATGGCGGTTAGTAATACCGGTCGCGTCGGTAACATGATAAGCAAACTCATCTTGTCCTTGCCAATTAGGTGCTGGCGTATAGTTAACCTTGCCATCAACAATACGCACTTTTCCGCCATTTTTTGTTTGTTTATCAACATATGACACGGTAATAACATCACCATTGCCGTCATAATCATTTTCTAATACATCAATGTTGATACTGGTATTTACCGTGAGCGTTGCGACATCTTCCATCGCATAAGGCGGCAGTGGGCTAGTGTAATTGAGTGCTGGTGATTGATCTTGTGTGGCGATTTGTGCATTACCAATTAAGCGCTCTACCGTGCCAGTACCAATAGCGGATGCCGCGCCACTTAAGGTATCTTGCCATGAAGAATAATGACCACCACCAAGGGTATGACCTAATTCATGACCGTGTCCACCAGAGTAAGCAATGGGTCGACCTAGTGAATGACGTGCATCTTTAAATAGGTCACCAGCTGCGCCTGCGCCACCTGCTTTTTTGAATCGACCGCGTACACCAAACTTTGCACCGTTAGGTTGATGAACCTCAATCCATTCTTTTTGCCACTTAGCTGAATTTTCTTCTAGGTTGATTACCATCCAGTTCACTTCAAGCGCTAAGCCCATATCGCGCGCATAGAAGAAGTCAGTATCATTCATGCGCTGTTCTGTTCGGGCGACAATCGCTTCAATATTGCTATCCATTGCCTGGTAATAAGTATTATCAACCGTCAGGGCATAACCGAGTCTGCGCATATTATATGGCGGTATTATATAATGATTTTTGGTTGGTACTGTGCGTGACGCCACAAAGGGGATGACTTTATTGCCATTGCCCGGTTTAGCTGTTGCGGTATTGGTTTTTCCTTTACCCGTGTTACTTTGCTCAGTGATGGCGATAGGGACTTCAGTGAGTCGAATGTTAATACCTCGACCATCACTTAAGTTAGCATTTAAGGTTTTATTGCCAGGTTCAACATTAGCATTAACACGCATTGATATATCGTCTTGCACATAACCTCGAAAAGTACGTACCTCTGGGGCGTTAATTTCTTGATAGCCCTTAGCTTTGTCCCAAGTCATTAGTTTATGATCGGTTGCTGAGCGCAATGAGCGTTTTTTTAAAACCAATATCTCATCTTTGCCATCATCATCTATATCTCCGACATTTAGTGTTAATTCGTCAGGTAAAGTAGCGTTACTAACTAATGGAAAAGCTATCAGTAGCGCTACAGATAGTGCCTTAATGGCGGGGAAATATGATGTTCTTATAATCATCTGCTCATATCCTTAAGATTATTTATTATTGTGTTTTATTCAATACTACCTATAGGCATATAGAAAACGCAATAATACTTACATAACCTTACAAAGTGGTTTCATTTTATTTCAAAGCCTTTGGTTTGGTGGTTTAACCTGCTAAAACAATGAGTGAGCTTGGTTTTCAGTATTATCAATAGGGTTAATAATGGACGTTGGGTGGTAACAGGGGGGATTTTTCAAGAGAAAGATGAGTCAAGTTAACCTAAACTCGCCAGAGTGAGAAAGGTTAACTTGTGGTGATTTTATACCAACAAATTAATTACTAAGATAACTAAGGTAATTAAGCCTCGTTAATTTTTTGCCTCTTGGACCTGAACATTATCAATTAATAGTTTGCCTTTTCCTGTGACCGCTTCTATTTGAAGCCACAATGGCGCACCATACTCAAATCCTTTGCCAGTAGTAAGCTGTAAGGTATGTTCGTTAATACCACCTGCTTTTTTTGGTGCAGGAACAATATCTGAACGGGCCAGTAATGTGGCGCCAACTATGTTGGTAAGCGGATTGTTATCAATGGTATGTTTACTATCAGAAATTAACTCAACATCTCCCCCAACCAATAAACTCACCCGACCGTCTAACGGCTTTTTATTCTTGGTACGGCCAAGTAAAAAGCTAATGTCTAAGGTCATATTTTCGCGGTAGGTACCTATTTGTTGGTATAACCAGCGTTTTTGACTAAGATCGGCCCAATGACTGCCATAAGGGGTTTGTGGATAGCCCTCTTTGTCTTCATTGCTGCTAAAGACATATTTACTGGCATCTAGCCATGCATATACTTTCCCTGAATGTAGCGCTTTAGGTCGATTAACTTCTTCAAAGCTATTATTGGTTAATGGCTGCTTGGCTAGACCTGCTTTTTCTGCGGGTTTCAAATCAAACCACCAAACATCACCTTTGACTACTTCATTGTTTGAATCTTTACTGTTAGCAATGGTATCAATACGCCAGAACTGACGCTGCTCTTTGTCAATATTCGGCATAAAATCAGTTCTTGATTGACGACCTTGATACACACTTGATTGGGTATTTGCCTTGTTTACTTCATCAAAACTATTACCCAGGTAAACATCAAACTTGTCAGTCTTTGATAAACCTCCTAGCCAAGTGAGTTTATTTTTCACTGTGCTAACACCAGCATTTATCGGTGTTGGTGCGCTGGCGATTGTTACGGTATTAGTCTTTTTGTATAAATCGGCTACTTCAGATGTTGATAGTGCTTTGTAATATATACGCACATCATCCACGGTAACTGCAAAGTCTTCGCCCTGTTGTTGCTGGCTTATTGAGTCAAAAATTACCATAGGGTGGTGAGAGTTATCAATAATGCCATCGGCGATATCAATACCAGCCTTTGTCGTATTAAGGGCTTTGCCATTTACCCAAGCGCGTAGCTTTTTGGTTTTTCTATCCATTACCATGGCTAAGTGATACCAAGTTTTTTCCGCTATTTTTGTATCGGACTCAAGGTCAAAAATAGCATTGTCATAGGTATATTCAGAGTCACGGTTTAAATTACCTTCAAAACGAAAACGCCCATCTTTGGTATGGCTAATATCCCAACCACCACGTGGGTTACCGACACGGTTTCGAATAACTGCGCCACCTTTACCAATAATTGGCGCTTTGTTACTTGGCACACCGTCATGGAATTTCACCCATAATGACACACTTAAATTACCATTAAGGGGATCACCTACGCCCCAAAAATCAGCGCTGGCTCGGTTATGGTCTTTATCAAAATCACGAGCCAAGGCATTACCGATTTTTCCTTTAACTGAGCCTCCTGAAGTATTGGTGGTGAACTTAAGGTTATCGGTTAGTTTTCCATGGGCTTGAAATGGGCCGCTGTCATGAACAATCGTCCCGTTTTTTTCATCAAACTTAAGGTGGGTAGCTAAGCTATTATTGTGCACCGCAACTTTCACATAACCTTGGCGGTTCGCTATGCCTGTTGCATCTTTTAAATGATAAACAAACTCATCTACGCCTTGCCAATGAGCTGGTGGGGTATAGCGCACCTTACCATTAACAATTTGAGTGCTACCACCTCTTTTAGTTACCGCATCGACATACGAAATAACAATATCATCACCATTGCCGTCATAGTCATTTTCAAGCACATCAATGTCTTTGCTGGTATTCATCAGCATCGAAATGCCGTCTTCCATAGCAAATGGGGGGAGTGGACTAGTGTATTGTAATTCAGGTGATTGAGCTTCTGTGGCTATTTGGGCGTTGCCTATCATGCGTTCAACCGTTCCAGAGCCTAGAGCTGATGCGGAACCACTCATAGCGTCAGACCAAGATGAATAATGACCTGCACCTAAGTTATGACCTAATTCATGGCCCTGACTTTTCGAAAATGCGGCGGTTGTGCCTGTGGTATGAAAAGCATTTTTAAAAACGTCGCCACCAGCACCTGCGCCACCCGATTTTTTGAACATGGTAGCGACTTCAAAAACTGCGCCGTTAGGGCGATGAACGTTGTACCATTCCTTTTTCCATTTTACGTCATGCTCTTCAAGGTCAATGATCATCCAATTGACTTCATGAGCTAGGCCCATATCACGAGCATAGAAAAAGTCGGTGTCGTTCATGCGCTGTTCAACCCGCGCGACTGACTTTTCAATACTACTGTCCATGGCGAGGAAATAAGAGTTATTAACGGCTACCGCATAGTCGAGCCTACGCATAGTATGTACGGGGACAATATAGTTGCCTTTTGTCGGGGATTTTCGGTCGGCTTTAAAGGTAATGACTTTATTGCCATTGCTTGGATATTTTGTGCCTTTTGTGCCTTTTATATTTACAGGCACAGCCGTTAGGCGAATATTGAGGTCATGGCCATCACTTAAGTTGGCATTCATGGTTTTATTGCCAGGTTCAACATTGGCATTTACCCGCATTGATATGTCATCTTGTACATAACCACGGTAGGTACGTACTTCAGGCGGTGTTATTTGTTGGTAACCGTTTGCTGAATCCCAAGTCATCAACTTGTGACCGGTTGCTGAGCGCATTGAGCGCTTCTTTAATACTAGTACTTCATCTTTACCATCGTTATCAATATCACCGACATTGAGGGTGAGGTTATTAGGTAAAGTGGCAAAGGCCGACATAGGCATGGTAAGTATTATGGCTGCAGCCAACTTTTTTACCGAGGGTACATTGAATAGTGTCGCGCCGAGTATTTTTGATATTTCTTGAGGGGAATATACTGTGTTCATACCGATATCCTAGAAATGTGGTTAAGTTGTCAGTTAACATAGACAACTTAACCTGTGCTTTTTAGTGTCAGGGGGCAGTGGATCAAAGCTTGTCTTTGATTTTCACGTGTTTTCTAATAGCAATTTACGCCATGTATTCTTTTAGTGAGACTTTTTTATCTTTATTAGCATCTGCTTTTTTAAATTTTTTCTTTGCTTTTTTTGCCTTTTTTTCACTGAGCTCTTTACCTTTTTTCCCTTGATTTAAAAACTCATCAAGTGATAGCTGACCATCACTATTTTTGTCAATTTTTTTAAATGAAGCTTCACTTTTCGCTTTCTTGTCTTTTTTTGCCATTACCGGTTGTGAGATTAATACAGCGGCAATAACGCCTGCTACGATCATAAGTTTGTTATTCATGTTGTTTTCCTTAAATAGTTAATGGTTATTTTTAGTTCTTGTTGTAGATTACTCAATACTACCTATAGCTAGATAAGGAACACAACAATACTTACATAACCTTACAAAGCGAGATCCCTACCTTTCATTTTCGTTCGTTTAGGGCGGTATTTAAGTACATAAATTCATTGCTTGTTAAATGAATTTGATAAGATTTTAGCTAGCCACCGATAGTGACTAAGCTATATTTACCACGTTATTACTTGGTGCATTACTTGTGTATTTATGGGGGGGATAGTTAATGTTAGCGGCTATGAGTATTTGATTACTTAATATTCAAGCAGATGTTTTGTTTTTCTCTCATTACTTTTCCTTGAACTCGACTAGATAGCAATAATGTTATGAGTTTATTCGAGCACCGTCATTACAATCTCACTGATAGTAGTAATGAACGGTGCATAGTTACCTCTTTTTATTTTATTTAATTTAATCAGTCAACTTGGCTTGCACTTGTGGCCAAGTTACGTAACTTTTTGCCGGTAACTGGTACTTTTTACTGAACTTTTCATTTAGTTCTGTTGGCACTGGTGCTTGAGTGGATTTGCGCCAGTTAACTAAGTTTTTATATAACTTAGCCGTTACCTGTGGCTGAGAGAGCGCTAAATTGGTGGTTTCTTTTAAATCATCGGCAAGGTTATAAAGCTCAAGTTGACCATACTCAAAATATTCAATCAGTTTGTAATCACCCATACGAATCATGCTGCTCGGTGTTGCACGCCATAAGGTATTTGCGCTTTTTTTACCTTGTAAATAAGCAGGAAAGTGAAAATAAATAGCTTCACGGTCAAATTCTTCTGCTGACATTAACGGTAAAATATTGTCGCCATCAACTGCTTGGGTTGTTGGTAATTGCCCATTAGCTAGTTTTACTAGGGTAGGGTAGAAGTCTAAGGTTGAAACAGGCTCTTCAATCACTACTTGTTTGCTTTGCTTCGGCGCTTTAACTAATAAAGGTACACGTAAACCACCTTCATATAACATACCTTTAGCGCCACGTAGATCAGGTGCTTGCGTAACCCCTTCGTGTCCGCCGTTATCTGACGTTAAAAAGACCCAGGTATTATCATCAAGACCTTGCTCTTTTAATGTTTTAAGAATATTGCCAACACTGTTATCGCTGTGCTCAATCATGGCAGCATAAATTGGGTTTTTATGATGTTTATCACCTTTACGCCCCTTATGTTTAGCAATGGTTTCCTTTGGTGCTTTCATTGGTGTATGCACGGCATAATGCGACAAAAATAAAAAGAATGGCTTATCATCTTTATCACTTTTTATATATTTTGACGCTTCTATGCTTAAGCGGTCAGGTAAATATTCACCTTTAGGGCCGTTTTTAATAGTCGAGTTTTTATAAGGTGAAAAATATGATTTAGGTGTACCGGTATGGTTTCCGGCAACATTGACATCAAAACCTTGTACTAAAGGCCCACCTTCATCACCAGCACCTAAATGCCACTTGCCCATAAAGGCAGTGTGATAGCCTGCATTTTGCATGCTTTCAGCTAAGGTAGTCACCTCATCAGCTAAGGTGATTTTATTAGGGGTTGGTATCAGGCGGCGTTTTTTTGCATCACCACGTGCAGAACTCTTAACGGTATGAATACCCGTACGTTGGCTATACTGCCCAGACATAAATGCGGCACGTGTGGGTGCACAATTAGGTGATGCACTGTAAGCTTGGTTAAAACGGTAACTTGTTTGAGCTAAGGCATCCATATTAGGTGTTTTATAGTAGTTACTGCCCATAAACGCAGCATCTTGCCAGCCCCAATCATCAAGCATAATAAAGACAATATTAGGTTGTTTGGGTTTGATTTTTTCTGATTGCTCATGTGCTTGCACTGCGTGACTCAACACAAGGCTGGCAACTAAGGGAATTAATAACTTTTTCATTTTCTATCCTTTATCTTTTAATCTTAATTCGTGCTTGGATTCCACGATGCTCGGGCTGATGGCGTTCTGTCTTGCATCGCTAGTTCTATTTGTTTAACTATCTTCGGGTTTTGCTTGGCAACGTTGTTTTGCTCGTTAGGATCAACGGCTAGGTTATAAAGTTCAATCGGAGCGTTAGGGTTTTTCTTAGCACCAAGGCGTACTGCTTTCCAGTTGCCCATACGGATGGCTTGTTTGCCTTTTCCTTCCCAGAATTCCCAGTATAAATGTGGGTGCTGTTGTTGCTTTTTAGCTTGCCCTAATAGGGTGGGTAAAAAAGAAATACCATCACTATCTTTATTGGTTTTATTACCGGTAATGTCGGCAAAAGTGCTTAGCAAATCCCATTGCGCAGAAATGTGCTCAGTAACAGTATTAGCTTTTATTACACCAGGCCATTTAACAATGAAAGGGGCACGAATGCCGCCTTCATAGAGATCACGTTTTCGGCCTCTTAAACCGCCACTGGCATCAAAATAGACGTTGTCATAACCACCTTCAACAGAAGGACCATTATCACTGGAGAACATCACAATGGTGTTTTCATCTAGACCTAAGCTTTTTAATTCGGCTAACAATTTA
>Ga0105355_10005082_pt1 | contig 11169 bp, 14 predicted proteins | sample GOMGulsemesocosm_2_FD_83508 | JGI IMG/M metagenome (GOLD analysis project Ga0105355, IMG submission 83508) | Methane-oxidizing microbial communities from mesocosms in the Gulf of Mexico - GOM9C Gulf of Mexico | ecosystem: Environmental > Aquatic > Marine > Cold seeps | place: Gulf of Mexico...
CGTATTTTATAGCCTTCGTATATTCTGCTTTAAAATAAAGTTTCTTTGAAAAATCATGTGCTATCTTTATAGACAACATCGTGTCGTTTTGACTAATAGAACTTAAAACAAGATCAACGTCAGAAATTAATCTAGGCGTTATTCTATTAAAGTTTAACGAATCATATTCTTTTAAAAAATTCTGGCCACTGACATTTCCATAAAACAGAAATATAAGTAACCAGAATAGTAAGCATAGTTTTTTAATCATTCATAATAATTTTTAGTCACAAGGGCCAACAGACACAATATAGGCAGTAACTTCCAAAATCCCTCCAATTTCCTCAATATCTTTTGGCGGATTGCTTACCGGAGGAAGAACAATAGTTGGGTCTACTGAACGAAAATTATTTAATACAGAATTGACAAAACTCATATCTGTAGAAGTTATGATCCATTCTTCTTTATAGGGGTTAATCGGACACGGGTCCCAATATAGTAATCCTAATTGTGAACCAAAAGTCGTTCTATAATATTGCTTCTCACTTTCATTTGTATTAGAAGTGTAATTAACAAGTACTGTAATTGCTGTTGCTGGTACCTCAAGATCAGAATCATTAATTAATCGTGGTGTTAATATTTCATCAATAGTAATGTTTTCTTCTAGCGCTAAAGAATCATCTTGCTGACAGCCAATTACGAATAAAACCATAATAGTTACAAATACAGTTCTTAAATAAATCATTTTTTTCATTGTTATAATTTTTATATATTAAGTACTGCCTTGTGCAAAAAAATGACTTTTGTTACCCATTCAAATTTAAAAGTTTATTTTTGGTTCACAATATATTTTAATGAAAGATAATATTTGTTTTCTAAAGGCCCTAACTGAAGGAAATACTAAATTAATTAAGAAAATTTATGCTTCTAACTTTCCAAAAGCAAAACGTTTTATTCTTCAAAACAAAGGGCAACTTGCTGATGCGGAAGATATTTTTCAAAAAGCATTGTTACAAATTTCTGTACGTTTCACTAAAGAACCATTTACAATAAATACCCATTTTGAAGCCTATTTATTTACGGTTTGTAAAAATTTATGGCGAAGAGAATTAAATAAGCATAAAATGAGGGTAACAAACAATTCTGTAATTGAACTGTTAAGTGAGGAGAAAGAAAATGCTTACGCAGTAATTGAACAAAAGAGGCAAGAATTATTTGTAGAAAAATTAAATGAAATTTCTGAGAACTGCAAAAAAATATTAACATTGTTTTTCTCAAAAACACCTTATTCTGAGATCGTTACAGACTTAAAATACAACTCTGAAACTGTTGTTAGACAAAGGATTTTTAAATGTAAAAAAAAATTAACTGAGCTTGTTAAAAGTGATGTTCGATATAATTCATTAAAAGAATTATGAATATAGAAGATGACATATTAATAGAACGTTTTCTAAGAAAGGAACTTTCTAAAATAGAAGAAGAGGGTTTTATAATTAGGACTAAAAAAGATTCTAATTTTAGAGAACAATTTCTTTTAGAAAAACAACTTTGGCAAACTTTAAATGATACAAATTGGAGTTTTGCCAAAAATATTGATCATGCAAATGTCCAGAAATACGAAGGTCTATTTAAAAGTGCAGAAGCACAAAAAATAAAAGACTCCATCTTTACCGCTAAAAAAAATTACAAAAACTCTAAAAGCAGGAAAAGAATTTGGTATTCTAGTATTGCATCTGTACTCTTAATCTTCTCAATACTTATGTATACTTCTTCTAATGAAAAAACACCAAAAGAGTTATATACGTTTCATATAAACCAAGTTTCTTTACCCTCTTTTGTGAATAGAAACAATAATGATCAATATAAAAACTTATTAAAAGCACAAGCCCTTTTCGAGTCCAAAGAATACCAAAAATCAATAACTCTTTTTATAGAAGAATTAAATAAGGCAAATAGCCCTTTAAGGATTTATCTTTATTTGAGTATTGCTCAGATAGAAATTAACAAATTTAGAGCAGCAGAAAACACGTTAAATAACTTAATAAAAAGCGATTATATTGATCGTGAAAAAGGGTATTGGTATAAAAGTTTATTATACTTAAAAACTGAAGATCTTGTATCGTGTAAAAACATTCTTCAAGTAATTATTGACAACTCCTACTACAATCACGTTAAAGCTAAAGAATTACTAGATAAAATATCTGACTTATAGCGTATTAATTATTTTCTTTATCTTTAAAAGAAAAAATGCTAGTTAAAGTTTATGGTAGTGCCGTTTTCGGCATAGAAGCTACCACGATTACCATTGAGGTAAATATTGATAAAGGTATTGGATATCATTTGGTTGGATTACCAGACAATGCTATTCGAGAAAGTTCCTTTCGAATTTCTGCTGCACTTAAGAACAACAACTACAAGCTACCAGGAAAAAAAATTATCATTAATATGGCGCCGGCTGATATTCGTAAAGAAGGTGCTTCTTATGATTTAACATTGGCTATTGGAATTTTAGCGGCATCAAAACAAATTCAATCAGAAAATATCAATGAGTATATTATTATGGGAGAACTCTCACTTGGCGGAAGTTTACAACCTATAAAGGGAGCGCTACCAATTGCTATTAAAGCAAAAGAAGAAGGTTTCAAGCATTTTATTTTACCCAAAGCAAATGCCAAAGAAGCTGCAATTGTTGATAATCTTGACGTTTTAGGTGTGCATAGCATTTTAGAGGTAATCGATCATTTTAATGGTAAAAAAGCAATTGAACCAACTATTGTAGATACAAGAGCGGAGTTTTATAAAAACATTGATTTCCCTGAATTTGATTTTTCGGATGTAAAAGGGCAAGAATCTATCAAACGATGCATGGAAATTGCCGCAGCTGGAGGGCATAATATCATCTTAATTGGCCCTCCTGGATCTGGAAAAACCATGCTAGCAAAACGTTTACCTTCCATTTTACCTCCAATGACCTTACAGGAAGCATTGGAAACCACAAAAATTCATTCCGTAGTAGGTAAAACAAAAAACAACGGACTGATTTACCAGCGCCCATTTAGAAGCCCTCATCATACAATTTCTGATGTTGCTTTGGTTGGAGGTGGACAATATCCACAACCTGGAGAAATTTCCCTATCTCATAATGGTGTGCTTTTTTTAGATGAACTCCCTGAGTTTAAAAGAAGCGTTTTAGAAGTCATGCGACAGCCATTAGAAGATAGAGATGTAACCATTTCTCGCGCCAAATTTACCGTTACCTACCCTTGTAGTTATATGCTAGTAGCAAGTATGAACCCAAGTCCCTCGGGATATTTTAATGATCCCAACACGCCATTGACCTCATCTCCACATGAAATGCAACGCTATTTAAGTAAAATTTCCGGCCCATTATTAGATCGAATTGACATTCATATAGAAGTAACCCCTGTACCTTTCGAAAAACTTACAGAGGAAGTAAAAAACGAACCTAGCGTCGCTATTCGAAAACGAGTAACTGCTGCAAGAGAAATTCAGTCAACACGTTTTACCACTTTTGCAAATGTGCATTACAACGCGCAAATGAATGTCAAACAAATTCGAGAGTTCTGCAAACTTTCTAATGAAAGCATGTCATTATTAAAAACTGCCATGGAAAAACTAAACTTATCTGCCAGGGCTTATGATCGTATTTTAAAAGTGGCAAGAACCATTGCAGATTTAGCTACTTCACAAAACATCTCTCCAATACATATTGCAGAAGCGATTCAATATCGAAGTTTAGATAGAGAAGGTTGGTTGGGTTGATTTATAAAAATAGCGGCAACACGAATACATAGTACAAAATCAATAAGACAACGGCAAATAGGTTTAAAAGAACTCCTGCTTTTACCATTTGTTTTACTTTTACATACCCACTTGCAAAAACAATCGCATTTGGCGGTGTTGCCATTGGCAACATAAAAGCACAACTAGAGGCCATGGTAACGGGGATTAACACATTTAGAATGGGAATGTTTAATCCAATCGCAATTCCTGCAACAACGGGTGCTAATACCGAAATTAATGCAACATTACTCATTAACTCTGTCATAAATAACATTAAGACAATTAGCAAAGAGACTGTTAGTATTGGATTAAAATTACCTGCAGCTATGGTATCTGTAATTAGTGCAACCAAACCACTTGACGCCATTCCTTTTGCCAACGCCAAACCTCCTCCAAAAAGCAACAATATACCCCATGCCAATCTTTGCGTATCATCCCATTTTAAGATATAGCTACCTTTTTTTAAATTCAATGGAATGGAGAACAACGAAACGGCAGCAATCAAACTTATTACGGTATCTGATAATTTTAATCCAGGGAACATTTTATTGATAAGCGTTCTTGTAATCCATAAAAAAACAGTGACCGCAAAAATGGTCAATACTCTTTTTTCTTGTACAGAGATTTTTCCAAGTTTTTTTAACTCTTCTGAAATTAAATTTGAAGTAGCAGTAAACTGAATGTCATTACAGGGAAATAGCCACTTTACCAAAACCAAATACACTAAAGTTATCATAGCAATGGAAAAAGGCAAGCCAAAACTCATCCATGTTAAAAATGAGATTTCAATATTGTATTCGTTTTCTAATAAGCCTATCAATACCGAATTTGGCGGCGTTCCTATCACAGTTGCTATACCACCAGCATTGGCAGAAAAAGCGATGCCCAACATAATGCTCAACGCAAAATTCTGATCTCCTTTTGTAAAACCATCTGCATCATCAATTAATAATTTTATCACAGAAATTGCGATTGGCAGCATGACTACTGTTGATGCCGTATTGCTAATCCACATACTCATAAATGCCGTAGCAATCATAAAACCAAGAATCACTTTATTAGGTGTTGTTCCCGTATACTTTATAATGGTTAATGCTATTCTTTTGTGAAGATTTACTTTCTCTAAGGCCAATGCCAACACAAATCCACCAAAAAATAAAAAGATTATGGGACTCCCGTAATTGGCACCAACATCTGCTATTGCCATTACTTTTAACAGTGGAAAAAGAATTAATGGCAACAAAGCCGTTACGGCAATATGCACGGTTTCTGAAACCCACCAAACAACCATCCAAAGTGCTATTGCAATTACAGCATCCCCTTTTTGTGAGACTAAAAAGAAAGGCAGGTTAATGATGGTTAAAAACAAAAGGGGGCCAATAAATAAACCTAGTTTTTTAGATAGTTGCATTTGATATGATTAAGTTCTCTGCAAAGTAAGAAAAACTATGCTGTAATAAACATCTCGTTACAAATATGAAGAAAAATCAAATGCAACATACGAAACGAGGGTTACCGATAACAACGGCATCCTTTTTTGAGGAAGGGAAAAAAGGTATAGTGGATCGCCTTTAAAAATACATAAGTACTCCATATCTTTTATCTCATAAAAAATTACTCAAAGAAAAAACCCTCACAAATGAATGCAAGGGTTTCTAATTTTATTTATGAGATACTTTAATCGTTTCTCCTTTTACTAACATAAATTAAGCAAAAGCGAATGACAAAAGTTTAATCTCTAAAGCCGAAGCGATTTAAACATCTATCTCCTCTTTTTTAGTATCTATAGTGTTCTGGCTTATAAGGTCCAGCAACAGTTACACCAATATAAGATGCTTGGTCTTCACGTAATTCAGTTAACTCAACACCAATTTTAGCCAAGTGTAATTTTGCTACTTTCTCATCCAATTCTTTTGGCAACATGTATACTTCATTTTTATACGCCGCAACATTTGTCCATAATTCGATTTGAGCCAATGTTTGGTTTGTAAATGAGTTAGACATTACAAAACTAGGGTGTCCAGTTGCACATCCTAAATTCACCAAACGTCCTTCAGCTAAAATAATGATATCTTTTCCATCAATATTATACTTATCAACCTGAGGTTTGATTACATCCTTTGTATTTCCATGGTTTCCATTTAACCAAGCCATGTCAATCTCATTATCAAAGTGCCCAATGTTACACACAATCACTTTGTCTTTCATTGCTTCAAAATGACGTCCTTGAATAATGTCTTTATTTCCAGTAGTTGTAATAATAATATCAGAATTTCCAACAACTGTTTCCAAACGCTTCACTTCAAAACCGTCCATTGCAGCCTGTAAAGCACAAATAGGATCAATCTCTGTAACAGTAACAATAGAACCTGCTCCTTTAAAAGAGGCAGCAGTTCCTTTACCAACATCACCATAACCACAAACAGTTACACGCTTACCCGCTAACATAATATCTGTAGCTCTTCGAATTGCATCTACAGCAGATTCTTTACATCCATATTTGTTATCAAATTTAGATTTAGTAACAGAATCATTTACATTTATTGCAGGCATTGGTAATGTTCCATTCTTTACTCTTTCGTATAAACGGTGAACACCAGTAGTAGTTTCTTCTGACAATCCATTAATACCAGCAGCCAACTCAGGGTACTTATCCAATACCATGTTTGTTAAATCTCCACCATCATCTAAGATCATATTTAAGGGTTGCTTATCTTCTCCAAAAAACAATGTCTGCTCAATACACCAGTCAAATTCTTCTTCTGTCATATCTTTCCATGCATACACAGATGTACCTGCTCCAGCAATCGCTGCTGCTGCTTGATCTTGTGTAGAAAAAATATTACAAGAACTCCAAGTTACCTCAGCTCCCAAAGCCTGTAATGTTTCAATTAAAACAGCCGTTTGAATTGTCATGTGTAAACATCCAGCAATTCTTGCTCCTTTTAAAGGTTGTGTATTTTTATACTCTTCCCTTAATGACATTAATCCTGGCATTTCTGCTTCTGCCAATTCAATTTCTTTTCTTCCCCAATCAGCTAAAGAAATATCCTTAACTTTAAATGGAACGTATGTCGCTGTATTTGTGCTCATATTTATTTGTATCTTTGTTATATATCTTAATTTCGAACTGCAAAGTTACGGAATAATTTTTAAAATTTATGCCACTATACAAGACGATAACTGTTAATAAAACTACTAAAGTATTGATTTGGAAGATTGAAGAATCTTTGGAGGATTTATCTTTTGGAATTGAATTAACAGAAAGCAATCAAAATAGAATTGATAGCATGAAATCTGAATTGCATCGACGTGGATTTATGAGTGTGAGACAATTGTTAAAAGAAGTTGGCTTAACTGATGGTGATTTGATCTATGATGAATTTGGTAAACCACATTTAAAAAACGGAAAATACATTTCAATAACACATTCGTTTACCTTTTCTGGAATAATAATTTCTGATGAAGTGCCGGTTGGAATTGACATTGAAAAGCAACGTGATAAAATTTTAAAAATCGCACATAAGTTCACGCCTTTTCAAGAATATAAAACCATAGCCAATCATGCTGCTTTAATTAGTAAATTAACCATTGTTTGGGGCGCAAAAGAATCGTTGTATAAAATCTTCGGGAAGAAAAAACTACGATTCTTAGAAAATATTTACATTGAAGATTTTCGCTTTGCCGATGCAAAAACAACAGGTAGTATTAATTATGATGGAATTAGAACCACATATCAAGCACATTTTTTAGAGTTTGAAGGATTTACTTGTGTCTATGCTTATTAACTAGTTGCAGAGTCCTGAAACTTACAAAGCTACAAAGACTCAAAATCATGTCAGTTCTAGTGAATTTGTGATGAAAAAGCAAATTTGTATCAAGAACTTCTTATTTTCGCTTCTGTGAACATTTACCAAAACATTTTATCAGCAAAACAACAAAACAAAAAACTATTGGCTGTTTTGATTGATCCTGAAAAAATAGCTATTCAAAGCATTCCTTCGTTTTTTGAGAAGGTACACCAATCTATTGCTACACATATCTTTGTTGGTGGGAGCACAGACAAAAAACAGCTCACAGCGTCTGTTGTAATTGCAATTAAAAAGGCAACCAAGTTACCCATTGTATTATTCCCAGGTGATGTAACTCAAATTACAAATAAGGCAGACGGAATTCTTTTTTTAAGCTTGATTTCTGGTAGAAACCCAGAATATTTAATTGAGCAACAAATAAAAGCAGTTCCTTTTCTTAAAGGTTCACACTTAGAAATCATTCCAACTGGTTATATATTAATTGATGGCAATAAAGAAACGGCTGTACAGCGTGTGAGTAAGACCAAACCAATTAAGCAAACAGCAATAAACACCATTGTAGACACAGCTTTGGCAGGAGAATATTCGGGTAAAAAACTCATCTACTTAGAAGCCGGCTCCGGGGCGACTGTGGCAGTCGGCCAAAAAGCCATAAAAGAGGTCTCTGACAGCCTATCTATCCCGCTCATTGTTGGTGGTGGAATTAGCAACAAACAACAATTAACCACCGCTTTTGAATCTGGAGCAGACCTGGTTGTGATTGGCACTGCTTTTGAAAATGATGAACGCTTTTTTGAAGATTTGAAAAAACAATAAGTACTTTTACATTTCAAATTTCTCGCATGAAAATATCTATTGAACTTACCCTGTTGCCTCTTCAAAATGACTTTGAAGAACATATTATTGCCTTTATAAAAAAGTTAAGAGCTTCTAACTTTACCGTGTTAGAAAACCCTTTAAGCACACAAATTTATGGCGATTATGATGCATTAATGCCGTTCTTAACCGAAGAGATTAAAACCTCTTTCGAAAATCAAGACAATGCCGTTATCAATTTAAAAATAGTCAAATCTGACCGAAGCAACTATGAGCCAACTTTTTGATTTTTTCCTCGATCCGTATAGAACCGCAACAACATTCGATATTCTGTTAGAAATTTGTGCCGTTGTCTTTGGAATTGCATCTGTTATTTATGCCAAGAAGGAAAGTATTTTGGTCTATCCAACCGGAATTATCAGTACAATTATTTACGTATACATCTGTTATCAATTTACCTTGTATGGCGATTTAATTATTAATATCTATTACACCTTCATGAGTATCTTTGGTTGGTATATGTGGACGCGTTTGGTTGGCGACAATCATATTGAGATAACCAGAACTACTAAAAAAGATAAAATCAAAGCCTTTGGTATTTTTGCATCAACAGCATTGTTTGTGATTTTTGTCTACCTTTATTTTGATCGTTTTGACAGAGTAACAGATTATTTCGACACATTTACAACGGGGATTTTCTTTGCAGCAATGTGGTTAATGGCTAATAAAAAATTGGCACATTGGTCATTATGGATTGCAGGAAACATCATTTCTGTACCTTTGTATTTTATTAAAGGATTAGGATTCTCTGGAATTCAATTCACCATATTTTTAATCTTAGCATATCAAGGATATATCGCATGGAAAAAGAACTTAGACAACAAGCAGCAAACCTTATAAAGGTAGTTTTGTTTGGCCCTGAATCTACGGGTAAAACCACCTTATCTAGACAATTAGCGCGTCATTACAATACGGTTTGGGCACCAGAATTTGCACGTGAATATTTGCAAAAAAAATGGAATAACGAGCGTAAAACTTGTGAGAACTCTGACATACTTCCGATCGCTAAAGGTCAAATGGAAATCGAAAACAGATTGGCTAAGAAAGCAGATAAAGTATTGATTTGCGATACTGACTTATTAGAAACAAAAGTGTATTCTGAAGAATATTACGGAGGGTTTGTAGATCCAAAATTAGATGAAGCAGCCATTAATAACACCTACGACTTGTATTTCTTAACTTATATAGATACCCCTTGGGAGGAAGATGATTTACGGGACAGACCTGAATTGAGAATTGAAATGTTCAAGGCCTTTGAAAATGCATTGAAGAAGTACCACAGACCATATATTTTATTACAAGGAGATAAGGAAACAAGACTCAAAATAGCAATCAAAGCAATTGACGCATTGATAAAAAGTAGCCATAACTTAAGTTCATTCTCAGAATCCCTAAACTAACTGATTTTGAATAAAGAAGCACTTATTAAAGAACTCCATTTCAAAGCCATTAGAAGTTCTGGTGCTGGTGGCCAACATGTAAATAAGGTTTCTTCAAAAATTGAACTCACTTTTGATGTCTTCAATTCGCAACACCTTTCTATTAACCAAAAAGAAACACTGCAAGAAAAACTTGCTAATAGAATAAATAAAGATGGGGTTCTCATCCTTTTTTGTGACGAAAGTAGAAGCCAACATAAAAATAAAGAATTGGCTATAAAGCGTTTTATAGCACTAATAACATCCTCGCTTAAACGCCAAAAAGTTAGAAGAGCCACAAAACCTAGTTGGTCTTCCATCCGTAGAAAATCAGAAAATAAAAAGAAAAATTCTGTAAAAAAAACGTTGCGTAAAAAACCACGTCTTGAGTAACACTTACCTAAGTATAAATCATAAATCTCTTCATTTTAGAAAAGATTTATGATCATCAGCTTGTTCTAACACGGAGCAAAATGCTGCACGTTTGCTTCGAAACAAGATCCGTTACATGCATACCAAATACCTCCAAGAATTTCGCACTCACTCTCAGTACAATTACCATATATACCTGGGTTATTACAGTATAACCAATCGCCTCCATTAATTACTTTTTGCTCTGCTTTGTTTAAGGCTTTTCCTAAGTTTAAAATTTGTTTTTTCATAATATAAAATTTATACAAGATTAAAAACCTTGATCATTTTAAGACATTCAAGGTATCTGTCTATTCTTCGCGAGAGAATGTTTTTATTTTAGTATGTTTTTTAGTTGATAAAAAAAACGCTCTATAAAGCTGAAATCTTAATTCACTAACTTTTACAGCTATAATGTATGTCTCAAACTACAAAGAGATTTTGTCCTTTTTTACAAGATGAATGGCGCATTATTATTCGTCTTACAAATTAACGTACATTACCGGTAAAAAATCTGGTTTCGGACAATCTTCGTATTCATTTCTTTTCAAGAATTTTTTCAATTTCTTTTAAAGATTCTTCTCCTGGACCTTTGTAAATAATTATATTATTTTTATCCAAAAGAATAAAAGTTGGAAATCTTTGTATTTCTAAATCTTTTATAATGCCTGTTTTTTGGCTTCTCTTAAAAAATGAATTACGCCAGTTAATATTATTCTGATTAACATATTTTTTTACTTCATCAATTTCTTTATCATAAGCTACACCAATGATATTCAAAATATTTGAAAACTTCTCATTCATCGATTTTAACTTTGGTGCAATTTCTCTACACGGTTTACACCATGTCCCCCAAAAATCTAGTAGTA
>Ga0105355_10005099_pt1 | contig 11150 bp, 12 predicted proteins | sample GOMGulsemesocosm_2_FD_83508 | JGI IMG/M metagenome (GOLD analysis project Ga0105355, IMG submission 83508) | Methane-oxidizing microbial communities from mesocosms in the Gulf of Mexico - GOM9C Gulf of Mexico | ecosystem: Environmental > Aquatic > Marine > Cold seeps | place: Gulf of Mexico...
GGTCTTTAATATCGACCAGTTCCAGCGGGATACGCAGATCCGGACGGTCACTACCGTAACGGTTCATGGCATCGGCATAGGTAATGTGCGGGAATTCGCCCAGTTCAACACCGAGCTGATCCTTAAACACTTTCACCATCATGCGCTGAGTAATGTCGATGATATCTTTCTCTTCCATGAAGGAAGTCTCGATATCAATCTGAGTGAATTCAGGCTGACGGTCAGCACGCAAATCTTCATCACGGAAACATTTGGCAATCTGGTAATAACGATCCATGCCCGCCACCATCAACAACTGTTTGAACAGCTGAGGCGACTGTGGCAATGCGAAGAACTCACCGCTGTGCGTACGGCTAGGTACCAGGTAGTCACGCGCACCTTCAGGTGTGGCACGAGTCAGAATAGGGGTTTCGATATCCAGAAAACCCTCATGATCCAGGAAGTTACGGATATTGGTTGTCACCTTGGAACGGAAACGCAGACGCTCTGCCATTTCTGGACGTCGCAGATCGATATAGCGATATTTCAAACGAACATCTTCACCAACACTAACATGCTCATCAAGCTGGAAAGGAGGTGTTTCGGCGCGGTTAAGAATCGTCAATTCCTTACCCAGCATTTCAATGCCGCCGGTAGGAATGTCTTTATTCACAGTGCCTTCAGGGCGAGCACGTACGCGACCTTTGATCTTCAGCACATATTCACTACGCACCGTCTCAGCCAGCGCAAAGCTTTCAACCGTATCAGGGTCAAACACGATTTGCGCTATACCTTCACGGTCACGCATATCAAAGAAAATTACACCACCATGGTCACGGCGACGATGCACCCAACCACAAATTTCCACTTCCTGATCAATCAACGATTCATTCAATTCGCCGCAATAATGACTGCGCATGCTATTTCTTCCGCTTCAAAAATTTAAGTTATTTAGGGTTCTTATCACTTCAACTCCGTACTAAGCCGGAGCGCTAGCCGTTAATTTATTAAGCTTTAACTGGCCGCTGGTTTACTGTCAGCTTTGGGTGCCGGGGGTTTTTTACCACTGCTTTTAAAATCAGTTTCATACCAACCACTGCCGCTCAGACGGAATCCGGCAGCAGAAATCAACTTCTGCAGCTCAGGTTTACTGCACTCAGGGCAGTCCGTTAAAGGCTCATCACTGATATTCTGCAGCTTATCCATCTGGTGGCCACAGGCTTTACATTGGTACTCATAAATGGGCATAAGCGACTCCCGACCTCAATTAACCAAAACACAATTCCGGAGCCATCGGCACGACATCTAATGGGCGCAGGAGCCCCGGAAATAAAAAGGCGAATTGTACCCTATTTTTATGGTCAGCGAATAGTCACAGTATCAGCCAGTTTGGCGTACGCTCATCGCCGACAAAATGCCAAACCTGACACAGATCAGCTACAACTAAAAAAACCACCATTGATGTGCTTAAAATCTCATATTTTGCTGTCTATAAAGGCACAATGTTTAACACAAAGGCCTGATGTACAACCTGATGCTGAAAGGCTCAAAGCTTACAAAAATCAGCCGCTGATCTTTCACAGTTTAAAATGACAAACTAGCAAGCAATAGGAATAACACGGCTGTTAATCATGAAAAAAACCACCCAAAACCTTATTCTCTGCCTGTTTCTAAGCACACTATTTGCTTGCAGTGAGCCAACCGTCACAGCAGCTAAACAAGAACCAACCGCAGTGCCCCCACTGACTGAAAAACCAACAACAAAGACATCTAAGCTAGATCTGTCAGTGCCCGATGAACTAACAGCTGATCAAAAAATACACCTCGAAGCTGAACAAGCATTGCTACCAGAGCTATTTAATCAGGAACAAGCATCATCAAAATATAAAGTGACCGGAAATGTGCTTCTCGATGACGAACAAAGTTTAGGTGCTGAAGCACTTGATGGCGCAGAGGTTCGCATTACCATTAATAAATAACCGACTTTATCTTTAGTAACCCAATCTAAAGGCAAGCAAATGAATAAAATTCTGATTATTGTCGACAGCGATGATAAAAAACAAATCGCACTGTCACGAGGACTAGAACTGGCTCAAGCCATGGGCGCCGATATTGAAGCTGTTGCCTTTACCCATGAATACCTTAAAGCCGCATCGGTGGAACCGGCCTCACAAACCAAAATCAAAGACCATTTAGTCAAGGCTCAAATCACCTGGCTAAAAAGCGAACTGAACAAGCTCGACAGCAAGGGCGTAAAAATCGCCTGTATGGTCGTGTGGAGCAAACAATTACACCAATGGATAAATAAACGCTGTCAACAACAGAGTTACCTGGCCGTTGTTAAAACTGGCCATCGCTCCGACACGTTTTACCACACATCCACCGACTGGCACCTGTTACGCGAATGCCCCGCTCCAGTACTGCTGGTAGCAGAGAAAAAATGGCGTAAAGCACGGCCAATTCTTGCGGCAGTAGACTTAAGTAGCAGCAAAAAAAGCAAACAGAAGCTTAACCAACAAACTCTAAAAACTGCCGCCGACCTTGCCATCAAATTTGATCGCGAATTACATGTGGTGCATACCATTTATATCTCCACCGTATTGCAGGATCTGGATCTGATCGACAGAACAGCACGGGCCAGCGAACGCAAAGCCAGCCTAAAACCCGTCATCGAAAAATTATGCACTGACTACAACCTAAACAAGCAACAAGTCCACATTCGCGCCGGCGTAGCGCACAAGGCAATTCCCAGTGTTGCGGATAAAATCAAAGCGGATTTAGTCGTGATGGGCACCGTGGGCCACCATGGCCTGGCAGCCCACTTGATCGGCCATACCGCCGAAAAGGTGCTATCGCACCTACGCACTGATGTACTGGCATTGAAACCAGCAAAATAACTATATCAATCAGTAGTCCGACGAATAGTCCGTATAGCTATTAAAATACTGCGGGCTGTCGCAATACACCTGATGCTCACCACGCATCATCTTGCGCCCAGCTTCCAGTTATTCCTGCACCAACGCAATAAAACCATCACATAAAACAGCGTATCAGTGATACTGAATTGTCTGCCGCCGTTCCTGTTCTCTTATAGCAATCAGAGCATCAAACATTTTCTGACAAATAATCAGCGTATCCGCCTGATTAGTTCTAAACTTACTCTAGCATCAGTTATTTATAATAAACCGGAGCTCTTTAAAAGAAATTTGCCCGCCAATTGATGATATATCTACTTATGTAAAGTCGCGCGGAGCTGGGTGCAAACGCATCACTACTTACGGATAACTAACAAAAAAGAAAACACACGGAGACACAATGAAAAGAATCGTCACTTCTGCCGCTTTCACTGCTGCACTATTATCAGCGACGGCTACGGCTGCTCCCAATGATTATTTAGCGGCAGGTATTCATGCAGGCACATTAGGGCCTGGTATCGATATCGCTTATAACCTAAGCGAAAAGTTAAATGTTCGCGGTGTTATTAATTCATTTAACACCGATTATGATGATCAAATTGACGATTTCGACTACGACTTCGATGCAGATCTTCAAACTGCCGGCCTGATGCTCGACTGGCACCTTTTTAGCGGCGGCTTTCGCGTTACTGGTGGCGTACTAATCAATAATAATGAGTTACAAGGTACCGCCACTCCGCAAGGCGGTGGTAGCGTTGAATTCGGTGGACAAACATTTAATGCCAGTGATTTCGGCGATGTAACTGCCTCCGTCAAATTTGAGGAAGTCACCCCATACCTTGGCATTGGCTGGGGTAATTTATTTAATGGATCCCGTTTGAGCTTTACTGTTGATGCGGGAGTTGTCTTTCAAGGCACCCCAGAGGCTGACATCTCTGCCACAGCGGCGCCCGGCGCCCCTGCTGGAACACAAGCCCTACTAGACAGCGCCATTGATGATGAAATTGTAAATGTACAAAATGACTTAGATAATTTTGAATTGTACCCACTGATTCAGGTTGGACTAACTTACCGCTTTTAATCCATGCCGTTAAATGGCGGCCCGGGATAACTAATTTTATCCAGAGCTGCCATTTAATATTTTGATACAAAAACACACATCTGCAGACAGCTCCTTAAACAAACCGCTTTATAAGAAAGGGGAAGGTCAGCAACAGTATCCCTACTATAACGACCGCAGTGACACCCGTTACAAAGTAAGGAAAAACCATGAGCGCGATCCCGATATAACGAGCAACCGGCTGAGATTGCCGCCTGCCATAGGTGAAGTACCCCAAACCTATTGAACCAAATAAAAGTGCCCAAACAAGTATTTCAGGATCAGGCATTACCTTGCGCTCCGTATAGCTAATTTATGAACAAGTACTTGCCTGCTGATAGAAAGATCATTCTGAGCAAGCGTTTCACTGTGTTGTTAATTTTAGCCCTAAATAAATATTCTTCAGCTAAAGCGCACCGTTATCAGTCAGTAATTCATAAATCGATTCAGCCATCAGCCTGTAGCCTTGCTGGTTAAAGTGAATAGCGTCAGATTTGTAACTTCTATTGCGCATTAAATCGGCGATCAATTCATCCTCAAAAACGAGTTGATATTGCTCAGCTAATTCTCGATAAAACGGTGCCGTATCCGAAAATAGACTTTTGACAGGCACACCAATCAGCACTACTTCAACGCCCAAACTCTGAGCCACCTCAATCATTGAAGCGAGGTTCTTTTTCGCTGCAGCCTGGCCTTTATTACGCAAAATGTCATTGCCGCCCTCTAGCAGAATCAACAAATCAGGCTGTGTTTGCTCAAGTGTCTCAGGAAGCCGTAAAAGACCCTCTGCCGTCACTTCTCCAGAAACTCCCGCATTTATAACCCGTCGACCACTCAGCTCGGAAAGAACGCTGGGATAACTGTTTTGTTGAGCTACCCCATAACCCACCGTAAGGCTATCGCCAAAGGCCAGGATCGTACCGCTCGCAGGAATAGGGCTTAGCTTTTCCTCGCCGCAGCCTTGCAACAGTACAACGATGAAAACAATGACTATTCGAATAACGTAACAGCTGTTGCGATGCCTCATTCCGGCCAATTTCCCTTTAACACTCAAGCACGTTCAATGAGATGAACCACAATCATATTTTTGCCATCAACCTGTAAGCTAATATCAGTTTGACCAAGCTGCATCAGGTGCCCGGCACTTAAAGAGATATGCACCGAGTTATCCTGTGACGTTAAGGTTGCCTCTTCATCCAGGCAATAGATAAAACAGAGCGCACACTCATGTAATTCAACAACCTGCCGATCGGTGTAAGTCGCAATAGCCACCTCATACTTGCTAGCCCTGGTGATCACATTAATATCGATGATCGGGCCGGAGGTTAATCTGGCAACAGTGTCACAACCACCATCAAAGGTAGCAAAACTTAATACGCGACCTAAGCGATCAACTCGTGATTGATCGTGCTGCAAATCCATACCCTTGCCATCAATTAGTATCAGATTGCGCAAATAGCCGATGAAATAGGAAAAGGTACCATCTTCAACCACCTTAGCCATGCTGATCCGCCAGTCAAAATTTTCTAACGTGCCACCCTCGCTAATAGCCAGCTCGGTGGTTTCACCCTTGCCGTTTTTCCATGGAGTTTTCTTGAATTGTTCGGGAGGGATGATTTTTATCACGGTGCTGCCTTTTAAAGCTTGAAAAAAGATTAGCTGATAACTCTACAAGCCACGAGCCGGCTGAAATTGCTGCGTCAAAACAGCACACACCTTTTGATAAGTTCCTTCCAGCTGCCCAGCCCCATACTCAACCGCTGCCACCGCGCCCCACACTGGTCCCGGCCAAGCCACGTCATTTTTATAGCGCACGACATGATGCACATGCAATTGCGGCACCATATTACCCAGCGCGGCAACGTTAAGTTTGTCAGCATTGAACAGGCCATAAACCTGTTTGGAAAAGTAGCTGGATTCCCACAGAAGTTGTTGCTGATCCGCTTCGGATAGCTCAAATATCTCACGGATATTTTCCCGCTTGGGCACCAGAATAAACCACGGGTAATTAGCGTCTTTATTGAGTAACACCCGCGTCAGGGGGAAGTCACCCAACACGATACAGTCTTTGGCTAATTGGGGGTGTAGTTCAAACATGTTGATTCCTTGGTTTGTTTATTAGCAGCGCGGAGAAAGGTAGTATCGAGCATAATGTCTAACTCTCAAAATTTCTCCTTCGAATACCTCAAAAGTATTGATCAAATTGATGCTGATGTCTGGAACGCTATTTGCGCCAGTGATTACCCTTTTTTGCGCCATGAGTTTCTCGCAGCGCTGGAGCATTCGGGCAGCGTAGGTGGAAAAAGCGGCTGGAAGACTTACCATTTAGCCGCCTATCAAAACGGCGAGTTAGTAGCCGTGATGCCGCTCTATATCAAAACTCACTCCTACGGCGAGTATGTGTTTGATTGGGCCTGGGCGGATGCCTATCGTCGATATGACGTGCCATATTATCCCAAGCTACTGACGGCGATTCCCTTTACACCAGCCAGCGGGCCACGGCTTTGCACGGTTCCCAATATCAACAAATCCGAGCTAATCACAGCCATCGTCAATGATATTCAGGATCAAACCAACGGCGGTCAATTTTCCTCCTGGCATCTGCTGTTCCCCAAATCAGAAGAACTCGAAAGCTGGCAACAGACCGAATTACGCCCGCGCGCAGGCTGCCAATTCCATTGGTTTAACCGGGATTATCAAAACTTTGATGATTTCCTCAGCGCCTTCACCTCACGTAAGCGTAAAAGCATTAAACGTGAACGCCGCCGTGTTGCTGAACAGGGCATCACATTAGGATCTTTAACGGGCGATCAAATCAGCGATTTGCACATCCGCAATTTCTATATATTCTATCAGGCCACCTACATGAAACGCGGCCAGCAGGGTTATCTAACACTGGAGTTCTTTTTGCAGTTGCGCGCAAAGATGGCCGATCAATTGGTGCTTGTCATCGCTGAGAAAGACGGCGAACCCGTCGCCGCTGCGTTATGCCTGCGCGACGCAAATACGCTTTATGGACGTTATTGGGGTTGCCTTGAGGAGTATGAGTGCCTGCATTTTGAGACCTGTTTTTATCAGGGTATTGAGTTTTGTATTGCCAACGGTATCAAACGATTCGATCCTGGCGCGCAGGGCGAGCATAAAATCCTGCGCGGCTTTGAACCGGTGAAAACATGGTCATTACACTGGGTTGAGCACGAGGGTTTTCGCGAGGCCATTGATCGTTTTCTGGGGCAGGAAAAACTGGGCATGGCACAGTATCAAGAGCAGATAACTGACATGCTGCCTTTTAAGAAATGAGCAGGTTAGAAGAAAGATCTCTCCTTTAAGTCGAGATGACAGAAACGGGGGGATTTCTCCCGTTGGTCGAGATGACATGAACTTTGTCATTCCGAACGCAGGTGAGGAGTCTGTGGGTAAGGCTCAACACGCCACGCTGCACAAGGTGAATATGGCATAGCGGCAAGAAAGGGTGCCCTGGGGCATCGAGTATCAGCCTTACATATCAAGTTAAAACCTGACCTACATCCCATAACTATTTCACTTTCTCAGCAATGGAAATATCCACCAGGCGCCCACCATGAAACGTCAGCACTCGTAGAAAACCTTTGTAACCGCGGCTTTTGTAAGCCCACTCTTCAATTTTGATTTCATCACCACCGGACACCACTTCAGCAAAAAATGGCTCTCCACAGCGCAGCAGCACTGTGGCTTTACGATCCCCGGTACTAACAAATTCGTTATTACATTTGAAACTTGATGCCTGCGTCTGCCCGGCGAAAAAAACCAGCAGTAACAGTAATAGGCAAACTTTAACTTTCATAATTCACATCCCATTCTCTTAAACATTGGGACTGCCACGCTATAATCGAGTTCACCCTTTGCAACCGAGCAATCTGCCAATGAACAACATCTTTTCCGCCCTGCCCGACAATCTTGAAGCCGAGGTTTTCGAGAAGCTGATTGATAACGAGACCGTCACCATCGAGCGTATTATTTCCAAGGGTCATTCGTCGCCGGAAAATGACTGGTACGATCAGGAAAGTAACGAGTGGGTGATGGTGCTTAAGGGCGAGGCAATATTAGACTTTGAGCATGGAGAGCAAGCACACCTAAAGGCGGGAGACTATCTCAACATCCCAGCTCACACCCGACACAAAGTAACCTGGACTCCCGCGAATCAGGAAACGATCTGGTTAGCTGTTCATTATTGCTGAGAGCTGTAATTTTTCTGTTTTTTCTTGCTCAACCGCCATCACCTGATCGCCAAAAAACTGTCGCAGCGGCACCGGTTTACCAAAATAATAGCCCTGCACACAGTCACAACCCTGCTGTTTTAAAAAATGATATTGCTGCTCAGTTTCCACACCTTCGGCAATAACCTTCAAACCCAGACTTTTCGACATCGCAATGATGGCTTCAACCAGTTTGGTTTCACGACTGTCCAGGCCCACTTTGTTTTCAATGCTATCAATAAAAAACCGGTCAATTTTTAGCGTTTGAATAGGGTACTGGTGTATATAACTTAACGAAGAATAACCCGTGCCAAAATCGTCAATAGACAACTGCACACCCAGTGCGTTGATTGCACCGAGAATACGGCTGGTATCAGGGCTGTCCTGAATCAGGTAACCCTCTGTCAGCTCCAGGTGAATGGAGGGTAACGGCGCTTCAGTATTTGCTAACAGCTGCTCTAACAACTCCACCAAATGATTATCCCCAAGCTGGCGCCCCGACACATTGATCGAGAGGAAAAAATCTTCGCCAAACTGGCCAACAAAAGTATTCGCATCTTCAAACGCTTGCCTGAGTACCCAATCGCCAATAGGTACAATGAGACCGGTATTTTCTGCAATTTCGATAAACTGATCAGGAGGCACTTGACCCAGCACTTCATTGCGCCAGCGCAGCAGGGCTTCAACCCCAACAAGACGTTCACTAGCGACATCATGTATTGGCTGGTAGAAAAGCGTGAATTCATCGTTTTTCAGTGCATCACGCAGCTGGTTTTGTATCGTCGTCTGTTTTTGAAGCTGCTCATTCAACGAAGCATTAAACAACTGATGACAATTGCGCCCCATCCGTTTGGCATGATACATAGCGATATCAGCATATTTCAGCAGTAGTTCCGATGTATCCCCATCTTCGGGAGAGATACTGACACCGATACTGGCGGAGATGAAAATCTCCTCTCCATTGATATTGAACGCCTGGCTTAATGCATGGTTTAGATTTGAAACGATAGTTTTGACCGCATGGATATCCGTAATGTCGATCAGGATGACACAAAACTCATCCCCCCCCAGACGAGCAACTGTATCTTCCTTTCGAATACTGGACTGCATACGCTGTCCGGCCAGTTGAAGCAACCGGTCACCAATAGAGTGGCCTTTGGTGTCATTCAAAACTTTAAAGTGGTCCAGATCAAGATAGAGCACCGCCGTTGAAGCACCTGCGCGCCGACTAGCTGCAAGGGTCTTATCCAGCCGGTCAATCAATAGGCTTCGATTTGGCAAATCAGTCACCGGGTCGTAATAGGCTAGACTTTTGAGTTGCCGACGGCTCTCCTGCAGTTCATCCAGCGTCGATTCTGTCACTTGGTTGTAGTGTCGTAAACGTCGCACCAACAACAGGCTGATAGCAAGCATGACAAGGAACAATAGTGCTATCCAGGGAATCACGTTAGTCAAAAACCGATCACCTGGGCGGTCATGCAGCCAAGTCAAATGCGATAAAACCTGCACATCCGGCGCAACAACAGGGTACCAAGTAACTGCATCATCATGTGAGGTTGCGGCTGTCATCAACTGCAGGTTGCTGAACTGATAGTCCTCTGACCAACCCCCCAACAATGCCTCGTCCAGCGTCTTGGTAAAGATCATTAACCCATAGGCCTTATCGATATCCAGGTCGCTATTTTCCATATCAGGAGTAATTGGGTTCACAGCAACCAGCTCGATACGATTGCCTATGCGAATCGCGCCAATTGCCGGTTCAGGATTACGCATATCAGTTGATAGCGCCCTTTGGATCAGCACTTGCAGATTCGGGTCATCCATGCCGACAGGCGCTTTCAGTTGCGGCTGTCCCTTTTCAAAGGCAAGAATTACCGTCGCATCAGTGTTGGCAACAACAACGTTTGATAAAGTATAGGTATCGTACAGATACTCACCAAGATTACCCTCCACAAATTCCGGATCCTGCGTGAGGATCAAACTTTGTACCGCATCCCCCCAAAAGCTGTAATCACGCGTCAAGGTACCAAGGTTAGAAAGTTCCTTGCTATAAACACTGTTGAACAGGTGACGGGAGGACGAGCTTGAGTAGTCGTTCATACGATCAGCGGAAAAGAACAGCAGGCTCAACACCCCGACACAGGTGAGAACAAACAACATTATCGTGAGCATCAAGCCCTTACGTAGTTTTCTACCGGAAACAGCAATAGAGCGATTTACAGATTGGAGGTTCGATAACATTTAAGAAACACAGCCCACAATAATTAGTTCAAACAAGTATAGGCAAAGATTGATGTTTTTACGTAACAATGACGTGATGTAATTAATTAGATCTTTAGCCATTCCAATAATCGGTTATTCGTTGGCATTTCATGACCTTCAATCAGTTGCAGGCCATGAAATGTTTAATTTGCCCTCTAGCAATAGTTAGCTCACTTACCTACTCTCCAGTTTTTCTCCTGTAACTCCAGTACCAGGTTATAAATAACCGGCAGCACCAACAGATTCAGTATTAACACCGTCAGCATGCCACCCAGCATCGGTGCGGCGATGCGATGCGTCACGTCCGAACCGGTGCCGCTGCTGAGCATGATGGGGATCAAACCGGCCATGGTGGAAATGGCGGTCATGGCCACTGGCCTCACGCGTTTTGAAGTGGCGTACAAAACCGCATCCTTAATGTCATTTGCGGATAACCGACCGCCACTCGCCTCTCGCCGCTTACTGATTTCAGTGTCAATAAAGCTCAGCACCAACACGCCAATTTCCGCCGCCATACCCGCCAACGCGATAAAGCCCACCGCAACTGCCACCGACAGGTTGTAATCGTTGAGGTACACCAGCCAGATGCCGCCAATCAAGCCAAAGGGAATCGACAACATGACAATCAACGGCTCGGTGATATTACGGAAATTAAGGTAC
>Ga0105355_10005101_pt1 | contig 11147 bp, 10 predicted proteins | sample GOMGulsemesocosm_2_FD_83508 | JGI IMG/M metagenome (GOLD analysis project Ga0105355, IMG submission 83508) | Methane-oxidizing microbial communities from mesocosms in the Gulf of Mexico - GOM9C Gulf of Mexico | ecosystem: Environmental > Aquatic > Marine > Cold seeps | place: Gulf of Mexico...
CTTCGCTCATAACAATGGTACTAGTCACAGGTACCACGTAACGGCTCAATTCTGGAATAGCAGTTGCCCAGACATTATTCGCTATGACAACTCGATCAACTGTTACGCGGCCATTTGGGGTATTTAAAGTCACCGGCTGTTGCCGGTCAAAAGAAGTAACCTGAGTATTCTCAAAGATTCGTATACCACGTTCCAATGCAACTCGGCGTAAGCCCCTAACTAGCCGTGCAGGCTGCACTGTTGCCACATCAGGGTCGAATACCCCCTCAAGATGGACCTTTGAACCAGAGCGGCGTTTAATTTCATCAGAAGAAAGATGCTTAAAAATGTGATGCCCAAGCTCATCGCAACAGCGAATCACACTTTCCCACGCGCCTCGCTGTTTCTCAGTCGTGGCGGTCCATAACCAGCCGTTTTGTTGAAAGTGAGCATCAATTTTGTGCGCGTTACAAAACTCGCTGATCTCTTGAATATTTTTAGCCGATGCGACAGCTAAACGAATAGCTTCAGATTGCCCGCAGCTTGCTATTAAAGAATTGATCTTCGGCCACCATGACATCACAAAGCCACCATTTCGTCCCGAAGCACCGCCACCACAAATGTCTTTTTCAAGAACAACGACATTACTTTCAGGTGATTTCTCAAGAACCTGAAGCGCGGTCCACAGCCCAACATAGCCACCACCAATAATGGCAATATCAGCACAAACATCTTCAGCTAAAGGGTCTGTTGCCTGCAAATCATCAGCCAGCTGCTCCAGCCAAAACGATCTGCTCATTTTGCACTCCATCACAATAGATTATGTATTACACATCACCAACAACCGCTTAAATTGCGTTTCTCCATGAGAAGCAATAGCTGAATGAGTAGTAAAACAAACTAACAGACCTATTAGTGTTCTGCAAATAACTTCAATACTTCAAACAATTTAAAGAAAAAACCCCTTAACATAAAATAAAGGCAGATAATTTATCACCCTACTATCATATACTTAAATAAACAAAACGTTCAAAACCAACAGAAACATAAAAACAACACCAAACATAAACTTTACAGAACACTAAATGAGTTGTAGCCTGTATTTACTCTAAAACTTGCCTTTACCAAAGCAAAAGTAAAAGCTCAAAGTGGTGACAGGAGAAATAAAATGACTATCCAAGAAAAACTTAATGATCTTAGCGGCACCTTATTTGTTGATGGTCACCTTTATAAAAGTGAATCAACAAACCATATTCCTGTCATTAATCCAGCTACAGAGAGCGTTATTGGTCATGTTGCTGACGCCACTCAAAAAGAAGTTGAAACAACAATCAATATCGCTAACCGTGCACAAAAGGCCTGGCGAAAAACTGAATTCCTGACCCGTGCTGATCTACTACACAGCGTGGCGCGCAAGCTCCGAGAAATGACGCCTGTATTGGCAGAAATGCTGACACGTGAAATGGGAAAACCCTATAAAGAAACCGCCGATGAAATGGAGTGGTCCGCCAGCTGCTTTGATTATTACGCCGAAATATCCCGCCATGACCAGGGTCGTGTACTTGGCCCCGTTGTTGAGGGCCAACTTAATTACACCCTCAAAGAGCCACTTGGCGTAGTCGTCAGCATCCAACCCTTCAACTACCCTATTTTACTGCTGGCATGGCAAGCCGCTGCCGCACTAGGCACAGGCAATGCCGTCATCGTCAAACCATCAGAACTAACATCCTTAACCACACTTGCCTTTATGGAAGCCTTTGAGGAGTTCCCTACTGGCTTAATGCAGTGTGTTACTGGTGGCGGCCAGGTAGGCGCCACTCTTTGTAACAGCAAAAACACCCACATGGTGGCCTTCACTGGTGGCATTGAAACCGGCAAACATGTTGCTCGCGCCTGCGCAGAACAATTCAAGCCCGTATTGATTGAAGCGTCTGGCAATGATCCTTTTATTGTCATGCCTTCAGCTAATCTCGACATGGCCGTCAAAGGCGGTGTATTTGCAGCTTTCCTAAACTGCGGCCAAGTCTGCACATCCGCTGAACGCTTCTATATTCATGAAGATATATACGATGAATACGTTAAACGTTTTGTTGGCGAAGTAAAAAAATTCCGCATTGGCAACGGCCTGGAACAGGTCGATTTAGGCCCAATGGTTACCAACACTGAACGCAGCCGATACGAAGCCATTCTGGCTAAAGCCGTAGAGGAAGGCGCTGTGGTGGAAGTTGGTGGCGGACGGCCCGCAGACCTTGATAAAGGCTGGTTCGTAGAACCAACTGTTCTTTCCGGCGTTACAGCTAACATGACGATTCTACAGGGTGAGATATTTGGCCCTGCAGCCCCTATGTGTAAAGTTTCAAGCCTAGACGAGGCTATTAGCCTAGCTAACGACTCCGACTATGGCCTCGGCGCCAACATCTACACACAGGACCTTAATGAGTCCTTACGTGCGTCCAACGAACTCGAATGCGGCATGGTATGGATAAATGCACCTTTGCTCGATAATGATGCAGGCCCCTTTGGCGGCAACAAAATGAGCGGCCTGGGACGTGAGCTTGGCCCAGAAGGCCTAGAATCATTCCGCACCAGCAAACTTGTGATGATTGACCCCAGTGCCAGCGATCAGAGCTTCTGGTGGTTCCCCTACAGCAATGATGAAGCTTTCCCAGGCTAACTCAGGGCTCATCATGCGAAGATATACCCTTCGCTTCACATAATAATAATTTTTTTCCTCACTTCGGGCTGCCATTTGGCAGCCTTTTTTTCTCCAACACCCAAACTCAGCACGACACTGCATATCCCCTTTCATTTTTCACCTTAACTGATATTGATAATAAACCAGATAATACTGTCCAAGCCGATACGCACACGGAAAGCGGAGGTTATATGAAAACCATCTTCACAGACCTAATATCCGGCCACGATTTTGACAGTCAGTTGGATCGCTATTTTTCCAACCTGTCCAGCACCGATATTGACTACCTTTACGCCTACTCAAAGCCTGGCGACAACCCTTGTCTGATCATCGATTTTGACAACTGTATTCAGGTTTCAAGAATCACTCTTTGGGAGTCAGGGGAATGCGATATCGAAGCCATTGCCCTTGCAGGCAGCACAAAAGTTATCGGCGAAACTTCAGAACTAAAAACTATCGGTGAATTTGAAGACAAACTTTTAAGTTTAATTGAGTACATGAAGCGGACTCAAACGATTCATTAAGCACTGCTTCATATATAGGAGGCAATTATGTTATTAAAAGAGAAATCCAGCGGGCATTTACTGGAAGTCGTAGAACTCTCCGATCTATTTAATTTGAATCATCCGGAAATCATTGGACGCTACCAGGGCGGCGAAGAACAGCAGGACCCGGAAAAATTCAAAAAGGCCGATTTAAAATTTCTATCGGGAGAGGAATTACCACGTTGTTGGACCGATCCGCATTACCGGGATGAAGAGCTGTAAAATGAAGCGAATCATTTTAAAGGGCCTTATAACGACCTATCCCATAAAATGAATACGTCCATTATTCAGTTAAACCCTGTTTTCGCTCGGCAGAAATACTCCGTAAAGCCATTCATTCCTGAGTAATTTTAAATTTCGACTATGCTAAAAGCATATGAGATTTAAATATAATCACCGGAATATTTTTTATGATGCGAACGATTAATAACCTCATCGTATGCTGCTTCTTAATTTTTGTTACATCCTGTACGGAAAGGCCTGAGCAAAAGACCATTCGTCTTGGCATTAACCCCTGGCCAGGTTATGAATTCCTCTACCTGGCTGATCAAAAAGGTTTTTTTAAAGAAGAAGGCCTGGACATTGAGTTAGTAGAGCTGGCCTCCCTGGCAGATGTTAAACGTGTTTTTGAGCAGGGCCGTATTGATGCAATGGCAAGTACCATTATTGAAGCCGTTGAAGTAAGCCTTAATTCAGATCAGAAAATACATATTGTGTTAATTCCTGATTTTTCAAATGGTGGTGATGTCATCCTCGCTAACAAACCTATTGCATCAATTGCCGACCTAAAAGGTAAAAAAATTGGCGTTGAATTAGGCTTACTAGGCTCTTTTATATTATCGCAGGCATTAATTAAAAATGGCTTATCGCCTGATGATATAATCAGGCTTAACGTTGAGCAATTAGATGCTGAAAACCAATTAATGTCTGCAAATATTGATGCAATGGTGACCTATCCGCCCTTCTCAACTGAAACATTACGGCACGGCACGGTTAATCAAATTTTTTCAACCGCAGACATCCCTGGTGATGTTATCGACGTTGTAAGCATCAGAGGCGGCTCTCTTGTTAACCCCGCGCAGTGGCAACATAAATTATTTACCGTTTGGCAACGTGCATTAGATTACGCCAAAAAGAACCCTGATGACGCAAACAAGATAATGTCTGAACGGGAAGGTATTTCAGTGGAGGAATTCGTCGATGCACTAACTGGCATGACGATAGTAGAAAAGGATAGACAAACCGAGCTGCTTAACTCGAAACAACTGGCAAACAACATCCTAAAAGTATGTATAACGTTAAACCAGGTTAACACTGCCAATCATCAGTGCAAAACAATCAGCGATCGAATCGGCCCCTTAAACCACTAACACGTTGCGTGAATAATGTCGAAGAACCGGTTATCTCTTTCGTTTAAATTAATAGTGCCCACTCTATTAAGCTGCGTATTTATCGTGGGCACTATGGATTACTTTATTTCTAAAGGCTCTCAAGAGCTATTGGATCAGCATGTCAAAGTAAAAGCCTTTGAATATATCGAGTCTTTTTTAATCGCTACCGAGGTTTCAGGCAGTAAAGCCAATATTACTCGTGTTACTAACTCACTCGGCACCTACGCCGACATTAAAGAGTTATTCATTATTGATAACAAACAACAAAAAATTATTGCTTCGAACAAGAGCAGATTTAGTGGTAAAGGCCTGGATAAATTACCCCCCCATTATAATCAAAGTGATATTAAGCAGATAATTAATAGCAGTGAAAAATATTACCAAGAACTCAAGGATAAGAAATATTTATTAAGCTCTCGTGCCACAATCTTCTCAGAAGACCAAAGGTCACAAAGATCCATCACCATATTGATGCTCATCTCACCTGACTCCATCAATACTTTTTTTGATGACTTTAAAAATAACGTTTTCGGTCAATCTGTTTTTATATTTGTATTTTCCTTACTGCTGCTTCATATGTTTCTACAGCTTATTTTGCTAAATCCCATTAAAAAAATTATCCGCACACTTTCTAAAGAACAAAATGCTGAAAAACCCCTGTTATGCGAAGTCAGGTCTAATGACGAGTTGGGCGTACTGGCCTCCACATATAACCGCATGATTATCGAAAGGCACAACCAAAAGCAGGCGCTTGTTATAGCGAATAAAGAACTTGAACTACTGAGCCAGCATGACGCCTTAACGGGCATATCGAACCGACGTCATTTTGATCATGTATTGCACGACGAATGGAGCCGCGCAATTCGTAAGTATGAAAGGGTTTCATTGATCATGATTGATATTGATTATTTCAAAGAATTCAATGATAAGTATGGCCACCTTGCCGGTGATGATTGCCTGAAAACTGTTGCAGCCACACTAAATAATAATATCAAACGCCAAGGTGACATTGTGAGCCGTTATGGCGGTGAAGAATTTGTGATTATCCTGCCTCATTCAAATGAAGCTGACTGGAAATTTGCGGAGTCTTGCCGCCGTAAAGTAGAAGACTTAATTATCTTCCATGATGACAATAACAAGCCCGTTAACGTCACAATAAGCTTGGGCGTAGCTAACACTATACCACTCAAAGGCCAACACCATAATGAGCTGCTAAAGGCAGCGGATATGGCGTTATACGAGGCTAAGGAAGCAGGCAGAAACCTGGTGGTAGTAAACAATTTAAATAACGACATATCTGCCCCTGACTTTAAACAGCACCACTCAGTATTACCCTTTAAAGGCTAATACTGAGTCCCTGCACCCACCGAAACAGCGGAAACAGTTGACTAAATTCACGCCTGAGAATTCTAGATTTCGGCTGATCTAAACACAAATAGCGCCCCATTTTCAGCTCAATTGTGTATAACAATTATGAGCAACCAAAAACAATATCCCTTGAACTTTCCTGTTTTATATCCATCATACTGCTTTCAATAAAACTCTCACGCCAGAAACGTTTAATCTTGCTTTAGATAAGGATCACCATGGATTCGAAGGATTTATTTTCGGCACTAAAAAATGCGCTTTCAACTCAGATTATTGGTCAGGAACATCTGGTTGATCGTTTATTGATTGCCTTACTGGCCGACGGCCATTTATTGGTAGAGGGTGCGCCAGGGTTGGCAAAGACCCGTGCTATTAAGGCGCTATCTGAAAATATCGATGCCGATTTTCACCGCATCCAGTTCACACCCGATTTGCTGCCTTCGGACATAACAGGTACGGAAGTGTTTCGCCCAGAGGACGGTAGTTTCCAGTTCCAACAGGGGCCGATCTTTCACAACCTAGTATTAGCCGACGAAATCAACCGCGCGCCAGCCAAGGTACAATCAGCCTTGCTTGAAGCAATGGCCGAGCGACAAGTCAGTGTTGGACGAGTAACCTACCCGTTAGCCGATTTATTTCTGGTGATGGCAACGCAAAATCCCATTGAGCAGGAAGGCACCTACCCGCTACCTGAAGCCCAGCTTGACCGCTTTTTGATGCACGTCACCATTGGTTATCCGAACATCGAAGCTGAACGCCAAATTCTGCAACTGGTACGCGCCGAAGCCAGCGGTACAACCCTGCCTTCAACCTCACCCACCCTTGCGATCAATCAGCAACAGGTACTCAAGGCACGTAAATCGGTCCTGGACATTCATATGTCCGAAGCCATTGAGGAATACATCATTCAACTGATCATGGCAACACGTCAACCAGAGGCTTATCACGATAGCTTGGCTAACTGGCTCGAATACGGCGCCAGTCCGCGCGCCACCATTGCGCTGGACCGATGTGCTCGCGCCCATGCCTGGTTGCAGGGCAAGAATTTCGTCAGCCCCGATGATGTACAGGCAGTGTTACATGACGTGATCCGCCATCGCATCATTCTCAGCTTTGAGGCAGAAGCCAGTGGCCGCACCAAAGACGATATTATCAACACCTTGCTTGATTGCGTTCCAGCGCCTTAATCAATATGACGGCTACAACTCAAGCTACACATAACGTAGAAGCTGATGATTCGGCCTACATATCATTGGCAAGCCTGCTACGTTGCCGCCTGCACGCCAAAGACCTTAACCTGTCACGCCAGCGCAAAATTTTGAGCCATCAGTCGGGTTTGCACATTTCAAAATTTAGAGGTCGCGGTGTCGATTTCTCGGAAGTACGTGCCTACCAGCAGGGCGATGATATTCGCAGCATTGATTGGCGCGTCACCGCTCGCACCGGCAAGCCCCACACCAAACTCTACGCTGAAGAACGCGAACGCCCGGCGCTGGTCATTCTTGATCAGTCAGATTCAATGTTCTTTGGCAGCCGCGTTGCGTTTAAGTCAGTGATTGCCGCGCAAGCTGCCGCCCTACTTGCCTGGGCCACATTACAACGTGGTGACCGCAGCGGCGGTATTATTTTCTCCGACACTGAACTACGCGACATAAAGCCGCGCCGCAGTCGTCATGCCGTGTTGGAAATACTTGAACAAACGATACGATTTAATCACACACTGAACAGCCACAACCGCCAGCAGCAATCATCTGAGATGGTGACCTTTTCAGACGCTCTGCAACATGCCCGCCGTATCACCAAACCAGGCAGTGAGTTGTTTCTCGTCAGCGACTTCCAGAACTTTGACAGCACCGCTCAGCAGCATTTGTTTCAGCTGGCCCAACATAACGATGTGGTGTGCGTGATGATTCAAGATCCAATGGAGGCCGAGCTACCCAAACCGGGGCTATATAACATCAGCGATGGTCAGCAACGTACGCAAGTTGATCTCGCCGATAAAACGCTGAGAACAGACTATCAGCACAGCTATCAGCAACAGCTGCAGGCGTTGCAGCAGAATTTCGATCAACTGAAAATTCCGCTGCTTCAAATCAACACTGATGACGACCCGCTGCGCGCTCTGCAACTTGGCCTCGGCATTCGGGCGGGGAAACGCTAGGTTATGGCGACTGCCAATCCACTGGATCAACTCAAGGATATTCATCTGCCCGAAGCGATCGGCTTCTGGCCCCCTGCGTTGGGCTGGTGGTTGCTTGCGATTTTGCTAATTATGCTTTTAGTCGCGGGCTTTTTCATTTACAAACACTGGCAAAAAGGCGCCTACCGGCGCAAAGCTGTGCAGCAAATCAACCACCTTTTTAACGACAATAATCAAGCGAGTCACGAAACTGCCGCACACCTCAACCAATTATTAAAAGCCGTTGCACAACAGTCTTATTCCACTGCACAGGTATCTCGGCTTTCCGCCAAGCAATGGCTGACCTTTCTCGACAATAGCGCCAACATGCAGGTTTTCAATCAAGGTCCGGGGCAAGTTCTCGCCACGGCCCCCTATGACCCCAACAGCAGCATCAGCAATCCTGACGTGTTAAAAAGGTGTTGTATTCAGTGGATCAGGAGGCATCGATGATTTCTCTGGCCTGGCCCTGGTTATTAATTTGTCTACCATTACCGCTGCTGGTTTACTGGTTTTTAAAACCCGTTCGTCGCGACGAAGCTGCACTTAATGTGCCTTTTTACCAACGCCTTACGTCGTTATCTGGAAGCAAAAAAACAACGTCAATAACCCTGCGTAGCCGCCGCACACTGCCACTGATTCTATTATCACTGGCCTGGCTCTGCCTGGTACTGGCCGCCAGTAAACCTCAGTGGGTGGGCGATGCCGTGCAGCTGCCCAGCAGCGGTCGCGATTTAATGTTGGCGGTAGATATTTCCGGCAGCATGCAGCAAACCGACCTTGAGTTAAGTGGCGAAACCGCCACGCGTTTAATGGTGGTCAAACAGGTCCTGGGGGATTTTATCGATCGTCGTAAGGGTGATCGCATCGGTCTGTTATTGTTTGGTACGCAGGCCTATTTACAAACACCGCTGACCTTTGATCGCAACACCGTCGGCACTCTACTCAATGAAGCACAGATCGGTTTTGCCGGGGAGCAGACCGCCATTGGCGATGCCATCGGACTAGCGGTTAAACGTCTTCGGCAGCGGCCGAAAAGCAGTCGTTTACTTATTCTTCTCACTGACGGCGCTAATACCGCTGGTGAGATCACACCGCTCAAAGCGGCCGAGCTGGCACAACAGCAGCAGATCAAAATCCACACCATTGGTGTGGGTGCAACCGAAATGATCCAGCCGGGCCTGCTTGGAGGAAAGTGGGGTTCCCGACGCATCAACCCATCAGCTGACCTCGACGAAACAACACTCAAGAAAATTGCCGAGCAGACTGGCGGACAATTTTTCCGCGCCACGGACGCCCAACAGTTACAGCAAATTTACGCCCTGCTCGATCAACTCGAACCGGTAATTCAGGACGATGAAACCTTTAATCCGGTTCGTTCGCTTTACCTATGGCCGCTGGCTTTGGCGTTACTACTATCACTGGTTTTATTTTTCATGAAGGCGGGCTTGCGCGCCCAAGCCTTTAAAACAGCTGATCGATTAAGCCCTAAACAAATGGATAAGGGGACCTTCAGTAATGAGTGACCTGCTTAACCAGTTCCATTTTTTACGCCCTCTGTGGTTACTCGGGACAGTGCTATTACCACTGCTCTATTTGTTGGCAAAACGAGCCAGCCAACATCATTCCAGCTGGTCACAGGCCATCAATCCACAGTTACTAAAATACCTTTTAGATGATTCACAGCAGGCCGTTAAAAAATGGCCGCTGGCGTTATTTCTTGCAGCCCTTACGCTGTGTTTATTGGCACTGGCTGGGCCTGTATGGAAGAAAATCCCGCAGCCCGTGCATCAATCCGATAATGCCCTGGTGATTGTACTGGACCAATCACTCTCCATGCTGGCTACGGACCTCAAACCTTCGCGGCAAGTGACCGTAAAACACAAACTCACCGACCTGCTCAAAGCTCGTCAGGAAGGACAAACGGCACTGTTGGTCTATGCCGGTGACGCGCACATCGTTTCACCGCTGACCGATGATACCGATACCATTCTCGCCATGGTGCCCGCATTATCACCCGTCATTATGCCCGCGCTTGGCAGCCGCGTAGCAACCGGTATCGAACTCGCCATTCGGGCTCTCAAAGACGGCGGCATCAACAAGGGGCGAATTCTGCTCGTCACCGACGGTATTCAAACCAGCGACATCAACAAAGTCCGTGAGCATCTCCAGGGCACAGGCCACCAACTTGCCATTATGGTAGTGGGCAGCGCCGATGGCGGTCCGATCCCCATCCCCGACCAGGGTCTACTGCGCGACAAGGGCGAAATAGTTATCGCCCGAACAAACATATCCCATCTACAGAAATTGGCTCAATCCACTGGCGCGCCAATTACAAGCCTAAGCCTTGATGATTCGGATCTAAAAACCCTATTGCCAAATCCCGCCTTTGACCTCAATAAATCCACCCATCAGGTGGAACGTGAAATGGATCAATGGCACGAAGAAGGCCCCTGGCTGATCCTTTTGATTCTGCCCTTTGCTGCGCTGGCTTTCCGTCGCGGCTGGCTGTTATCACTGTTGTTTGTGGTGATGATTCAGCCCGAGTCTGTAGAAGCGGCTGATTGGTCCAAACAACTATGGAAAACCTCCGATCAACTGGGTTCACAGGCTTTTGAGCAAAAGGATTACGCCTCTGCACAACAACTGTTTGAATCTCAAAATTGGCAAGGCAGTGCGGCTTATCGAGCCGGTGATTATCAGACGGCAGCTGAGCTTTTTGCGCAATCAGATGATGCAGCCGCTCACTACAACCGTGGCAACGCATTAGCAAAACTCGGGCAATTAGACGATTCCATCAAAGCCTATGACGAAGCGCTGAAACGCGAGCCGGATTTTGTCGATGCTAAAAGCAACAGGGCATTGATTGAAGAGCTCGCTAAGCAACAACAATCGCAGAGCTCGGAAGACAGTTCAGACGACAACCAAAATGCTGACCAAAATCAGCAATCTTCCGAAAATCAACAGGGCCAGCAGTCTCAGAGCGATAA
>Ga0105355_10005102_pt1 | contig 11143 bp, 5 predicted proteins | sample GOMGulsemesocosm_2_FD_83508 | JGI IMG/M metagenome (GOLD analysis project Ga0105355, IMG submission 83508) | Methane-oxidizing microbial communities from mesocosms in the Gulf of Mexico - GOM9C Gulf of Mexico | ecosystem: Environmental > Aquatic > Marine > Cold seeps | place: Gulf of Mexico...
GGCTAACCGCTGATAAACCCACTTTTATCAATAACGGTTCAGTATTGGCTTGGTTAAAATTCGTTAATACTTTTATCGCTTTTCCGGCGGTATACTGAATAGCAGAATTGACAATCGTAGAGGGTTTGTTTCCTTGTTTACTTAAACAGCCGTTACAACGATAACGTGTATTATCCTGATTAATTAATTCAATACTGTCAAAAGGTCGAGAAAACTTAATAGCAAAATACATTTCTCTTTGTTTTGCCCAACCATTGGTAGAGCGATATGCCAGCAAGGTTTGATTATCGATTACCCGGACATCACTCCAGATCACTTTATTTTTAAAGTTATAGATAGAAGCGGTTAAATCAAGCATGACGTGAGCTTCTTCACTTTCTTTAAAAGTATAACGATGCATACCGGTTCGTGCAGTCGCTGTTAATTCTGCTTTGATTTTATAATCGCTTAACTCAACCGAGTAATAGCCTGGTGAAGCAGTTTCTGACTGATGACTAAAACGAGAACGATAACCTGAATCAGGATCAGCTTCGCTGCCAGGCTCTATTTTTGCTTGTCCTGTCATCGGCATAATAAGTAAGTCACCTAAATCAGAATGACCTGTACCACTGAAGTGCGTATGAGAAAAACCCGTGATGGTTTTATCATCAAAATGATAACCCGCACTATGCTTATATATTTCACTTTGAGGATCGACACCACGGCTTACCGCAGCGGTATCAGGGCTTAATTGCACCATACCAAAAGGGATAACAGCACCAGGAAAAGTATGGCCATCACCGCCGGTACCAATGAATGGGTCAACCCATTGAGTAACATCCTCAACTTGTGCAGCAGGATCCACTCTTGCCTGAGTAGAGAGTGAAGTTACACCTGATAAAAAAATAAAAGTAACAAAATTAAACACTAAAGTTGCACGAGTTTTCATAAACTTACTCTTTTCGTTAAATATGCAATTCATTGAAAGTATTATCCTTATTATAACCAATAAAAATTGGAACGTTCCAAGTGCGTATCAATATAACTTCAAGTCAGTTATAATTCAACAACTTTAAAATCAATGATTTCAATTTCTCGACAGGAATAACCTTAATGAATCGTAACGAAAGCCCACAAAAAGTGACCGTTATTGATGTTGCAAAGCAAGCGGGTGTATCAAAATCTACTGTTTCATTAGTATTGACTGGTAGTGATAAAGTCAGCGATAAAGCCAAGCAAAAAGTAGAAAAAGCCATTGATGAAATTGGCTATGTTTATAATCGTGACGCGGCTTCATTAAGAAGTAAGAAGTCAAACCTTGTTGCCATAGTAATCAATGATTTAAAAAATCCATATGCTGCACAGTTAGCCGTAGGGTTAGAGCAACAAATCCGTCAAATGGGCCTTTTTTCAATGTTAGTTAACAGCGGTGAAGATGTAGAAACACAAACTTCTTTAGTGCGAAATTTGAAAGAATACAATGTTGCAGCTTTCATTATTTGTCCTGCACCGAATACCTCCCCTGATTGGGTAAACTCTCTGGTTGAACAAGGCTTTCCTGTTGTCCACATTATGCGAGAGGTAGCAGGGGCTAAAGTAGCGACGGTATTACCTGATAATTTCGCAGGTACAAAGTTAGCCACACAACACCTATTAACCAAGGGCTATAAAAAAATAGCCTTTATTGGCGGAAATGAAAGTATTTCTGATTATCACCAACGCCTGTCTGGTTATACCGAAGCGATGACCTTAGCTGAAACGCCTTTTTCCAAAAAGCTTTGCATACAATCCGATACCAATCGAAATGGTGGACGTGAAGCCATGGAAAAAATACTCCAACTAACCTCTGATATCGAAGCTGTAGTTTGCTTTAGCGATGTCATTGCTTATGGTGCGATTGAGCAAATGAGAAGTGCAGGCAAGCAACCTGGAAAGGATATTGCTGTGGTAGGTTTTGATGACTTAGAAGATTCTCGTTTAATGTCTCCGGCATTAACTACTATTCATGTCGACGCTAATCAAATCGCTATTGCTGTCTGTCAAATATTAACAAATATAAAAAATGGTAATCGAAATAAAATATTAGTTGGTGTTGATTTAATAGAGCGAGATTCAAGTTAAAATAACGACTATCATTGCACACAGCTCATTGTTTACTCATTACCAATAAACAACTTCCCCCCCTCTCGCAAAAAAAAATTAGGTACTGATAAATGAATTCAGTTTAGAGCCTCATTTAACAATACCTATGCGTTTAACATATTAATAGTTCCCTTACCCTGTCACCACGACCGACTACCCTACTTAACAGCCGAATTAAAAACAAGAAAAACAATAAGTTATAATATTCAGGTAACTTAACTTTGTAATATTCTTGTTATAACTAGCCAATAAAACATTCAATTTTAGCACAATAAAAATACATATTTATCCTAAAACAATTTGACAATTTATATAAATACGTTAAGTTACCATTTGGAACGTTCCAATTTTAATTGTTTTATTGAGTCTTAAATACTAAATAAACCACACAAAAACCTCTTTATAGAAAGAGAAAAACTAGATGGAACGTTCCTTATTATAAATGACGATGCTAATTAGGGGGTAAAATGAAAAGAACTAAAATCACCATTGCAATTACATTGGCGCTAAGCGTTAACACTAGCTACTCAGCAGAAAATACAGCAACATCCACTGAAGTACTAAATGAACAACAAATAGAAAACATAGTCGTAATAGGTACTCGTTCATCACCACGATCTATCGCTGACTCATCAGTACCGATAGATATCATTAACGCTGATGAACTCTCTAAAAATGGTCTTAGCGATATCAGTGCAGTGTTAAGCAATGTTGTACCTTCTTACAACGTCAACGCACAATCAATAAACGATGCAGCCACTATGGTTCGGCCTGCTAATTTAAGAGGTTTACCTTCAGACAATACCTTGGTATTAGTTAATGGTAAACGTCGCCATCGTGCATCGGTAATAACATGGACAACTGGTGGCGTAAATAACGGCTCACACGGTCCTGACATTTCGGTGATCCCTGCCATTGCATTGAAGCAAGTTGAGGTATTAAGAGATGGCGCTGCAGCACAGTATGGCTCTGACGCAATAGCTGGTGTTATTAACTTCCAGTTAAAAGACAATGATGAAGGTGGTTCATTTCAATATCAAGGCGGCGAATATTACGAAGGCGATGGTGAAAGTAATCTATTGTCAGGTAATTTTGGCTTACCCTTAACTGAATCAGGCTTTGCTAACTTTAGTTTTGAAGTGAGCGAAAGTAAAGCAACCAGTAGATCGGTTCAGCGCACAGATGCTCAAGTTTTAATTGACTCCGGAAATAATGATGTCGCTTCCCCCGCGCAAGTATGGGGTAATCCAGAAGTTAAAAATAATTTTAAATTATTTGGCAATATAGGCCTAGACTTAGGTAATAGTAAAGAGTTTTACTTATTTGGCAACTGGGCTGAAAAAGAAGTTATTGGTGGCTTTTACTTTCGTAATCCAAATAACCGTGGTGGAGTTTATGGCGGGCCAAACAATACTTTACTGGTAGGAGATTTAACGCCAGATGATGGTATCGCCTGCCCTGTTGTTAATATAGTCAACAACGCGCCAGATCCCGCAGCGCTAAAATTAATTAACAATGATCCTAGCTGTTTTTCTCATTATGAGAATATTCCCGGTGGATTTACCCCGCATTTTGGCGGAAAAGTCATTGATACCGCTATAGCTATTGGCACTAAAGGAGAATTAGACAGCGGCATACTTTATGACTTAAGTGCATCAATTGGTCGTCATGCAGCCAAATTTGCAATAACCGACACGCTAAACGCGGCTATGGGCCCCGACTCCCCCCGAGACTTTAGTCCAGGGCAGTACATTGAAATAGATACAAGTTACACCTTAGATCTTTCATACCCGTTAAGTGTTAGCTGGCTAAATGATGAGATAAATGTCGCTGGTGGTGTTGAATATAGAGAAGAATCTTTTGAAATAAAAGCCGGTGATACCGCCTCATATTCTTTAGGTGATACAACTTTATCTTTACCACTCTATAAGCAAGGTTTTAATGTTGGCTCAAATGGTTTTCCCGGCTTTAAACCTGAGCATGCAGGTGAATTTGAACGCTCAAATATTGCCGCTTATGTTGACATTGAAACTTACTTGACCGATAGCTTGAGAGTAGGCGCTGCTGCAAGGTATGAAAACTTTAGCGACTTTGGCTCAACCAGTAACGCTAAATTAACTATGCATTGGGGAATTAATGACAACCTATCGTTACGAGGCTCATTAGGAACTGGCTTTAGAGCCCCTACTGTTGGTCAAAGTAATGCAAGTAATGTCAGTACATCACTTAACCAAGAAGGCTTGCTGGTCGATCAGGCAACCTTATCACCAACAAATCCTATTTCATTACTCAAAGGCAGTAAGCAATTAGATCCTGAGGATTCAACTAACTATGCTGCTGGTATCATTATGCAGTTTGATGAGCTGTTTATTACACTCGATTATTTCCATGTCGAAGTCAACGATCGTATTACCTTGTCAAGAGACTTTAAAGTGACTAACGAAGATATCATCGCATTAGAAGCATTAGGCGTTTTAGATGCGAGCAGTTTTGATAGCGTTAAATACTTTACCAATGACTTTGATACAACAACACAAGGCATTGATGTGGTTGCTAATTACAAAATGGATATCTTTGGCGGTGAAACTAAATATAGCCTAGCGTTTAACTGGACAGATACTAACATCGATGATTGGAGCGAAGAGTTAGTCAGTGAAACAGTTGTTCGACAAATGGAGGATGGCTTACCAGATCAAAAAGCGACATTTACGGCTCAACATACTAATGGCGATATTAGCGGTTTCATACGATTGGTATATTTTGGTGGACACTACGAAGCCCATGCTGAAGTTGGCGATTGGCCAATCGATATTGACTCAGCAGTCACCATTGACGCTGAACTTAGTTATGCAGCAACAGCAGCATTAACCTTTGCGGTTGGCGCTCAAAATCTCTTTGATAAATACCCTAATAAAAACCCCTATGCTGATATTTTAGGAGCTGAATATCCGGTCACAGCCGTTATGGGCTTTAGTGGCGGGTATTACTATCTAAAAGCTCAATATAATTTCTAGCCTAAAAGCATAAAAATGAAATAACTTCCTAATTTAGGGGAGAGGCGCTCTTTGTTCTCCCCTTTTTTTTAACAAATAAATTGGAACGTTCCACCTAAATACCAAAATAATTGATAAGACTAACTAAAAACGATAAGGGAATTACATGGACAATAATTATAAAAGAAAGCAACCGCTCTCTTTATCTAAACTCGCGATATTGATTGCAGCCACGCTATCGGTTTCTACTCTAACAGCCACTGCAGCAGAATTACTCGATGAAAAAGAAAATGCTGAATCGGTAGAAAGAATTGCAATTACTGGTTCGCGTATTCGCTCGGTAAATGCATTGGCACCAAGTCAAATAACCTCTATAAGCGCTGAAGATTTGGCGCTTACTGGTCATGTAAATGTAATGGATGCATTACTAGACTTACCTAGTGTTGCGGGTGGCTTAACCAATGAATCCGCTGGCTTTAATTATGCTAACACCGGCATGAATACCATTAACCTTAGAAACTTAGGCCAAGAGAGAACCTTAGTTTTAGTGAATGGTCGCCGTTATGTATCCAGTGATGTGGGTGAAATATTAGCTGATATTAACTCTATCCCGACCTCCTTAGTTGAACGTATTGATATTACCACCGGTGGTGGCTCTGCTAGCTATGGTTCTGGTGCGATTGCTGGTGTGGTGAATTTTATTTTAAGAGATAACTTTGAAGGGATTGAAGTTGAAACGCGTTTCAATCAATCAGGTAAAAGTGATAATAAAAGTGACTTAATTCGTGCAATAATTGGCGGTGGTTTTGCTGACGATAAAGGTAATGTAGTTGTCAATTTTGAAAAGTCTACATCAGACGGTTTAGCCTCTAAAGATCGAGATATTACCGGTGTTAGATTAAGAACAGTTGATGGTCAAAAAGTATTGAATCCCGCTGATTTAAGCACTTATGCACCTACTTGGCGCTATGATATTGGCAATGAACAAGTTTCTTGGCAAAACGATACCATGGGCAATTGGAATGTCGAAGAAGATGGCTATCGCCATGCAGATAGCCGAACTATATCAACCCCAATTGACCGTACAATATTTAACGCGCTAGCAAACTATTACCTTAACGAAAATGTTCGTGCATTTGCTGAGTTTACCTATGCAAAAACACAAACGTCAAACCCTTCAGATTTGTACGCAATAGGATCAGCCTATCGTGGTGCAGAAATAAATATTAACAACCCTTTTGTGCCTGATGAGTTACGAGATATTGCTTTAGCCGAAAATGACACACAGTTTATTCAATACCGCGGTCGTTTGAATGAATTTGGTCAAGGGGGATTTAACGCTGAACGTGTGGTTCAACGTTTCGTATTAGGCCTTGATGGTACATTAGGCGAGGACTGGGATTGGGAATTAAGTTACAACTATGGTCACGTTAGCAACGATCAAGCCGGTCATGATGTTAATGAAGTTGCGTACAAAAAGGCAACTGATGTTGTTATTGATCCCAATACTGGTGAAGCAGTTTGCCGAGATGAAGCTTATGCGGCTATCGGCTGTGTACCGACCAATATTTTTCAACCTTTTACCAAAGAAATGCAAAATTTCTGGACTAATTTAACTACGCTTGACGGCACTTTAAAACAAGAAACATTAGTCGCATCCATTTCAAACAGTAATCTATATGAACTTCCTGCAGGCAGTATTGGTTTTGCCGCTGGCTATGAGAAACGTAAAGAATATGCCGAAGAACATCCTGACTCAGCGACCAAATCAGGTTTAACCGGCGGTATACAAATTGATAGTTTAGAAGGTTCATATGATGTTGATGAATTTTTCGTTGAATTTAATATACCTATTTTGGCAGATATTGAGTTTGTAAAACTATTAGGTGTCAATATCGCAGGAAGAACTTCAGATTATAGCCATGTAGGGCGTAACGAGAGTTGGCAAGTTTCTACACGCTGGGAAGTTAATGATGATATCGCATTTCGGGCTCAATATTCAGAAGCTTTTAGGGCGCCAACCATAGCAGATATGTTCAATGGTGGTACTCGTCAAGGTTTGAATCTTGCTGGTATTGATCCCTGTGATGGTATCTCATTAACATCTGCTGATGACGGTGTGAGTAGCGAACATGCTGCGGCTTGTAGAGCTATCCCCGCAATTGCTAACGCAATTCAAGATGGCGGTACGTTTAATGGCGCGCCGGACGATGATCTACAACGTTTTTCATTTTTCGGGCCCTCGCCTGATTTAGAAGTTGAAACAGCAGAAACAACCACTATAGGATTCATATATACCCCTTCATATTTTGACGACTTAACGGTTTCTTTAGACTATTACAGTATTGCTATCGACAATATTATTACCGGTGTAAGCAATGGCTATAAAGCCGAGCGCTGTTTGGAAGGATTGGCAGAATTTTGCCGAGCTGTTGACAGAGATAGTACTACCGGCGTTATTCAAACGACTTATAACTATGTATTTAACTTAGCAGGTCGCGAAGTTGAAGGTTTTGATTTAGAAGCTGATTATAGACACTCTTTAGGTAGCTTAGGCGATTTAAGTTTCAAGTTACTCTATAACTATGTCACTAAACATCAAACTAAAGCATTACCTAATTCAGCATGGGAAGACAATTTAAATGAACTTCCTTACTTTGAGCAGCGCGGAAACTTTACCACGACCTATAGTTATGAAGATTTCCGAGTTAACTGGACCACTGTTTATCAAGGAAGTATTTACGACGATAAGGACGCTAGTTACTTTAACAATGACATAGAAGCCGTTGTTATCCACAATGCTCAAATACGCTATACCTTTGGTGATGAAACACGTTTTGACGTCTATGCTGGTGTCGACAACGTATTCGACCAAGATCCTCCATTTTTACCTGAAGGTTACAAAAACGGTCAAGCTCAAACAGCAACCGCAAGTTCATACAGCCGCATAGGCCGCATGTTCTATCTAGGTACTACAGTAAAATTTTAGCCCGAAAAAGTTAGACAACTATCATTGCCAATCGATAGTTGTTTCACCTCGCTATTTCAAAAAAATAAAAATGAGAAAACAATGAAAAACAATAAATTATCACTAATTGCTATGGTCGTTTTATCCACTACATTATCCGGATGTAATGGCTCAGATAAGTCATTAGAAATCACACCAAAACAAACACAGGACAATCAGAATAATAGTTCTGCTCTACGCAATATGTCGGTAGATTCAGGTAGCATTATTACCTCACCAGATGCTGTAGATGCACCAGCAGCCGAGGGAGTAAGTAATCTAATTGACGGAAACGATGGCTCTAAATTTTTATCCTTTAGCAATAGTGTCTCCGTTGAGTTTAGTGCGGCAAAACCTTACGCCCTTAAAGGGTATGCGTTGATCTCTGGCAATGACGCCCCTGAGCGAGATCCGGCAGAATGGTCTTTAGCAGGCTCAAATGATGGCACAACATGGGCTGAAATAGATAATCGCTCTGGCCAAACCTTTGGTAGTCGTGGTGAAAAACGCACTTTTGAGCTACTTACTAATGAAGTTGAATATCAACATTACCGATTCAGTTTTACCAATGATCCCACCACTGCTGCTGGTATTTTCCAATTAGCTGAAATTGAACTTATGGTGGTAGCCGATGCACCACTGGTTGATTTTGCCAGTAATAAAGCACGTGCTGAAGTTGATGAAAAAGTTCAGTTTTGGGATCGTTCATTAGCTAATCCTACTAGCTGGCAGTGGACATTTGAAAATGGGGAGCCTGCGACAAGTAATGCAAGAAATCCATCCGTTATTTTTTCTTCACTTGGCGCAAAATCGGTAACTCTTATTGCCTCAAATGACAAAGGTTCAAGTGAATTGGTACAAGAGCAAGTAGTGCATATTTGGGACTCACAAAACCCATGGGCAGGCTATCTAGAACCAGAAGTATCACTCATTGCTCATGCTCAAGAGCACGACGGTCAAGCAGCGTTTAGTCGTGTAATGCCTGATATTGAACAAGTGATACATGAAATATCATTAGCGGTAGCACAAGTACTTTATAAAGATGTAACTGAAGCCCCTTTATTTAAAACCGTAACGTTTGAAACAGGAGAATATGATTTTCCAGCAGCTAAAAGTGGTACCGATCAAGACATGATCTTGCTGATGGACGTCAATCATTTAGCTAATATGGCAAATCAAGGGGATGAAGCGCTGCGTAACGAAGTAATAGGTATGTTATGGCATGAATTAACACATGGCTATAATAATTCACCAAACTCAGGACAGTACGCTGCCGGTGATGAATATCATTCCTATTTAGAGGGTTTAGCTGACTATATGCGTATTAAATCGGGCTTTAATGAACATAAACGTGATGGCATTAAGTGGGTTGTTGATTGGAATAGTGATGCCTATAACCAGACGTCTTTCTTCCTTGAGTGGGTAAGCAATAGCCATCGAAATACAGACTTTATCTATTTATTTAACAAAGCAGCAGGCGAATTAGAAGATTGGAGTTTTGATGCCGCATTTAAATCTATATTTGGTGAAGACCGCGGTGTAGCAGTACTATGGGCAGAATATCACGCGGCATTAAACATTGAACCGCCTTTCCCAACGCCGGTAACTGGCTACCGTAATTTCGCTATTGATGAAGGTGTAGCAATTACGACGAATGCTACCACAGTGATCATTGCCGCTTTTGGTGCTGAAGAAGGAGTTGATAAGTTAAACGATAATAATGTTGAAAAAAAGTTTAATGCATTTCTAGAGGAAACATGGTGGTTAGAACAATATGCGCCTGAATTATCTCCAATTAACGACATTAATAGTGTTGAGGTGACGTTTGAATTACCTCAAGCGATAGTTTTACATAAATATAGTGTTACTACAGGTAATGATAATTCACATAGAGATCCTACAAGCTGGATAGTGTCAGGCTCAATGAATGGAGAAAACTGGACACAATTAGATATTGATAATTACCCTGCTGATCCTGAACGATTAATTACTTACCATTATGATATTGCTGATGTAAGTACAGCATATAAATACTATCAATTTGCCTTTGAAAATACCCTGCCTGAAGATGACAGTATCGGTGGTGATAATGGTCGTTTAATTCAAATTGGTGAATTGGCAATACTAACCACCGAATAAATTTACCCATAATGTCTTTATTTCAAATCCCCCAGATCTAGGGGGATTTATCTCATCAACATCTGTTTAAATATATTAGTCCGACACATCATAAATATATCAAACAAAGCTATTAAGCTGATTTTGTATTGGCCTACGTCATTAACTGATTAATATAGTTAGAACCAATAACCATTAATAAATATCTTACCTTTGACAATTTCACACCGTTATAACTATCTAGTAAAGCAAAAATAAAGCCCAAATAGATTCAAAAAAAACTTGATATAAATCAATAATGGTTTAAACTTTCAGAAAATACTGAATGTTCTGAAGAGTTATACATTATGATGACAAATAAAATTGAATCGTTTGTTATGCACTGTGGTGAAATGGGTAGTCGCTGGGGATTTAATCGCACGGTTGGTCAAATGTATGGTTTATTAATCATACATAATGAGTCGCTAACAGCAGTACAAATATCAGAAGCACTCAATATTTCTCGTGGCAATGTCAGTATGGGCATTAAAGAATTACAGTCTTGGCGCTTAGTGCAAGTGCAGCATAAACTAAAAGATCGTAAGGAGTATTATTCACCTGCAGGCTCTATTTGGGAAATGGCTACTCGTGTATTTGAGGAGCGCCGTAAACGTGAAGTTGATCCAACCCTATCGTTACTACGCGATAATTTATTGGATGAACCCGCTAATTTGCAAGAGCAATATGCACAACAAAAAATGCATGAAATACATGACTTACTTGAAACCATTACCCATTGGGCTTCAGAGCTACAAAGTATGAGTCCTGATAAACTAAATACACTGATGAAACTCGGTGCAGGAGTCAGTAAAGTTATTGATATGAAAGATAAATTTTTGAAAAAAGGATAGGCCTATTTACCACA
>Ga0105355_10005104_pt1 | contig 11138 bp, 8 predicted proteins | sample GOMGulsemesocosm_2_FD_83508 | JGI IMG/M metagenome (GOLD analysis project Ga0105355, IMG submission 83508) | Methane-oxidizing microbial communities from mesocosms in the Gulf of Mexico - GOM9C Gulf of Mexico | ecosystem: Environmental > Aquatic > Marine > Cold seeps | place: Gulf of Mexico...
ATGGCAGGCATAAAAAAACTAGTGGCTAATAATTTATCAAATAACATCATAATGGCACTAACGAGTAGTGCAGGAAATGCCAACAAACCCAAAATAGTTGCTACAAAAATCCCCCATATAGTCAGTGGCATTCTCATTAATGTCATACCTTTGGCTCTTGCCTGTAAGATAGTAGTGACATAATTTAACCCCCCCATGGTAAAGGCAACAATAAAAATGGCTAGTGAAATAAGCATTAGTATAATGCCATTTCCTTCTCCTGGTGTGCCGGGTAAAATAGCCTGTGGAGGGTATAAAGTCCAACCAGCACCTGAAGGGCCACCAGTAACAAAAAAACTGGCTAGCAACACAATCACAGCAAGTAAATAGGTCCAGTAACTAAGCATATTCAGATAGGGAAAGACCATATCTCGTGCACCTATCATTAATGGAATTAAATAATTACCAAATCCGCCTAAAAGTAATGCAGTTAACAAATAAATGACCATGATCATGCCATGCATAGTAACGAATTGAAGATACGAACTAGGGTCGATAAATGAAAACTGATCTGGAAAACCTAATTGTAGACGCATCATTGCAGACAAAAACAATGCAACTAAACCAACACCTATTGCCGTAATTGCATATTGAATGGCGATAACTTTATGGTCTTGACTCCAGATATATTTACTCATAAAACTTGTTGGGTGATGAGACGTATCTATCTGGTCGGCTATTGCGATATGTGTTTTTTGCACTAACTTCTCCCTAGAGAATATTCAAAGTCTATAAGTTAAATTAAACAAGTCATTCGTCATGGTGCCAAAGTAGTAGTTAATGTGCCGACGTAAGCGACAACATCATTAATATCTTCGTCACTATGTAAAAGTTTTGACATTAAAATCATTTGATTTCCGTACAAATCCTGTGGATGCTGCCCTCTAATACCTTGCTGAAAATACTTAAGTTGTCTTTTTAAATACCAGGCATGTTGGTTATTTAATTTAGGTGCATTCATAAAAAACTCCCCTTGTGCCTGCTTACCGTGACAGTAAGAACATTGCTTATATAACCTTTCGCCATTGCTAATATTGATAGTACTTGCCGTAACTAGCTGATCTTGAGCTGTTCTTCCGGCAGAGTTTTCAGCAGATAATGAATCTATATAAGCAGCTACATCCTTAATGGCGGTATCGTCGTCTAACACCATTGTCATGGCAGACATTTGCATGCCGTAACTATCTTGTTTATTGTCACCTCGTACTTTTTCTTTAAAATAACTTAGCTGCCTTTTGATATACCAGCGAGATAAACCCGCTAACCGAGGAGCCCCTGTTTGTTGTTTGCCTTGGGCATCCACACCGTGGCAAAGTATACAGCTATTATATAATTGCTGGCCTTTTACAATATCCCCTTTAGATTGTTGCAAGCTCTGGGTAAATGTTTGTTGCTTCGCAAGCCATTTATCATAAGATTGAGCCGACTCAACATCGATATGACCTCGCATGGTATAGTGCCCCATACCACAGAGTTCAAGACAAAGTATTTCAAAGCGTCCGATTTTATTTGGTGTCAACCAAAAATAAGTTGTTGTGCCAGGGACTAAATCCATTTTTACTCTAAATTGTGGCACAGTAAAATTATGTAATACGTCTTTGGAGCGAAGTAAGATTTTTACAGGGCGGTCTAGGGGCAAATGTAGTTCATTTTTATTAATAACAATATCATCAAGGGAAAACGGGTCATTTACATCTATTCCAAAAGGGTTATCTTGTGTAATGAGTCCCATTGAAGTGCGGCCTAACTTGCCGTCTACTCCGGGCAATCTAAAATTCCAATGCCATTGTTGACCGACCACTTCAATAGTATCGCTATCTTCAGGTACCGAAATAAATTGGCCCCAAACAAAAAGTCCAGGTGTTAACATCGCAATGACGCCAACTGCGGTGACCCCTGTTAACCATAACTCCAATTTTTTATTTTCCGGTTGATAATCGGCACGTTTATTTTTATCGTATTTAAATCGAAAAACAACGAAAGCAAGGAAAAATGAAACTAATACAAAAACAACGCCTGTGACCCATAGAGTAATATTAATAGTATCATCGATGGCTTGCCAATTAGATGCTAGAGGGGTAAACCACCAAGGACTAATAAAATGAAATATTATTGAGCCAATAACCAATAGAACAATTACAATTGCAATCGCCATTACTTATCCAAGTTATTTTTAATAGATATATTAAAACCATAGACCATTTTGGCAAAAGTGCCTTGATTTCTCTTTAAAAAAAAGGATAATTATTTATCGATGGGCAACAAAATATACTTCGCCATTAATTTGGAATAACGAAGTATTATGAATAATTGATAGTCTAAATTAACGTTGTAAAATTAAATTACTAATTATTTAGTTAAATTATTTAAGGTTAAGGCATAATTTTCATAAAACGTCTAAATTTATCCTGCCCTCTTACCACCCAATGTGGCGTTGCTTCTCCCATACCCGCTACTTCAACAGTAGGGTGCATTTTCATTACCGAAGCTATTGCCATTTCTTGGTCAGGGTCGACATCGACAAATAAAATATGCTTTCCTTTATGCAACATTTCCTGAAACGGTTCAAAGTTGACATTGGGTTTTTGGATCCCAATGAAGCCCCCTTCCCACGTGCAAAAACCGAGTACTATAATTGATAAAAAGATAAATGGCATCCAGCCTGCAGAAGATTCTGTCCAGCCCATAGCATATGCAATAAATAAAGTAAAAATGGCGCCAATAACACCATAAAGTGCACCGACTTCCGTAGAGTGCACCACATCTTGTTTCAAAACCGACTCAACTTCATGCAAGTGATGATTTTCAACCTCGGTATCATTTTCACTAAGCACATGAATTTGTGGTTCTGTAAAACCTTTTGATTCGAGTTCTTTTTCAACTATTTCAAGTTCATCAAGATCTTCTGTAACGTAAAAATGTCTGATCATATTTTACTCCAACTAAAAGAGATTATTTTTCGTAACTGATTTGACCAACGAGCTACAAATATGTAATTTGTAAAAAGTGGGCAGATACTGTTCAAAGTATAGCAGCGATTTTAAAAATGACTTTTAACGACCTATATCCACTCTCAATGTTTTAAATTAGCTAAAGGTTTCTTTACAAAAGCATAGTTTATCAACTTAACTTAATAATATGCTCTTCTGCTATATTTCGATATCGGGCATATATCTCAGCTAAACTTTCTTTGTTGTGGATAATACCTTTATTATGAATAAATTCTGGGTTAAATAACTTACCATAAGAACGTGCAGCCAAGTCACAACAAAAAGTCACTATAGTGTGTTTGGGGCCCATTCTTGCGGCAGCAAAAAGTGCACCTGCAACATTTAGCGCAGAGCTACTGCCGAGAAAAATCCCGTCTTGTGCACTAACATGATCTGAGAGGGTCACTAAGTCCTGATCAGGTAAGGTAATTGCGTGAGTAATATTCGCTTGACGAAAATTCTCAACACTTCGCATAATACCAATGCCTTCGGTGAATGAGCTGCCAGTAGCTTGATAATGCCCAGTTTTTAAAAAACTATAAATACCTGAACCAGAGGGATCAATAAGCCAAGTTTGCAATCTTGGGTTTTGCTTAGACAAAAATGCCGAATTGCCTGCAATGGTCCCTCCTGTACCAACTACGGACACCAACGCATCAACCTTAGCTTCACTTTGTTGCCAAATTTCTGGTCCTGTATGTAGATAATGCGCTCGGTAATTACTAAGATTTTCGAATTGATCAGCCCACCAATAATTCTCGTTTTGCTCACCTAATCGTTTAGCGGTGTGATAAAAGTGATTTGGATCTGAAAAAGGACAGGCATCTACCAATTTTAACTGCGCACCATATAATTCAATCATTTTTTCCTTTTCTTTCGCTTGTCCTTTTGGCATTACCACCAACATTTTGAAATTTAGCGCTTTAGCAACTAAAGCAAGACCTATACCTGTATTACCGGCAGTTCCTTCAACAATTGTCATACCCGGTTTGAGTTTTCCGTTGTTAATAGCGTCTATTACCATTTGTAAAGCCGCACGGTCCTTAATCGAACCACCAGGGTTTTGTTGTTCGCACTTAAGTAAAATTTCACAGCCAGTTAGTTGACTTAAACTATCTATCCTTAGTAAGTCTGTGTTGCCTATTAACTCAGTCACTTTATTGCACACGTTAGCATTATTCATATTAGTTCACATTGAGGTTAAGCCAATCAACTTAAAGTTAAGCATAGGCAGAGGGAGTATTAAATCAAGTACAAAATGGCAAGATTAAGTTCTAAATTCTTCTTTATAAAACGCGTTAATACGATTCTTAAATTTATAGTGTGACCACTCGAAAAAAATCTGATGTACAAACCTAGTTTTAAAAAATCATGATGTATTTGATTTTTGAAAGTTCTTCTGTTTATTGCCAATTAGCAAGTATTTTTTCGTATGTACCATTTGCTTTTATCGTGCTAATTGCTTGCGAAAGTTTTTCAACGGTTTCTTTAGGTGTTTTTAAACTACAGGCAAGATATAGCTCTATTGGTGTTTCATTTAACTTAAAATAAGTTTTAAATAATTCATAGTCAATGTCATTGAACATAGCTCGATATTTTACATTTATTTTATCGGCTAAGATAAGGTCAATATTCTTTCTTCGCGTTAATAGTTTTAGCATTGAAGTACTATTGTTTATCACATAAAGATTCTTATTTTCGATAAAGCCCCGCTTTAGCAATTCATAGTAAGTTCTGTCCTCTTTTAAAACAGCCACTTTATACTTTTTAACATCTTCAATATTATTAATTTTAATATCTGTTCTTGTTGATAAGCCTATAAAATAGTCATTTGTCGATAAGATAGGTGCGACCCATTGAAAATGTTTTTCTCTTTCTTTGTCCTTCGACATCAAAAAGATACAAGTATTCTCTTTACCTTTAGCTAAAAGAAAGGAACGAGACCAAGGATAAATTTTAATGTGATATTGATAAGGCGTTAATTTTAGCGCTTCTTTTATGACTTTAGTAGTAAAGCCTTCAACACCATTTGACTGATTGAGAAATTGAAAAGGAGGTGAATGTTCGGTTACGAATAATAACGCTTGTGCGTTGACTTGTGACGTAGAGGTTACAGACAAAATTAAAAAACAAAGTAAAATTGACCTCAATTTGATCTTTATCTCTAATTTCACTTATCGAACCTGTTAAAAACGTTTAAATATTATATTTGAATATACATGAATTATGGATTCAATATATTAATTTTTAAGCTCGGAGAAAATTTGTCATAAAAAAAGACCCGCATCTCTACAGGTCTTTTTATAAGTTGGTGCGGATAGAGAGACTTGAACTCTCACGCCTTACGGCACATCCCCCTCAAGAATGCGTGTCTACCAATTCCACCATATCCGCAAATACTTTAAGCAAACCTATTATTTAGGTACGTCGCTATCGTCAGCTTTCGTGCTTTCGTCACTTGCTGGCACATCGCTATTTACAACAGGTTTTGTAGCTACTTCAGCACTTTCAGTGGGAATAGCATCTGTTGCTGGGATAGTTTGCTCAGAGGTAGCTATGTTATTCCATTCATCTGTAGATTTAACACGATTAGCTGTTAAATTACCTAAGATTAAACTGATAACAAAAAATGCAATGGCTAACCAGGTAGTCGCACGCGTTAAGAAGTTGCCTGAACCACTCGAACCGAATATTGTCGCCGAAGAACCAGCACCAAACGATGCTCCCATGTCTGCGCCTTTACCTTGCTGAATTAGCACTAAACCAATTAAACAAAGCGCTACGATTAAATACACTATAATTAAAACTTGATATAACATCTTTAAGACCCTTTTGCTGTCGAACAAATTATTTTAAATTCGTCGACTTTTAAACTAGCACCACCAATAAGACCGCCGTCTATATCAGCTTGTGCAAATAATTTTTCACAGTTGGAAGCATTTACGCTACCACCATATAACAACGGCACTTTATTCGCTACATCTGCATTTTCAACAGTTAAAAACTGGCGAATAAATTGATGAGTCTCTTGTGCCATTTCAGGAGATGCTGTTTTACCTGTGCCTATAGCCCATACGGGTTCGTAGGCAATAACAACATCAATAAATTTTTCAATACCTACTTCATCTACTACCGGTTGTAATTGCGCCGATAATACAGCTTCGGTTTGCTGTGCTGAACGCTCTGCTTCACTTTCGCCAATACATAATATTGGAGTTAAGCCTGCAACTAACACAGCTTTAACTTTTTTCGCAACTTCTGTACTGCTTTCGTTATAAATACTTCTACGTTCTGAATGACCAACAATAACATATTGTACAGACATTTCTTGCAACATAGTGGTAGAAACTTCACCAGTAAAAGCGCCGCTTAGGTGTTCACTAACATTTTGAGCGCCCAAGTGAATATTTTCAACTTTAGTCACTATCGATAAAGGCACTAGATAAGGAGCACTTGGACAAAGTACTACATCAACATTATTTGATAAGACTAAATTTTCTAGCCCTGCATTCATATTGTTGACTAGTTCCAAGTTGCCATTCATTTTCCAATTAGCAGCAACTATTGCACGTCTTGTCATTACTCTCTCCTAGATAAAACCTATTGGCTTTAAATAAAAATCCCATATCGAAGCCGCGAGATATTAACCAACCTAAGAACAAGATACAAGTATTTAACTCAATATCTTTATTGTTTGGCTAATATTCCACCGACAACGCCAATATTTACATATTGAGTAGCCCTAACAGGCTAACTTTACTGCATCAGCGATATGATTAGCCAATGTGGTAACTTCTTCTAATTCAGGCCCTTCTACCATCACTCTTATTAATGGCTCTGTGCCTGATTTACGAAGTAGTACTCTGCCCCTACCCGTTAATTTTTCATTAACTTGATGCACAGCTGCAACTACAGCTTCTGATGTTAATGGGTCGTTGTCCCCTTTGAACTTAACGTTAACCAGTACTTGAGGTAGTTTTTTCATACCTTGGCGAAGATCGAGTAAACTCTTGCCACTTTGACATACCGCTGTTAATACATTCAGCGCAGCGATAATACCGTCACCTGTAGAGGTATGGTTTAAATTTATAATATGTCCTGAGTTTTCAGCACCCAAATGCCAACCATTTTGAGCCAACATTTCCATAACATAGCGATCGCCAACTTTACTTCGAGCAAAAGGAACTCCCATGTCAGCCAATGCCAATTCGAGACCCATGTTACTCATTAGTGTACCAACGACTCCTCCGCGCATATTGCCGGTTTTAATATCGTTTGAAGCGATAATAAATACGGCTTCATCACCGTCTATAATATAACCTGTATGGTCAACCATCATTAATCTGTCGCCGTCACCATCAAGTGCGATACCTAAGTCGGCTCCATGTTCAACGACGGCTTTGCTAATTAATTCAGTAGAGGTAGCACCACAACCTTCATTTATATTAAAGCCGTCAGGGGATGAAGCCAATTCAATGACAGTCGCACCTAATTCACGAAATACGTTAGGAGCAATGTGATAGGTTGCACCGTTAGCACAATCAACTACTATTTTTAGATGATTCAATGAATGTTGGCTTGGGAAATTACTTTTACAAAATTCTATGTAACGACCTGCTGCATCATCTATACGAGTGGCTTTACCTAATAAAGCGGAGTCAACACAGCCCATAGCCTTGTCGAGTTCAGCTTCAATAGCGATTTCTATTGAGTCAGGTAATTTTTGCCCATCTTGAGAGAAAAACTTAATGCCATTATCAAAGTATGGATTATGAGAAGCACTAATCACTATGCCGGCTTCAGCTCTAAAGGTTTTCGTTAAGTAGGCTATACCTGGTGTTGGCATTGGGCCTAATAATCCAATGTCTATACCCGCTGCCGAAAAGCCAGCTTCAAGTGCAGATTCAAGCATATAGCCTGATATGCGGGTATCTTTACCGATTAAAACTTTTTTAGTACCTTGTGCCGCTAAGACTTTACCTGCGGCATAACCAAGTTTCATCACAAATTCTGGCGTAATGGGATATTGTCCAACTAAACCGCGAACACCATCAGTACCAAAGTATTTTCTTTGTGCCATTTTTAAATCCTTCTCGTCTTATTTTTATTGCAGGACAATTTTGCCTACTATAACGTAGAAACTGCGTTTATGTTTGAACTTTAATTGAAATTTCAAACATCTAATTTTGTTGTTGTTCACTTCGCCCAGATTGGCCTACAGTAACTATTAGTATTTATTACTGTTAACCGCTTGAAGTACTTTAAGTGCATCTACTGTCTCTTTTACATCATGCACTCTAATAATATTCGCCCCTTGTTGTGTGGCAATAATAGCTGCAGTTAAACTGCCAGCTAATCTCTGATCAACTTCAGCATTTAATAGATTGCCAATCATAGATTTTCTAGAAATACCTGCTAACAAAGGCAAACCCAATGACTGAAACTGGGAAAATTCGGCAAGCATTTGATAGTTTTGCACCAAAGACTTACCAAAACCAAAACCGGGGTCTAAAATTAGCCTCTCTTTAACGATTCCAGCTGACTCACAAGCTAGAATTCGTTGACTAAAAAATGATTTTACATCCGTAATTATATCTTCATATTTAGGCTGAGTTTGCATTGTCGGTGGTAAACCTTGCATGTGCATCAAACAAATAGGGATATGAGTTTGCGCCAATACCTCCAAACAGTTCTTGTTTTGTAAAGCCCTGACATCATTGATAATATCAGCTCCCTGTTCAATCGCTTGAGCCATGACCTCTGCTTTACTTGTATCAATAGAAACATCGACCTTAAAACGTAATTTAATCGCTTTTAGTAATGGGATAACGCGTGATAACTCATCGTTAACGCTAACAGTCTTTGCTCCTGGGCGAGTGGATTCGCCACCAATATCAATAATCAAAGCACCATCTTCAATCATTTTTTCAACTTGCGCTAAAGCATTGTTGAGATTTGAAAACTTGCCTCCATCTGAAAATGAATCAGGGGTGACATTTAATATGCCCATCACTTTTGGTATACGGAGTTCAGGTGCTTTATTGATAACGCTAACTGTCAAAATAATTCTCTATTTAGGTTTTTATTTAACATGCCTTTTGCAGGTAAAATAATGCTGCAGATAAAATAAAGCCCCGAATAATAACGGGGCTTATATCATTTGCTTTTACTTGCTATTGCTTTCTATTCAGCAGGTATATCTGACGGCTTATTTAAATCAGCTTCTACCTTAGTTTCTGGTTTTTTTTCTGAAGTATTTTCTTTTTTAGAACTATCATTCTTGTTGTCATCAGACTTATTATCAAAATCTGCAGGTTGACGTACTTCACGACGTGCCATTAAGTCATCAATTTGATTGGCATCGATTGTCTCAAAATGCATTAATGCATCTTTCATCGCGTGTAAAACATCCATATTGTCTTTTAATAATTGTTCTGCACGTCGATAGTTACGATCAACAAACCCTTTAATCTCATCATCAATATGCTGAGCTGTTTCATCAGACATATGTAATGATTTAGCTGAAGAGCGACCTAAAAACACTTCACCCTCTTCTTCAGCAAACAACATAGGCCCCATTTTTTCAGAAAAGCCCCATTGCGTTACCATTTTACGCGCTAAGTTAGTCGCTCGTTCGATATCATTAGAAGCACCTGTTGAAACTTTTTCAGCGCCATAGATAATTTCTTCTGCAATACGGCCACCGTAAAGTGAGGATATATTAGATTCTAAGTGTTGCTTACTATGGCTGAACCTGTCTTGTTCTGGCAAGTACATAGTAACACCTAATGCACGACCACGAGGAATAATGCTGACTTTATAAACAGGATCATGATCTGGTACTAATCGCCCAACAATTGCATGTCCTGCTTCATGATAAGCTGTCATTTCTTTTTCAGCATCGTTCATTACCATTGAGCGACGTTCAGAGCCCATCATTATTTTATCTTTAGCTTTTTCAAACTCGCTCATACCAACAACGCGGCGAGATGTACGGGCAGCAAACAATGCAGCTTCATTGACTAAGTTAGCTAAATCAGCACCTGAGAATCCAGGTGTACCTCGAGCAATTAATGAAGCGTTAACATCATCTCCTAAAGGTACTTTTCTCATATGTACTTTAAGGATTTGTTCACGTCCGCGAATATCAGGCAAGCCAACAGTGACTTGTCTATCAAAACGACCTGGACGTAATAATGCTGGATCTAATACATCGGGACGGTTAGTTGCAGCAATAACGATAACGCCTTCATTACCTTCAAAACCATCCATTTCTACTAACATTTGGTTTAACGTTTGCTCTCTTTCATCGTGACCGCCACCTAAACCAGCACCACGTTGTCGGCCTACAGCATCAATTTCATCAATAAAAATAATACAAGGAGCTGATTTTTTAGCTTGTTCAAACATATCTCGAACACGAGAAGCACCAACACCTACAAACATTTCAACAAAATCTGAACCTGATATAGTAAAAAATGGTACCTTTGCTTCACCAGCAATTGCTTTGGCTAACAATGTTTTACCTGTACCGGGTTGCCCCACAAGCAGCACACCTGAAGGTATACGACCACCAAGTTTTTGAAATTTGGAAGGGTCTCTTAGATAATCAACCAATTCAGAGACTTCTTCTTTTGCTTCATCACAACCCGCAACATCAGCAAATGTTGTTTTAATTTGGTCATCACCCAATAAACGGGCCTTTGATTTACCAAAAGACATTGCCCCTTTACCGCCTCCACCTTGCATTTGGCGCATAAAGAAAATCCAAACACCAATAAGCAAGATCATTGGAAACCAAGAAACAAAAATGGTGGTTAAAAAGCTCGTTTCTTCGGGTAATTTCCCCGAAGCTCTAACGCCCTGTTTTACCAAATCGTTAATTAAATCTCCATCGTGTACACCAGGGATCACAGTAACATAGCTTTCACCACTACGTTTAGTGCCCTTAATTACACCATTTCTGTCCACTTCAGCATCACGAATTTGTCCTTGACGGACATCTTGAATAAAACGGGTGTAATCAACCTGTTGCTCATTAGCAGTATTCGGAGTAAAACTCTGAAATACCGACATTAATACCACGGCTATTACTAACCATAAAATAAG
>Ga0105355_10005112_pt1 | contig 11132 bp, 5 predicted proteins | sample GOMGulsemesocosm_2_FD_83508 | JGI IMG/M metagenome (GOLD analysis project Ga0105355, IMG submission 83508) | Methane-oxidizing microbial communities from mesocosms in the Gulf of Mexico - GOM9C Gulf of Mexico | ecosystem: Environmental > Aquatic > Marine > Cold seeps | place: Gulf of Mexico...
AATTTGGTCAATTTCAGACTTCATATAACTGTTTCTGAAACTCGTACCTGTTGTTCTTACTCTATCAGGCGTTAAACCTGAAACACCTGACAAGCTATTAATCGCATCTTCACCAAAATCAGCAGCATTTAGATCGCTAGGAAAAACTACCGATACCACAGGGAAGGTTGAAGAGAAATCGATAGAAGTTGCACCACGAATATTCGTTGCCATTTGAATGGTGTTACTATTACCGTAAATGCTATCAGGTTTAGATTCAGCACTTGAACTGTGATAATCCAAAGTAAAAGATAAGTTATCGTTAACTAAATACTCTAAATTTAAACCAATAGATTTATTTTCATTTACTGCAGCACTTTGCTCTACCTGGCTCACCAAATCAGCATGATTTAATTCATTTGGCTCGTGACCATAGGCGCTGCCATCACCAACACCAGTATTGTTTTCTGTAATATAAATAGGGGCTGCGACACCAGCACTGTTTGGATCTGTCCATTCACTGGCTGTGTGGCCAAAGTTCATCCAGACTGAATGAATATTTTGATTAGTTTCTGTTTCGTTTTTTGCGTAACTGTAGTCAAAAGTTGCTGTAATGTTATCTACTGGACGATATTGTAAAGTCAATTGACCATTGGTACGTGTACGTTCAACTTCACTAAAACCGTATAAAGCATTTTGTGGCACAGCGTATATAACACCATCAGCAGGTGCGTTAATATGACTAGGACCATCTCCTATTGCACCCCAACCACCAACACCACCTACTTGTGGACGCCAACCGTTATCGACACCGGCGCGTGCTGAACCACTTTGACGATTTTGATAACTACCTGTAATTGCGACACCAAATTTACCATCATCAAAAGTATTGCTGTAAAGACCGGAAAGTTCAGGTGTTAAACTAGACCCTGATTCACTTGAAGTATCATGTACACCTTTAACACCAAAAGAAGCTTGTTCATCACCCAAATTTAGTGGTCTTAAAGTCCTTAGGTTAATTGTTGAGCCAATACCACCAGTAGCTATAGAAGCTTTACCTGTTTTGAATACTTCAACAGCGCTTATACCCTCTGCCGCTATATTACCAAAATCAAACGAACGAGAATCTGAAGCGCTGGTGGATTTAATTGATGCTGATGGCATTTGTCTGCCATTTAATGTTACTAAGTTATAGTCGGGACCAAATCCTCGAACTGTAACTTTACTACCTTCACCATTTGTTCTATCAATTGATACACCCGTAATACGCTGTAAAGACTCAGCAAGGTTAGTATCAGGGAATTTACCCATATCTTCTGCAGAAATGGCATCGACAACACCACTTGAGTTGCGTTTTACATCCATAGATTTAACGAGACTACCTCTAATACCGGTAACTGCTATGACTTCAATGTCATCTTTTTTTACTTCTTCGGCGGAAACTGCAGGTAGTGCAGTAGCCCCCAATATTAAAGACAAGCTAGTCGCAATTCTTGTCTTATTGAAAGTTCTGTGGATCATGTTTTCTCCCCTGGCTTTATAAACAACCAATATAATTTTTAGTGTTGGTGTAAGCGCTTTCATAATAATACAAAAAAATAAGAGCTATTGCTATTTCTTTTTATGTAAGCGCTTACATTAAGTTAGTTGAATAAAATTTCGCCGTCAACTGTTATTTATTTAAAAGACAACTCTGCTTGTTTATTTTCTATTTTTATGGAGAGTTTTATTTAGTCGGTTTTTCGATATTGCAATTATTTTGTTATAATATTCAACATGTTAGTGTGTGAATTGAAAAGTAAAAGGAAATTAATTATTGCATTAAAATTAATTTGCCGATATCTTGTAAGCGCTTACATTTTGCTCAATTATCGGAATTTTAGCTGTTGTAACCGAGAAAGAATGATTTAACGAAACAAATACACAAGATGTTATTAATGAGAGATAGGTGGAAGATGTCAAAAAATAATACAATGGCAAAACTAAGTCTAAAAGAAAAGCTAGGTTATGCCTGTGGCGACCTTGCTTCTAATTTTTATTGGCGTGTATTCGACGTCTTTTTATTCATTTTTTATACTGATGTCTTTGGTTTATCGGCGGCGGCTGTCGGCACTATGATGTTGGTTACCAGAATCATTGACGCTTTTAGCGATCCCGTTATGGGAGCTATATGTGATAGAACCCAAACTAAATTTGGCAAATTTAGACCGTATTTATTGTGGGGGATAATCCCTATGGTGGCTGCAGGTGTATTAACCTTTACTGTGCCCGATATAAGTGAGCCTAACAAGTTGATTTGGGCATACGCGAGTTATATTTTTATGATGTTGGCCTATACCTTTATAAATGTTCCATACGGGGCATTGTTAGGTGTAATAACAGGCGATACACAAGAGCGCACGTCTTTAACTAGCTTTCGGTTTATTGGCGCTTTTACTGGAGGCAGCCTAGTTGCTTATTTCACGCCCGAACTAGTTAAGTACTTAGGGCAGGGGGATCAAGTCTTAGGATGGCAATATACCATGATGCTGTATGGTTTTATTGCTGCAGCATTATTTATCATCACCTTTGTATCGACAAAGGAACGTATTTTACCACCTTCAAATCAAACAAGTACTGTTTTACAAGATATTAAAGATTTAACACAAAATAAGCCGTGGAAAGTTCTTTTCGTCTTGGCTTTAATTATTATGATAACAATTTCGATGCGTGGTAGTAGCGGCACCTTTTATTTTAAATATTATGCACAGCGGGAAGATCTTATTGGCAGTTTTGCCATGGTATATATGATTTCTCTTGCTGTAGGTGCCGCTTGCACACCGCTATTAACCCGCTTTTTTAACAAAAAAAACTTACTGATGGCTTTGATGGCAATTGTTACTGTATTGTCTGCTGCGTTTTATTTTGTGTCTAAAGATAATATTTTCATGATGTTCATCTTACAAATCCTTATTGGATTAGCACTTGGGCCCAAGTCTCCTCTGGTCTTTTCCATGTATGCCGACACAGCTGATTATTCCCAATGGCGTACCGGACGACGCGCTACCGCAATGATATTTTCTGCAGCAGCTTTTGCTCAGAAATTAGGAGGGGCCTTAGCGGCAGCAATGATTGGTTGGTTACTTGCCTCTTTAGGTTATGTTGCTAATCAGGCACAAAGCGGCTCTTCAGAGCATGGCATTGTTATCTTAATGACGTTAATTCCAGCGCTGTTTGCAGCACTTGCACTACCAATTATTTATCTGTATCCACTGAGTGATAAAAAACTAAAATATCTGCAGGGGGAGTTGCAACTTGATAAAAATGAATACTCACCAAAAAAAGAACAGCTAACACAAGAGCAGTTAACGGGAAGTGAAACAAACTCGAAAAAATCGCCTTTATTGGGTACCCCTAATGTTTAATCGTCACAAAACTGGATTAGAACTTAATAATGAAATTGAGTTCAAGCCGCTTGCTCAGGCCAATTTAATTTCAATTGAAAATGCAGGTAATTTAAACTCATCTGTGGTGTTACATAGTGCAACTGAAATGCCTAAAGCATGTGGTTTTTTATGGAACCCCAAAATGGTTTTGCAAGTTAATTGCCGCGGTTATGTTAATGCGCAATATATGCAACCAGAGCCTAGCAAATATTCTTCAGGTCCCAATATGGAAGCGAAAACATTTATCCAGCCTGAACATAGTTACTTTACTCATCACCCCGGCCGTTTTTTCTATATTAGAGATGAATATAGTCAGGAGTGTTTCTCCGTACCCTATGAGCCAATGCGTGAAAAACTAGCCCAGTTTAGTTTTAAAGTGAGTAATAGCGAAATATCTTGGTTGATTAAGCATCTCGATTTAGAGATCAATATTAAAGTAAACTTAACCAAAGGAGATGTGCTAGAGCGTTGGAAGTTTTCGATAAAAAATTTAAAAGACGATCCAAGAAGTATAAGTATCTACCCTTACTTTTCAATTGGCTATATGTCTTGGATGGCGCAGTCTGCTTGTTTTGAACCTCAGTTAAATGGCATTGTTGCAAGCTCAGTGACGCCCTATCAAAAAGTTGACGAATATTATGCCAATCAGCAATTAAAAGATAAAACCTTTCTAATTGCAGATAAAACACCACTGGCATGGCATGCGAATCAACAAGCATTTGAAGGTGAAGGAGGGTTGCATAATCCTGATGCACTTTTAACGGATAAATTAGGCAACATCGCTGCACGATATGAAACCCCTGTCGCGGTATTGCAATACAAAGAAAGTTTAGTGTTTAATGAAAAAAAGGATTTTAGCTTTATTTTCGGGCCCGCTAAAGATAATGCGCAAATACAGCAAATCAAAGAAAAGTACTTTAATGAGTCAACTATCAAAAGTGACAAGGATTTAAGTAAAAAAACGTCTTCATCGGAAAATGAGTATGATCATTATATTCGTCAGGGTGAAGCGTGTTTAAAAATTTGTAGTGAAGATGCGAATTTCGATGATTTTGTCAATCATTGGTTACCTAGACAAATGTTTTATCACGGTGACGTAAACCGCCTTAGCACAGACCCACAAACTCGAAACTTTATTCAAGATAATATGGGCATGTGTTATATACAGCCGTCTGTAGCGAAAAATGCGTTTATTCTTTCCTTATCTCAACAACATATAGACGGTTCTATGCCTGATGGTATTTTATTACATAAAGATGCAGAGCTGAAATATATTAATCAAGTACCTCACGCTGACCATTGCGTATGGTTACCTTTGTCTCTATCTGTTTACTTAGGGGAGACGGGTGATGTCGAGCTGTTAAATTTAGCCATTGCCTTTGCGGATTCAAAAATAACTAAGACATTTATTGAGCATATAGAACTCGCTATTGATTGGTTATTAAATGCCACGGATGATAGGGGGTTGAGTTATATCGAACAAGGCGATTGGTGCGATCCAATGAATATGGTTGGGCATAAAGGCAAAGGTGTTTCCGCTTGGTTGTCACTTGCAACAGCCTATGCCATTAAGTGCTGGTGTCAGCTTTGTGAAGAATATCAATTAAAAGTCTCAGAGAATAAAATAAAAGATTATCAATATGCCGCTTTGGCAATTAATAAAGCCGTTAATAAACATCTATTTCGTGGTGATTGGTTCGCTAGAGGCATTACTGACAATGGTCGGGTTTTTGGCACAGAAAAAGATCAACAAGGAAAAATCTACCTAAATCCGCAAAGCTGGGCAATGCTTAGTGGTGCGGCTAACCCTGTCCAACAAAAAGTTATCGTAGCAGAAATTAACAAACGATTAATGACACCTTTTGGCGTAATGATGTTGTCGCCAAGCTATACCGATATGGTGGAAGATATAGGTAGGATCACACAAAAGCACCCTGGGGTTTCCGAAAATGGTTCGGTATATAATCATGCCGCAGTTTTTTATGCTTATGCTTTATATCAAGCCGATAAAAATGATCTGGCTTTTGATGTATTAAAAAAAATAATGCCCAGTTTAAATAATTGCCTGCAAACTGGGCAGTTACCCGTATTTGTGCCCAACTACTATCGAGGCGCATACCATGAATTTCCTCAACATGTTGGCCGTTCGAGTCAACTCTTTAATACAGGTACGGTTTCTTGGTTATATCGTTGCATTGTTGAAGAGCTTTGTGGTTTAAAAGCGAGTAACAATACTTTAATTATTGCGCCTAAATTGCCAAGTCAGATAAGGCAACTATCCGGTCAGCGTAAATACCGAGGTGCTATTGTCAATTTTACCATTTGTCAATTACCTGAAGTATTCACGAATGAATCGTATTTAAATGATGTTTTGATTAAAAATAATCGATTGGAAAATTTGCAATCCGGTCAATGTTATCACTTGCTAGTAAAAGTCCCCGACAAAGGAAAAGCATTAAACAAAGGAAGAGTGCCAAATGATATCTGAGCTAAATCAAGAAGAATGTTATGTAGAGAATGGAAAATCAATAAATAAAACGCAGCTCCTTATAATTATCGGAGTGAGTGGTTCAGGCAAGTCTAGTATTGCCCAACAATTGGCTGAGGAGTTGCAATTCGAATTTGTCGAAGCTGATGATTTTCATAGCCAAGAAGCTAAAAATCAAATGGCAGACAACATACCTTTAACAGATGAAATGCGCGCGCCTTGGATAAAGGCAATTATTGGCGAGTTAATTTCATTACATCGATTAGAAAAGAATATAGTCTTGGCCTATTCGGGTTTAAAGCAACGTCATCGTAATCAATTTAGGGCGATAAACGAAAACTGTCATTTCTTTTACCTTTCGGCTAGCAAATTGAATATTTTATCGCGATTAAGAAAACGTAACTTTCACTTTTTCAATAAGGATTTACTTGATAGTCAATTTGACGCAATGGAGGTACCAAATATGGATGAAATGGATGTCACATCGATTAATGTTGATGGTAATTTAGCGGATATCTACCGCAAAATATTTGATAAAGCATCTTTGCTTAAGGATCTTAAATGACTAGATTAATGATTTTATTTTTGTGCTTTACGATTACTCTTTTAATTAATCTCGATGTGCACGCGTTTGATAGTCTTAAAGCTAAAAAGGTACAAGGGAAGATAAACATTGATGGTAAAAATGATGAACCCACTTGGCAACGCAGTACTTGGCAACCAATAGATCAATTAATTTTAGGTGTATCACCATCAGCAGAAGATTTTAGCGGGCAATTTAAAGTTCAATGGCATGAAGATTATTTATATTTACTCGTTGAGATTGTTGACGATGTTTTATTTGACCAATATAGGGATCCCTTACATTTATACTGGGATGATGACTGTTTAGAAGTTTTTATTGATGAGGATGCCTCTGGTGGTAACCATCAATTTAATTTCAATGCTTTTGCTTATCATGTTGCACTCGATAATCAGGTCGTTGATATTGGTCCAAAAACTAGCGACGGAAGGAATAATTTTGTGCTACTTAATCATCATATTAAAAGCGTATGGAAGCAAAAACATAATAGCGTTATTTGGGAACTGGCGATAAAAATATACGATGATAGTTATCAGTTAGAAAACACAAAGCAGCAACCTGTAAAATTGAATGTAGGTAAGCGGATTGGCTTTATGTTGGCATATTGTGATAACGATGGCAGCGAGCAAAGAGAGCATTTTATTGGCTCTACTTTTATCAAAGCGATAAAAGGCGACAAGAACTTAGGTTACATCACTGCTGATGTTTTTGATAAATTACAACTTGTCGATTGATTAATACGAGTTACTGGATTTATTGCCTCAATAATAACAAGGCCTATTTTAGTATTCGCAGTGGCGATTTTACATTCGCTTTAAGTCACATAATTAAAATTAAAACAGAACATTGGCGGTAGTTTATTCTTGCATCCATGGTGAATTAATATTAATCTATCAATAAATGTAAGCGCTTTCATTTCTCGTGGCGAGGATGGCCAATAAGTGTGATAATCATAAAACTAAAAAGGTATGTTAATGAGTATTTTGCCAAAATATTTATCTAGATTGTTATTAGTTGTTCCAGTTTGCTTGGTTGTTTGTTCATGCTCAGAATCACAAGAAAACAATCCTTCTTTGCTTGAAACTTTGGCTAATAAGACATTACCTAATAAGGCCTTGTCTAGTAAAGACTTACCTGATAAAGCTAGACAAGATAGCTTGGCTGCTAATGTAACAGCGGTTGAAAGTCATACGAAAGTTGATATCGCTAAGTCAACCGACCATAAGTCTGTAAGGTTATTATCGGTAGAACAAGATGTTGATAATTTATTAACCAAGATGAGCTTAGAAGAGAAGATTTCTTTAGTGCACGCTAGTGGTAAGTTTCATATCAATGCGATTGAAAGACTGGCTATTCCAGAGATGTGGTTATCCGATGGTCCGCATGGTGTTAGACATCAAATACAAAGAGATAGCTGGGATTCTGCTGGCTGGCAAGATGATGATTCAACGTATTTACCCCACTTAACATCGGTAGCTGCCAGTTGGGACAGTAATATCGCGACTCTGCACGGTACAGTGCTGGGTAGAGAGGCGAGGCATCGAGGAAAGGACATTATACTCGGACCCGGTGTTAACTTAGCTCGACTGCCGCTGTATGGTCGTAACTTTGAATATATGGGGGAAGACCCCTTTTTGGCAGCCAGCTTAGTGGTACCAGAGGTTATCGCTATTCAAGCGCAAGATGTTGCGGCAAACGTTAAACATTTCGCGTTAAATACGCAAGAGCTTAATCGAATAGGTGTAAATGCTAAACCAAACGAACGCACATTGAGAGAAGTTTATTTACCCGTTTTTGAAGCGGCAGTTAAAGAGGCTAATGTTTATAGCATCATGGGAGCTTATAACCAGTATTACGGTACAAATGCTAATCAAAGTAAGCACTTAGTAATGGATATTCTAAAAGGAGAGTGGGGCTTTGATGGTGTTTTATTGACGGATTGGAATGTAGATATTAATACCTATGATGCGGCTATGAACGGCTTAGATTTGGAGATGGGCACCGAAGCTGAAAGTTACGATGATTATTATTTTGCCAAGCCACTTTTAGCGCAAATTAAGGCTGGAAAGATCCCACTTGCGGTACTAGATGATAAAGTTAGACGGATATTAAGGTTGCAATTTAAAGTGGGTTTAATGGATGAGAACCGACTTGAAGGAGCACGTAATACTAAAGAACATCGTCAATTGGCAGAAAAAATAGCGACCAGTGGTGTTGTTTTACTTAAAAATAAATCGCAAATATTACCGTTAGCAAAATCGAAACTTAAAAATATTTTAGTGCTTGGGCCAAATGCTGATAAAAAACACGGCAAAGGTGGCGGTTCTTCAGAAGTGAAGTCAGCTTATGAAGTCACGCCCTTACAGGGACTTAAACGCTATCTAAATAAACACCAACTAACGCAGGATATTCAGTTAAATGTTATGCGCACACGTTCTGGTGATTTATCACCTATTGCTAGTGATTATGTCAAAAGTAGACACTGGACAGGAACGCCAGCTTGGCAAACTTTTACTTATCAAAGTAAGGCTCGAAAAAAGCTGGTAAGTGAAACTTGGACTGTTGATGCTCAATTTACGTCAGCCACAACAAAAGAAAATAACTTCGTAACCTTTAAAGGTAGCGTTAAGCCCTTGAAATCAGGTGTGCATATTTTAAAAATTCGCACTGTTGGTTTGGTTGAACTTAAAATAAATAATGAGCGGGTGCTAAGTTACCAAGGAAATAATGATGAGCTACATAAGCATGAAATAGAACTTGATGCTGATAATACCTACGAATTTTCGATAAACTATGATGGTAGTCAAGGTTTCACATTAGGTTGGGATGCACCGGGTAACTTATTTACTGCTGAAGATACCTATCTTGAAGCAGCAAAAATTGCGGATGCGGTGATCTATTTTGGTGGTCTTAGCCATGCTGACGATCGAGAAGCCATAGATCGCAGCGATATGCGTTTACCTAATGATCAAGATGAAATTATTAGCAAACTAATAAAAGCTAACCCAAATACAGTGATTTTTATGGTGGCAGGCTCTGCGGTAGAAATGCCTTGGGCTGAACAAGCAAAAGCTATTGTTTGGGGATGGTATGGCGGTATGGAAGCAGGCAATGCCTTCGCTAAAATATTATTTGGCGATGTAAATCCTAGTGGAAAAATGCCAATTACACTGCCAGCTAAGCTAACTGATACCGCGCCAATTGCGTTAAATGATTATAACTCACAAGAGTCGTTATATAGTGAGGGTGTTTTCATCGGATATCGCTGGTTTGAACAACAAAGTATAGCGCCTATCTTTACCTTTGGTCATGGTTTGTCTTACACTGAATTTGTGTATAGCGATATCTCGTTATCATCGAATGAGTTAAAGAGCAATGAATCGCTAATCGTAACGGCTACTATAAAAAATACTGGAAAACGTGCGGGGGCGGAGGTTGTTCAATTGTACTTAAATGATGTTGAGGCCAGTGTAGATAGGCCTATAAAGGAACTTAAAGGTTTTGCTAAAGTTTATTTATTGCCAGGAGAAAGCAAAAAAATTAGCTTAACTTTAACTCCACGTGATCTGTCTTTTTGGGATGTGAATACTAACGATTGGTTGGCTGAACCGGGCATGTTTAAAATCTTATTAGGTTCTTCACTTAAGGATATACGCTTAAATGAATCATTTGTGTATGCTAATTGACCTGAGGCCAATTCAAAGTAAATAGTATTTTAAAGCCGTCACAATGACGGCTTTTATTATTGATTTTTGCTAGTTAGATAAAATAAGCATTTACTGCAGATTTCAGTTTTAGTTAACTATTTTGATGAGAAAGCCTATCGAGTATTTGACTGATCTTTTCAAAACTTACAGGTTTTTGTGCGATATAAGAAAATTTATTATTTTTTTGTTGTGTTTGTAACTGTTTAAAATAACCTGTAATTAATAACACAGGGCAATCGGGTCTTACTTTTCTAACACAATTGAGAATATCATTGCCGCCTTGTTTGGATTCGCCAATCATAAAGTCAGTGATAACAATATCAAACAATTCACTGTGCTCTTTAATATAGGCAGTGCCTAGCTCTACATTTGTAAACGAGGTTACTTGATAGCCTAATGCTTGCAACATATCTAAGGTTGCCGCTTGGGTATCCAAATCATCTTCGATGTAAAGAATACGACCAGAGCCAAGAATTAAATCGTTTGAAAATGCCTGATGCAGCATATCTTTTTTGTCTTGTAGAGAAATAGGCAAGTAGATAGTAAATGTAGACCCTAAGCCCTCTTTTGATTCGACTTGTATATCACCATTATGGTTTTTAATGATAGATATACATGAACTTAGCCCTAGACCATGGCCCTGTGTTTTAGTGGTGAAATAGGGGGTGAATATAGATTCTTGTTGTTCTAGCGACATACCAATGCCATGATCGGTAATCGAAATGGCTATATAATTACCTGAGGTTAAATTCAATTTGTCGTTTTGTTGAATTTTACATCGGCAAACGTTTACTACTATTTCTTCATTATTCGTTGAGGCGTGGGAAGCGTTTATAAGGATGTTGTTGATCACTTGATTTATTTGATTAACATCCGCATACAACATGCTATCGACATCATTTGTTTCATGTTTAATAGGAGATTTGATACTAGGCTGCACAAATGAAATA
>Ga0105355_10005118_pt1 | contig 11123 bp, 9 predicted proteins | sample GOMGulsemesocosm_2_FD_83508 | JGI IMG/M metagenome (GOLD analysis project Ga0105355, IMG submission 83508) | Methane-oxidizing microbial communities from mesocosms in the Gulf of Mexico - GOM9C Gulf of Mexico | ecosystem: Environmental > Aquatic > Marine > Cold seeps | place: Gulf of Mexico...
GAGTTAGTACGCCATCAAGGTGGGTTAGCAGCGTTAACCCACAACATAGAATCTTTGGCACGAAAGCTGAGCCCAAATAATAAAAAACGTGCTTCAGGTTTGGGCATTGCTGGTCTTGCTTTTATATGTAATTTTTTTACGGCAAATAATACTGTGTCAATTATTATTACTGGTGATACCGCGAAAGATTTAGCGACTGATGGGGGGTTATCGCCTGCTGAGTCAGCCAGTTTGTTAGATGTTTTTGCTTGTATCAACCAAGGGTTATTGCCCTACGGAGCACAAACCTTATTACTTGGCGCTACATTGCATATATCGCCACTTGCCGTAGCAAGTTATGCTTTTTATCCGATGATATTATTTTTTGTCGCAGGGTTTTCATTTTGGCGATTAACACGAAAAGAAAGCGAAAAATAAAGCCGATGAGACTTTATTTTTCCCCTAAGCTTTTTCATTTGCTTGCACAGCACTTTTTAAGCTATCGATGGAAGTTATTGCTATGGAGCATTTTATTCATCGGCTTGTTTAGTTTATTGCAAGGAAAAATACGCACAGAAACCCCCACAGAACTTGTTTGGTTGGCACTATTTATTCTATTTAGCGGATTGCAGCTATTAGTATTTAGTGCCTTTATTTTCTTTTTTCAGCAGTTGCCTTCTAAGAAAGAGGCGCTAAGACATGATGAACATCACCAATTTTGGCTTAAGTTATATCAAGGGGTTGAATGGTGTGAAGCGACATTGTTTTTCATCATACTGCCACTCCCCACTCTTACTTTTATTTATGCTTTATTTGTTGTTTAAGAGGAATACGTTTAAATATGACGCTGTTTTTGGGCGTATATACCTAAACCAAAAAACACAATAGATAGGCAAGGCAACAGGTAAGGTGTTGGTATCTTTGCTAACTGTAGTGCAAAGAAACTTGTTAACCACACGGTTAACAAACCATAGCCAAAGGCACAGACGATTACAAAGACCAAAGTGCGAATAATAAAGTGCTGTTTAGCGATTAGTCTTTTTATCGCACCGTTAATGTTATTACCAAAAATAACCAAAACAGTCGCAACTACTGCTAATGCAGCTTGGTATTGGTATGGGCGAAACCACTGACCTACATCGGTCAGTGTAGTCATAATAAGTGAACTCATATCATCTACTTCTTATTGTTATTATTGTGAATTTTCTTATTGCTATTGTCTCAAAGTTAAAGTGTTACACCATGCGTAGTAAAAAGTGCCACTAGCTCATCTTCCGTTAATACGGCAACACCTAAGTCTTGCGCTTTTGTCAATTTAGACCCGGCTTTATCACCCGCAACAACAAAGTGAGTATTCTTTGATACGCTGCCTGAAACTTTTGCGCCAAGAGATTGCAAAGCGGCTTTAGCTTCACTACGTCCCATTTGAGTTAACGTGCCCGTTAAGACAAATGTTTGCTCAACTAAAGGCAGTTCGTCCACTGACTTGGTGATAATATCTGGCCAAGTCATCAGCGCGGCTAATGCACTGACCACGTTGACGTTATGCTCTTCTTTGAAGAAGTTAACTATGTTTTTTGCTACTACAGCACCAACATCACTTACTTCTTGTAACTGTTCAAACGTTGCCTTTTGAATTTCTGTTAAGGTACAAAAATGATTCGCTAAGTTAGCCGCAGTCGCCTCGCCTACTTCTCGAATGCCTAACCCATAAATGAACTTAGCTAAACTAGTATTTTTAGCATCCTCTAAAGCATTGATTAAGTTTTTAGCCGATTTCTGCCCCATGCGGTCCATAGTGCTTATTTGTATTTCCGAAAGGCCAAATAAATCTGCAGGTGTACTAATTAAATTTTCATCGACCAATTGCTCCACCAATTTATCACCTAGCCCATCGATATCATGAGCTTTACGCGAAGAGAAATGTTTGATCGCTTCTTTGCGCTGAGCTTGGCAAAACAAACCTGCAGTGCAGCGTAATACAGCTTCACCTTCAAGTTTCACCACTTTAGAGTCACATACAGGACAGGTTGCAGGAAAAATAATCTCACAAGCATTTGTTGGACGCTTAGCAAGTACTACGTTAACAATTTGTGGAATAACATCTCCTGCTCGACGGATCACCACGGTATCATTTACTTTTAGTCCCAAACGGTTGATTTCATCTTGATTATGCAAAGTCGCGTTTGACACAGTAACACCGCCAACAAAAATGGGGGTTAAACGCGCAACAGGCGTTATAGCTCCGGTTCTGCCAACTTGAAATTCAACCGCTTCAACTTGAGTTAATTCTTCTTGAGCTGGAAATTTAAAGGCAATTGCCCAACGCGGTGCACGTGCAACAAAACCTAATTTGGCCTGCTGACTGATATTGTCAATTTTTAATACGGTGCCATCGATTTCGTAACTTAATGAAGATCGTTTGTTTAAAATGTCTTGATAAAACTCTTCACAGCCTTGTTCACTTTCAAGTAAACGCACTTCTGGACACATAGGTAACCCTAGTGCTTTAATTTGGCATAAACGTTGGTAATGAGAGTTAGCGAAAAATTTTTCCATTAATTGCTGCGTCTGTTGCTGCGTTACTTGCTGCGATAACTCTGCTTCTGTGTTTTCAGCAAGGCTACCAACAAAACCTAAACTATAAGCATAAAAAGCAAGATTACGTTTAGCCGTTATTTTCGAATCTAATTGGCGTAAGCTGCCAGCAGCTGCGTTTCGTGGATTGGCAAAACCTTTATCACCACGCTTTTTCGCTTGCTCATTTAATGCATCAAAGCTCGCTTTAGGCATAAATACTTCGCCACGTACTTCGAGTACTTCGGGGTAGTCCTTACCTAAGTCACCCTGCAATTTTAACGGAATAGATTTTATAGTGCGGATATTGGCGGTAATATTTTCACCTACCATACCGTCGCCACGGGTAGCGGCTTGCACAAAGATACCTTTTTCATAACGTAAGCTGACCGCTAAGCCATCAAGCTTAGGCTCGGCACAAAAAGCTAAACTCTCGTTGGTGGCTAATCTATCTTTCATACGTTTAACAAAGGCATGAAAGTCTTCCAAAGAAAAAACATTATCAAGCGATAACATAGGTAGTTGATGCGTTACTTGGCTGAACGATTTTAATGGTGCACCACCTACTTTCTGACTTGGTGAGTCGATTGATTTTAAATCAGGGTACTGTAACTCAAGCGCAATAAGTGCTTTCATCAATCGATCATATTCAGCGTCTGGAACACTCGGTTCATCTAAAACATAATATTGATGATTATACAGTGTAATGCTGTCTATCAATTCGCTAAGTTGTTGAGCTGGTGCTTGAGTCGTTGGCATAAATAATATTTCAATTAAGTTACTGAAAAGAAAATCCCCAACAAATATCAGGGATTCAATAGAATAAAGGAGTGAGTTAAGGCGAGTCTGCCTATTATTCCACTACAGAAATGCGGCTTTTCCGGTCAAAGTCGCGTATTTTACTGACATAATTTTGCTCAGCTTGCTGGGTCATGACATGACGTTTATCGTCGAGTACCTGAGCGTTAAACTCTTGTGCTAATTGTTTTGCAGCACTTAACATTTGATCAAATACAGCAAAGGGATCAGCAGCATTAGGCAAAGTCATAAACAAACTAATACCTTGAGTAGCAAAGGTTTCCATAGTATCAAGGTCAAATGATCCCGGCTTCATCATATTGGCAAGACTGAAACAAACCTCACCATTACCTGCATTATCTTGATGGCGATGAAATATATTCATATCACCATACTTCAAGCCTAAGGTAAGCAGACTTGGTAATAATGCTGCCCCTAACATTTGTTGGTTTTCAGGCATAACAACCGAAATAATAATGACTTGTGGCTCAATCGTTGGTCTATTGACCGAATTAGCTTGCAAATTTGGCGACTTCTGATGCTCTTGAACTGAACCCGTTTGCTTTTCTGATGCGTCTGCCGTTATGCTCGGCATTGGCTCATCTTTCATTTTCACATCACCAAAATTAATTTCCATTTGGTTACGCTTTAGTGTCTGTGTTGTTGGTGATTTCTTAATAGATGGTCTAATAGATTGCCTAGTAGGGCTAATCGCTGGTTTAGCATTAGTAACCGGTTGTTTGTATACCGGTTTACTAACAACGTCTTCTGTTTTTTCTTGTGCGATTGTAGAGGTAAGATCATCACCTAACTCATCTTTACTAAATTTTTTAGGTGAGTCGCTTTCAAACCATTGTTCATTGAGACTGCCGTCTAAATCATTACCAAGATTATTGCTTAGATCATCATTTAAATTAGTATCTAGGTCATTGTTTGGCTCATCTTCTACATTTCCCACCAAATTTGGTTCAGTAACCATTTCATCTGTATCGATAGAGTGAGAAAAGTGTTGAGCTGAATTTTGCGCTTCATCATCTTCCTGAGAAGTTGTTTTTTTCACAATAACTTGACCAACACCATCTTGATCAAAACCTTTACCATCAAAATTACGTGATAATGGCTCAACCTTATCCTTACTTGCTTTTAATTTATAAGGATTTTTTTGTTTTCTGATGGTCCATAAACCATGAATAAATATAGCACCAATGACAATTCCACTAAGGATAATTAATACGTTTCTGAAGTTATCTTCCATTGCTAAGCCTGTTTGCCCACTATAATAAGTTTATACTGATGTTTTTTACTAGGAAATACCTAATACCTTAACAGACAACTTTATCAGAATCATTGAGGATTTGTAACAAGTTAGTGCTGTTAATCTGTTAACACTGTACTTATAATCAGCTACATATTTAATTAACAAAGTAACTTCTCGTTTAATTATGCCAAACAAACAACATTCTGCTTATAACTCTAGGCAGCAACCTTTAGCTGCAAGTGGTACGGGTTACTTTTTCAAAGGCTTCGAGCTTATCAAGCAAAAAGGTATCCGCCGTTTTGTATTTATTCCACTTAGCATTAATGTTTGCCTTTTTAGTATTGCTTTTTATTTTATGTATTTGCAGTTAGAAAATGCCATACCTAGCTTAATGGCATGGCTACCGAGCTGGCTTGACTGGCTAAGTGTTATTATATGGCCTTTAGCCGTACTGACTACATTAGTCGTGTTCTCTTTTTTATTTAGTACTTTAGCCAATTGGCTTGCCGCACCTTTTAACGGTTTGTTATCAGAAAAAATCGAAATGATGTTATCGGGACAAACGGCTCCCCAAGGCAGTAATCTGGATATTATTAAAGATATTCCTAGAACCTTAAGTAGAGAATGGCAAAAATTACGTTATTATTTGCCCCGCGCCATCGGTTTTTTTATCATCATGTGGTTTTTGCCTATTATTGGCCAAGTCATTTGGTTTTTGTTTATTGCTTGGATGATGGCAGTACAATATAAAGACTATCCTTTTGATAATCACAAAGTTCCTTTTGCTGTGATGAAGCAGGCATTAAAACAAAAGCAAGGTTTAAGTTATAGCTTTGGCATTACCGTAGCTTTATTCTCCATGATCCCTATTGTTAATTTAATTGTCATGCCTGTAGCAATTTGCAGCGCAACAGCTATCTGGGTTGATCATTATCAAAAAGAGTTCAAATAATTACTGTTTAAAACCGACCATTAATTTGGTCACTCGAACATACTAATTTTTTATTAACCAGTTGTTAGATGGTTTTTAAACAATATGTAGGGCTGACAAACAATTATTGCGTTTTTATCGCACTAACATAATAATTACTATATATTTAAATAATATTTAAAATATACAACCAATAGACAACCAATAGACAAAAGTGGCTTAAATGAAATCAAAACATGATGTTAAATACTTAATCGTGGCAATGACAGTGTCTTTAGCTACGAGTACGACACTATCGGCTTCAGAGGTGATTAAAGCGAGTGAGCTGACATCAGCAACATCGATTGTTGAAACATTGCAACCCGTCGCCTTTGTTGAGACAGAGAAAGTTAATATTCCTGTATTATCTGAGCCTATAGTTATTGCTGAAGATAATGACATTAGTGATAAAAGCAAAAATATTGAAGATGAAACAGAACAAGTTGTTGAAACCGAGAGCACTTCACTAATACCAAATGAACCTATGCCTATACCGGAAAATAAAACTAATAGTTATATTCCTTTGCTTGAAGGTGCAGTTATCTTTGCTAATTTTGATGATGCATTGCCTGCTGTCGTTAACTATTACATTCAGCTTTCAGAGCAAGAGATTATTGATTTTTATCAACAGTCGTTTGGTGATGCCATCACACAAGATCGTAAACGTGGTCGTTTAACCCTAACTTATCAAAGTGATGATTTGCTAAAACGAGTAGTTATTTCTGAGCAAAACGGTAAACGTCAAGTAGATGTTATTGTTGAGCAAGCAACAAGGTAAAATAATGCTATTGAATAGAGAGATTCAATATTCTTAGAATATGAAAAGTTTTTCCAGCAAAAATCTCCTGATGCGGCCACTCGATGCACAAGATGAAGCTATGTTTTGTGCACTTTATACCGATGAAAAATCCATGCGATTTATTGAGCCTGCGTTTAGTCAAGAAAAAGCAAAGAAGGCCTTTAATTCTTTCGTTAAAGGAAATGTTAACAGTAATTCAGGTTTCTCTACCTGGGCTATTGTAAGTAAAAATAATTCTGTATCGACAGTAGCACAGCAGGATGTTACTTTTCAAAAAACCACCGATACAATAACGGTACACCAAAACATAACTCCGCTTTTAACAACAGTACCTGCGATAGGTTTTGTTGTGCTTTATAACAAAGCAGGAAAACTCCCTCTTAAAATAACTGAAATTGGCATTATGTTATTAGGTCAAGCTAGAGGTAAACGGCTCGCAGAAGAGGCTTTCGGTGCACTGTTAAGTTATGGCTTTAAGCAACTAAAATTACCTTACATTAATGTGCGTTTTGATATACGTAACCTTGCCATACGCCGAATTACCAAAAATATTGGCTTTAGCTACCATCAAGATTTTACTGATGAGGTGCTATTAAATAAACCGAAAAACATCTTTAATAACAGTAAGACCTGTCTTGAAACAATCAGCCTCAGTCAGTGGCGAAACCATACATTACAGTATGAAATCGAGCTAAAATTAAGCTAAAAACACAAGAAAGATTAAATAACATTGTTCATCAACAATCACTAGACTTCCCCTTTAATATAAGCAACAATCAAGAAGAACCCTAATAAAAACAACCGAATCATTGGAGTATACTTTATGTTAACTATGTCAAAATCGTTAGAACAGACAACTCGCGATACATTGCACTTATTAGAGAAAATGGCTGCCGATGCCAACTTGCAAGATAAAGACACATTACAAGCAACCATTGAAGAAGCTGAAATTAGTAATCAACAAAAAGCCTTAATCATTGCTAAAAATGCTCAAGAACTTGCTGAAACATTACAATTAGACCAATTAATTACCTCTGTAATTATTCACTCACCTGATGAAGAGGATGAAGAACAAGAAAAAGAAGAAAGTCCTGAACAGCAAGAAAATATCCATGCTTTTGGCTAAACTCTTGACAAGCTTTGACTCGGAAACGAATAGCCGCGGTGAATTCAATACCAATGTGAATCACCGCCTCCCTTATCTTATAAGCCTGATATGAGTTATTTAAATCCCAAACAGGCAAGTTCACCACAAGATAAATTCAACTATTCAAATAGCTTTTTAACTCTAACAGCTAAATTTGGACAGTTTTTAGTGTTATTAATATCGGTTTCCTTAATCAGTATTAATGCCTTAGCTTATGAAACAGCGCCTATCAACCGTGACATATTTAATAAAAGTCATAATGAATTATTACAACTGGCTGATGAAAAGCGCAGTAGCAATAATTTATTATCAATAGAGGTTATAAAACATCTTGCCAAGTCAACCGAAGAGTTATCTACAAAACAAAAAGAACATTTAACTTACTTACAAGCGTATCAATATGCTTTTCAAGCTAACTTTGATGAGGCTATTAGCTTGTTAAATGAGCTAATCAACTCGAGTAAACAAAAAATATTTACGTTTCGTGCCCATTATACTTTAGTTAATATTTATGCTGCCAATCAAAACTGGCAGGCAGGACTGCATCATTTAACCAGATTAATAGGCCTTAGCTCTCAAATTTTTGACGATAAGCTTTTACAAGATAGTCAAATTATTATTGCTATTTTTTATAATCAAATGGGCCAATACGAAGAGGCTATTAATTATATAAAAAAAATAAAAATAACAAGGCTTACAAGTAAGAGAAATAAGTGCACGGTAAAAAAACTTGGCTTATTAGCGCGGTTACGATTAGCTTTAGCTAAAGACGGCGACCCTTTCCAACAAACTGAATTGAAAAAGCAACTAACTAAAGAGATCCCTAAAGGAATAGCGAGTTGTGAGTTAGCCAATGAAGCTTTATTGGCTAATTTCATTCGTACTTACCAAGCTGAACTTTACCTTGACAATCAACAAGCAGATCATGTTTTAGCCACTTTAAAACCATACAGCAAAGAAATATTGGCGACGCAATACCCTATATTAATTACCGTTACTGATAATTTATTAGCACAAGCTTATTGGTTAAAACAAGATATTGTTAATACCAAAAAGTACGCTTTGCTCGCCAAAGAAAATAGTCAATTATTAGCGCAAACTAAGCAAACGGTAGCAACATATAAGTTACTTTTTCAATTAGCCGAACTAGATAAAGATTACCCCAGCGCTCTTGAATATCACAAAAAATACAGTCGAGCGAATCAGATCGTGCTTGATGAAATACAAGCTAAACATTTGGCTTTTCAGCTCGCTAGCCATAATAACTTTGCAAATAAAAAAGAAATTGAACAACTCAACCAGCAAAATAAATTACTCAATACTCAACATCAATTATCTGAGCAAAAACAAGAAAACTCTTTATTACTGATCATGCTGTTATTAAGTTTTTTAGCGGCATTCGCATTGTGGTCTTATCGGTCATGGTTAACTCAACAGCGTTTAAAATTACTCACTGAGTTTGATAGCTTAACCAAAGTATATAGCCGTGGTCATTTTATGGAACTAGCAAAAAGCGCATTAAAATACTGTGATAAAAATGAGCAACCGTTAACCTGTGTTTTATTTGATCTAGATTATTTTAAAAAAATCAACGATCAATATGGCCATTCTACGGGTGATAACGTATTGATAAAAGTAGCGGAAGTTTGTCAAAGTTTAGGCAGGAAGTACGATGCATTTGGTCGTTTAGGTGGTGAGGAATTTGCTTTTATTCTACCCGGCTGTAGCATGATCATCGCTGAAGATATTGCCAATAAATGCCGTGATAAGATTTCAAATATTGATTATATTTCTTTAGGTATAAAACAACCTATTACGGCAAGCTTTGGTGTTAGTGACGTAGCCGTATCAGGTTTTGACCTGAGTAATTTATTGGCCGATGCCGATAGTGCAATGTATGCGTCAAAAGAGCATGGTCGAAATTGTGTAAATACTTATCGATAACCTCTCTTCTTACTTCTTTGTTTTCTATACCAAAGAACCTCCACTAAATAAGTATTCACTAACAAAACAGTAACTAACTGAGCATAAAAAAGGACTCAATTGAGTCCTTTTAAGTGGTTAGTCAGTTTAACTTCTCTAACTTACATTCGTCTAATTTTAGTTAGTTAAACTTAATCGTTAAAAACTCCATCAATAGTACCTTGAGCTAAACCATGATAACCAGGACGCGCTTTTTGATAAACTTTCATTGCCCAAACTTTACTCGTTGGATCTTTAGCTAGTTCTTTATATAAAGGCACAATCAATTTGCGTCGACCAATGCTTTTCAAGTATTTAGCCAGTTCTGGATAAACTTCATTATAACCAGCACGAATTGATAATAAGTACCAAGCATGAGCAATTTCAGCATTCCTGCTTGTGGTTAAGTTAAAAGCTTTATCTAAGTTAATCATACGATCATGCTTAATATCTAACGGTAAGTTATTAATAAAATATAACCACTCATGCAATGTCCAAGTTGTCGTTGGTAATTGCATCAAACTAATTTCATCTGCATCTAATTGACTAATTAAGCCATCAATCTTAGTAAAAGCATTCGAAGTAGGTTTTGGTACATAACTTGGTAAACCTTGTGCGTAAATCCATTCATTAATTTCTTCATTGCTAACAATGTTAGGGTACTTGTCAGTTAAGTTTGCTTTTAAGTACTTAACAAAATTTGCTGTACCTAAACTTTCAAAAGCATGGCTATCAAAGTATTCAAGCACAAACGCATCAAAGCGCTCACGACCAAACTTAGCTTCTAAGTACATTAAAAATAACTGACCTTTAACATAAGGAACACCAGAGAATGCATCATCCGGGTCTCTACCCTGCAAATCGATATAAAGTTGAGTATCATTCGGTGCTAATTCAGCAATTTCAAAATTTAAGTCTTGCGCACCAAGTGCTTGCTCCATTACAGCACGTTCAGTGCCAAATACAGCTTCCATAATGCGGTTTTCAACATAACTGGTAAAACCTTCGTTCAACCATAAATCACGCCAGCTTTCATTAGTCACTAAGTTACCCGACCAAGAGTGTGCAAGTTCATGAGCAATTAGGTTAACTAAACTTTTATCACCTGCAACAACCGTTGGTGTGATAAATGAAAGGCGTGGGTTTTCCATACCACCAAACGGAAAACTTGGTGGTAACATCAATAAGTCATAACGGCCCCAACGATATTTGCCATACATTTGTTCCGCTTTATTGATCATTGCCTGCGTATCATCAAATTCAGCAACAGCTGCATCTAAAATATAAGACTCAGCGTAAATACCTGTTTGATGACTCATCGCCTTAAAGTGTAAGTCACCCACACCAATAGCAATTAAGTATGGTGGAATAGCTTGAGGCATTGAAAAGAAGTAATCGCCATCACGTGGTGTATTCGGCTCATTATTAGCACTCATTACTGCAAGTAGGTCTTTGTCGGTAGTAATGCGTGCAGTATAAGTTACTCGAACACTTGGTGTATCTTGAATAGGGATCCAAGAACGCGCGTGAATAGCCTGGTTTTGACTAAATAGAAATGGCTTATCTTTACCCGCTGTTTGCTCAGCAGATAACCATTGTAATCCAGAGGCTTTTTCAGTTGAGTTATAATACA
>Ga0105355_10005119_pt1 | contig 11122 bp, 9 predicted proteins | sample GOMGulsemesocosm_2_FD_83508 | JGI IMG/M metagenome (GOLD analysis project Ga0105355, IMG submission 83508) | Methane-oxidizing microbial communities from mesocosms in the Gulf of Mexico - GOM9C Gulf of Mexico | ecosystem: Environmental > Aquatic > Marine > Cold seeps | place: Gulf of Mexico...
AGAATAGATACACACGTTTAACCTATCAAACCGATGGTGATGTAGACAAGTTATCTCAAATGGGTGACGATGATGAGGTTGAAGAAGACGTAACATGGTTATCATACAGACAACACTTTTTTAGTACTATTCTTGTGTCTGATAAAGCCTTTAAGGAAGTGTCAATTACATCTAAAAACTTAGTAGAAGATGAAGCAGTAGATTCTGTATTTACAAAACAATTCTCTACTAAAACAGCATTAGCTTTAAATGGAGCCTCAATAAATAACAATTTAAAGTTGTATTATGGTCCAACAGATAGTGAGATATTAAAAAAATATGATGATAATCTAGAAGAAAGTATCCCATTTGGATGGGGAATTTTTGGATGGATTAATAAGTTTTTATTCATACCATTATTTAACGGATTAAGTTCATTCTTACCTTACGGAATTGCAATTATTGTAATGACAGTACTTATTAAGTTAGCTATGTCATTTGTACAATACAAGCAATACTTATCACAAATGAAGCTTAAAGTTTTAAAACCAGAACTTGATGCTATTAGAGAGAAGTATAAAGACAATAAAATGAAGGCGCAACAAGAAACTATGGCACTTCAAAACAAGGCAGGAGCTAGTCCTTTAGCAGGATGTTTACCAGCATTAATTCAAATGCCAGTATTTTATGCCTTATTTATGTTTTTCCCAACAGCATTTGCTTTAAGACAAAAGAAGTTTTTATGGGCAGAAGATTTATCATCATATGATGTTGTTGCAGAATTACCGTTTAACATTCCATTATATGGAGATCACGTAAGTTTATTTCCAATATTAGCAGCAGTAGCTATTTTCTTTTACATGAAGTTAACTACAGGTCAAAACCAAATGTCAGCGCCTCAACAAGAAGGGATGCCTGATATGGCTAAGATGATGAAGTATATGATTTACTTTGCACCAATCATGATGCTTATTTTCTTTAATCAATATGCTTCTGGATTAAGTTTATATTACTTTATCTCTAACTTAATTAGTATTGGTATACTATTAGTAATTAAGAACTTTATTTTAGATGAAGAAAAAATTCATGCTAACATTCAGGTTCAAAAAGCTAAACCTAAAAAAGAAAGCAAGTTCCAGAAAAAAATGAAAGAAATGATGGAGCAAGCTGAAAAGCAAAAACAAATGCAACAAAAAAATAAAGGTAAATAAGTCGATTTATTTTTTTATTTTATAAATAAAAGCTGTCTGCTATAATTTTAGTTTGGCAGCTTTTTTGTTATAACAAATAGTAAATAATAACGTTAAACCGTAAGGCATAGTTTCCGCGAAAGCGATATAATACATTTAAACAATGAAAAAAATAAGTTTCCTATTAGTGTTTTTAATTACTACTAGTTTAGTGATGGCTCAGAGCCTTAATCAGTTTGATGCTAATGCACAGCGTCATGGTAAATGGAAAAAGAATTTTGATAATACTAAAGTAGTCAGATATGAAGGTGAATTTGACCACGGAAAAGAGGTTGGTACCTTTAAGTTTTATAAAAATATTGATAACAAAGCGGTTTTAACTGCCACCAAGGTTTTTAATACAGATAATGATGTTGCTTTAGTAACCTTTTATGCTAGTAACGGAAAAAAGATAAGTGAAGGTAAAATGCGTGGTCATGATTATATTGGTAAATGGGTTATTTATCATAAAAATATCAATCAAATTATGACACAAGAGTTGTATAACGATAAAGGTAAACTTGAAGGTGAGCGTTTGGTTTATTACATAAATGGTCAGATTGCAGAGCAAGCTTTTTATAAGGATGGATTACTAGATGGCGAATCTAAATGGTACGCAGAAAATGGTACATTAATGAAAATGATTACTTATAAAGCAGGCAAATTTGATGGTCCTTATAAAACGTATAATAAAGAAGGTCTTATTGCTACAGAAGGACATTACAAAGATGATCTTAAATGTTGTGTTTGGAAACGCTATAAAGATGGGAAATTAGTCGAAGAAAAAGACTTAGATAAAAAAGCAAAAAAATAGGCTTTAGCTATTATAAATTAAAAAACGCCTTAATCTCTTAAGGCGTTTTTGCTATTAAATTGTTTGTTTTAAGGGAATAAACTATTTAATTAAGAATCTATATTTTTATTGTAATGGTAAAATTACTTTATCAATTGGGTGTACAACACCATTAATTGCTTGAATATCTACTAATGATGTAACAATGTTACTTACTCTTCCGTTAGGATCGGTTAAGGTAAAGTTAGTTGCGTCTGCAGTAATATTTCCACCTAATGTTGTTACAGGTCCACTCATTAACATGCTAGATTGTACGTTAGCTCCAACAATGTGGTACGTTAGTACAGCGTCAACTGTAGCAGTATCTAAATCTGTTAAAGCAGTTGCATTTAATTCTGTTAATAAACTTCCAAAAGCAGCATCTGTAGGTGCAAATACCGTAAATGGTCCAGCTGTTGCATCAGATACAGTTGTAATATATGGTACTGTTGGTGTCCCAGAGTCCGCATATTGTAATGCAGCAACTAAATTACTTAATGCAGGATTTGAAGTTGCAAAAGTAGCTATAGTTGGTAAATCTATTACAGTATCTACAGCGTGAATAATTCCGTTTGTACCTACTACATCTGCAGCAGTTACTGTAGATATTCCGTTAAAGCTAACACCATTTGTTGTGTCAAAGTATAAACTTAATGCGTTTCCTCCTGGACCACTAGCAGATGTGTTTGTGTATCCAGAAACTAAAGTTGTTAAGTCATTAGATGATAATGCACCACCTACAACATGATTTAATAATAATTGTGATAAAGCGTCAGTTGGTACATCAGCTAAAGCAGCACCATTTAAATATGTTGAAAAAGCAGTATTGTCTGGAGCTAATACTGTAAAAGGTCCCGTTCCTGATAGGACATTTACTAAATCGCCATCTGCAGCACCTAAAGCAGCTACTAAACTAGAAAAATTACTGTTATTTACTGCGTGATCAACTACTGTAGGTAAAGCAATTACTTTATCTACTATATGTACAATACCGTTAGATGCAGTAACGTCGGCAGTTAACACCTCAGACATGTTGTTAAACATTACACCATTTGATGTATCAAATAATAAACTAACTTTATTTCCTCCTGCACCATCAGCTAAAGTGTTTGTATATCCACCACCTAAACTTACTAAATCAGTAGATGTAACAGTACCACTAACAACATGGTTTAGTAATGTTTGTGCTAAAGCAGCATCTGGAATGTCTTGTACAGTTGCCCATCCGTTAGCTGACATAAATTCTGCAAATGCCTCATTTGTAGGTGCTAATACTGTAAAAGGTCCTGGACCACTTAAAGTAATGGATAAATCGGCTTCTACTACTGCAGCAACTAAACTACTTAAACTAGCTGTAGCTTGTGCTGTTTCAACAATATTTAAAGTTGTTGGCGTTGGTGTTGTCATAGGTGTTGACGCGTCGTCATCGTCACTACAAGACCATAAGACAAATGTTGCTAAAAATAGTAACGATAATTTTTTCAATGTTTTCATAATAATATTTTTTAATAGGTTTGTTTAACAAATCTATAAAAAGATTAAACAAAAAGAATTAAAGATTTGTTAAAGTTATTTATTAGACTGTTTTACAATCATTTAATAAGTCATTCCATTTAGTTATAAGTGTTTGATTTTTTTTAGAAAGACTTATCTTTGCAGTCTATTAAAATTAGTCATGAAAAAAAGAGTTATTGTTGGATTATCAGGAGGAGTGGATTCTAGTGTTGCTGCATATTTATTAAAAGAGCAAGGTTATGAGGTTATAGGGCTTTTTATGAAGAATTGGCATGATGATTCTGTAACAATCTCTGACGAGTGTCCTTGGTTGGATGATAGTAATGATGCAATGTTAGTTGCAGATAAACTAGGAATACCTTTTCAAACAGTAGATTTAAGTGAGCAATACAAAGAACGTATCGTTGATTATATGTTTGACGAATATGAAAAAGGTCGCACACCTAATCCAGATGTTTTATGCAATAGAGAAATTAAATTTGATGTCTTCATGAAAATCGCTTTAGATTTGGGTGCCGATTATGTTGCTACAGGTCATTATTGCAGAAAAACAACCATTACAAAAAATGGAGAAGAGGTACACCAATTATTAGCAGGTAAGGATCCAAATAAAGATCAATCTTACTTTTTATGTCAATTATCTCAAGAGCAATTGGCTAAAGCTTTGTTTCCTGTTGGCGAATTATTAAAACCAGAAGTTAGAGACATTGCTAAAGCTCAAGATTTAATAACAGCAGACAAAAAAGACTCTCAAGGATTATGCTTTATTGGTAAAGTTAGATTACCCGATTTTTTACAACAACAACTTAAGCCAAAAGAAGGAGTTATTGTAGAAATACCAAGAGACAACCCTTTTTATAATGAAACGCTTCCTAGCTTTAATAATAAGTTAGAAGAATTAAAATATCGTTCTAGAAAACCTAGTTATAGTATAACCGAAGGTGTAGTAAAAGGAAAGCATCAAGGTGCACATTATTTTACCAAAGGACAACGTAAAGGATTGGCAGTAGGTGGTACAGCTGAGCCATTATTTGTAATTGATACTGACGTAAAAGAAAATGTGATTTATACAGGTCAAGGCTCAACGCATCCAGGACTTTATAAAAATGTACTATTTGTTTCTAATGAAGAGTTGCATTGGGTTCGAGAGGATTTAGCATTAGATACAGACCAAACCATGAAGGTTTTAGCAAGAATAAGATATAGACAAGTTTTACAAAAAGCAATATTGCACAAAGTCGAAAGCGGTATGTATGTTGAGTTTGAAAACCAACAATCAGCAATTACAGAAGGTCAATTTGTTGCATGGTATTTAGATGAAGAATTAGTTGGTTCAGGTGTAATTTCTTAAATTGCAGTAACAAAAAGTTACTGTTATGAGAAACCTACTTCTTTTTTTAATTTTAGCGTATTCAGTCTCGTCATTTGGACAAGAGCACGCTTGGGTGTATTTGTCGGATAAACCAAATAGCGCAACAGCATTAGCTAATCCCAATACAATTTTAACCCAAAAAGCTTTAGATCGTAAAGCAGCACATAATGTTGCAATAGATTTTAAAGATGTTCCTGTAGATGAAAGCTACATTACTGTAATCAAGGCACAACCAGGTATCACTGTAATGTCCAAATCTAAATGGTTTAATGCCTTACATGTTATAGGTAATCCAACAGATATCATGGCATTAAATACCTTAACCGTTAATGGTACAGCCATAGTTAGTAGTATAGATTTTGCAGACGATAATTTTGATGCTAGAATAAGTCAAAATCAAGATAAGCATGAGTTTGAAGCAAGTCTAACTACATTTAATTATGGTAATGCAGCAAACCAAGCAGTAATGATAGGTGCAGACGATTTACATCAACATCCTAATAGTTACACAGGAACAGGAATGACTGTTGCAGTTATAGACGCTGGTTTTACTAATGTTAGCACAATGAATGGTTTTCAACGTTTGCGAGATAATGGTGGTATTTTAGGTGGTTATGACTTTGTAGACAGAAACACTGATGTTTACGCCTACACAGGAAACTCTCATGGAACATGGGTATTAAGTGATATGGCTGGATATTTACAAGATCAATTTGTAGGGACAGCACCAGACGCTAATTATTATTTATTTAGAACAGAAGATGCAGCTACTGAAACCCCTTTAGAAGAAAGTCTTTGGGTAGAAGCAGCAGAACGTGCAGATAGTTTAGGTGTGGATGTCATTAACTCTTCTTTAGGATACACCACTTTTGATAATCCTAATTACAATTATACTCCTGCAGAAATGGATGGTAACACAGCATACATTACTAAAGGTGCAAATATTGCTTTTCAAAAAGGAATCTTAGTGGTTAATTCTGCAGGTAATTCTGGTAGCGGAAGTTGGCAAATTGTTGGTGCTCCAGCAGATGCAGCAGGTGTCTTTAGTATTGGTGCTGTTAAGGCAGATGGTACTTATGCATCATTTAGTTCTAGAGGTAGTAGCGCACAACCAACCCAAAAACCAGATGTAGTTGCACAAGGTCAAGCTAATTATATTATTACAACTTCGGATGTGGTTACCACATCTAATGGTACATCATTTAGTTCGCCAATTATGGCAGGAGGAATTGTGTGTTTATGGCAAGCGTTACCTAGTCTTTCAAATGCTGAAATCATGCAATTAGTTAGAGAATCTGCTTCGCAGTATAACGCTCCAGATTTCTTTTTAGGCTATGGTATTCCTGATTTATCATTAGCGTTAGCGCAAGGTTTATCTGTTAGCGAGTTTCAAAATGAAAACTTAAGTCTTAAAATATATCCTAATCCTGTGTCTAATCAATTGACTGTGCAGATGCCTAGTCAATTGGAAGAAGCCAGAGTCAGACTATATGATGTTTTAGGAAAGAAAATTTTAGATACTAAAGTGACAGCAATTAATAAAACTATAAACACAAGCACATTATCTAAAGGTGTTTATTTAGTTAAGATTGACTCAGATGGTTTAGCTGTGACAAAAAAGATAATTAAAAACTAGAAGTTTTAGTTGATGCAAAATCCTTTAACTTTAAAAAATAACCAAAAGATATTTACAGAAAATGCCAAATAAAATTACTCAATTATTTAATATACAATATCCAATCATTCAAGCTGGAATGATATGGAATAGTGGTTGGAAGTTAGCCTCAGCAGCCAGTAATGCTGGAATATTAGGGTTAATTGGAGCAGGAAGTATGTATCCTGATGTATTGAGAGAGCATATTCAAAAATGTAAAAAAGCGACAGACAAACCTTTTGGTATCAATGTCCCAATGCTATATCCTAACATTGAGGAAATCATGAATATAATTGTAGAGGAAGAGGTTAAAATAGTTTTTACTTCTGCAGGAAATCCAAAAATATGGACTAAATGGCTGCAAGATAAAGGGATAATAGTAGTTCATGTAGTTAGTAGTGTGAAATTTGCACTAAAGGCTCAGGAGGCTGGAGTTGATGCAATAGTAGCAGAAGGTTTTGAAGCAGGAGGACATAATGGACGAGATGAAACGACAACCTTAACTTTAATTCCAATGGTACGCGAGCAATTGCATATTCCATTAATAGCTGCTGGAGGAATTGCTACTGGAAAAGCAATGTTAGCTTGTATGGTTTTAGGTGCAGATGGAGTGCAGGTAGGAAGCCGATTTGTTGCAAGTGAAGAAAGTAGTGCGCATCAAGCATTTAAGCAAGTTGTGGTAGATGCAAAAGAAGGTGATACCCAATTAACATTAAAAGAATTAGCGCCTGTTAGGCTAGTAAAAAATAAATTTTATAACCAATTACAAGAGCTGTACAAAACAAGTCCAACACCAGAACAACTAAAAGAATTATTAGGTCGTGCACGTGCTAAAAAAGGAATGTTTGAAGGCGATTTGGAGGATGGTGAATTAGAAATTGGTCAAATAGCTGGATTAATTCATGACATAAAACCTGTTTCAGAAATTGTAAAGAACATGATTTCTGAGTTTGAGGAGGCTAAGATAAATGTCTCTAAACTATAACAGTAGTTATTATATAACTTTAAATGATTCTCCATAAACTGCTTAGTAGAACCTCTCAAATTAAATGGATTCCTAAATGGATTAGTGTACTTGGGTGGTTTCAATATTTTAAATTATTAACTTCTACAACAAGTAAAAAAAACTATTTGACGTTTAATTTAAAAGGGTATAACCAACCCATTTATTTAAGACCAAATACGTCTGATTATAAAATTTTTAAGCAAATTTTTATTGAAGAAGAATATAATGTCAACTATCCTGACCAAGTTAATACTATTGTGGACGCTGGTTCCAACTGTGGATATTCTGTAGTGTATTTTAAAAATAAGTTTAAAAATGCTAAGCTAATAGCTATTGAACCTGATATGTCTAATATAGAGATGATTAAAAAAAACACATCAGGAATTAAAGATATTCATATAGTAAAAGGCGGTATTTGGGATGTAAATGCAGACTTAAAAATTTTAGATAAAAATGCTGGTAAATGGGCTTTTAGAGTGGTAGAAGCATTGGATAATACAAAAGAGTTTAAAGGTTATAGTCTAGAGGCCATAATGTTGGAGCACGATTTAAAAACTATTGATATTTTAAAAATGGACATTGAAGGTTCTGAAAAAAAAGTTTTTGAACAAAACTATCAATATTGGTTATCTAAGACTACTTTTGGCTTTTTAGAATTACACGAAGCTTATGCTCCAGGTGTCACAGATTTAGTGTACTTAAGATTAAGAACATTTAATTTTGATATTTCTAAATCTGGAGAAAACGTTGTGTTTTCTAAAAGATAAATACTGAAGTTTTTAAAATTTAACACACACAAATAGTAAATGGTATTAAGCACTTATACTAAAGAATTTAAATATAATTGGCAATTGGCAGCACCTGTAATGTTAGGAATGTTAGGTCATACGTTTGTTAGTTTTGTGGATAATATCATGGTTGGTCAAATTGGAACAGCAGAGTTAGCTGCTGTGTCTTTAGGTAACAGCTTTATGTTTATAGCAATGTCTATTGGTATTGGTTTTAGTACAGCAATAACACCTTTAGTTGCAGAAGCAGACAGTGCAAATGATTTTGAAAAGGGTAAATCTGCATTTAAACATGGTCTGTTTTTGTGTACCGTTTTAGGGGTTTTACTTTTTTTACTATTGCTATTAGCTAAACCATTAATGTATTTAATGAAGCAACCTATTGAGGTGGTAGAGCTAGCTATTCCGTATTTAGATTTGGTAGCAATCTCTTTAATTCCATTAATTATTTTTCAAGGTATTAAGCAGTTTAGTGATGGTCTTTCATTGACTAAATATCCTATGTATGCTACAATTGTTGCAAATGTCGTTAACGTTGGTTTAAATTATTTACTAATCTTTGGTAAGTTTGGTTTCCCAGAAATGGGTATTGTAGGAGCAGCATATGGTACTTTAGTGTCGCGTGTTATTATGGTTGCTTATTTATGGTGGTTGTTAAAAGGTCGTAAAAAGTCCAAAGACTATGTTACTAATATTAAGTTTTTTGTTTTGGATAAATTAATGCTAAAAAAAATTATAGGACTAGGTACACCAAGTGCTATGCAAATGTTTTTTGAGGTTGCTATTTTTACAGCTGCTATTTGGCTTAGTGGATTATTAGGTAAAAATCCTCAGGCAGCAAACCAAGTTGCCTTAAATTTAAGCTCAATGACCTTTATGGTAGCTATGGGATTAAGTGTGGCGTCAATGATTAGAGTAGGTAATCAAAAAGGATTACATCAATATTTAGAGTTGCGACGTGTTGCAGTATCATTATTTTTAATGGGTTTTATTTTTGCTGTCATTTTTGCCTCTTTATTTTTAATATTTAATCAATTTTTCCCAAGATTATACGTCGATTTTGATGATGCTGTTAATTTTAAAGATAACCTAGAGGTGGTTACAATAGCATCACAATTACTAATAGCAGCAGCTATATTCCAGATAAGTGATAGTTTACAAGTTATTGTACTTGGTGCTTTACGTGGACTTCAGGATGTTAAAATACCAACAATAATCACATTTGTGTCTTATTGGTTAATTGGTTTTCCGGTTAGTTGGTATCTAGGTAAAGCAGATGCCTATGGTAGTTTTGGGATATGGTTAGGATTATTAGCTGGTTTAACAACAGCTGCTATTTTATTGTTTATACGTTTTAATTATCTAACTAAAAGGTTAATTTTGAGCTCTGAAAAAAACTAGTCGCTAACCTTTAAAAAAGCAAATATATTATGGAATTACCAAAATTTATATTAGGTGATAATACAGATTTACCAAACGCAATCTTTGTGATTCATACAGAATTTCCTAGATTTATAATTAATCTTGAAGATGATGATGTAGAGTGGTTTGAAGACTTTGACCAACACGATGAAAAAGAATTAGAATTGGAGACTGAAAACTTAATTAAAGAAGCTACAGCATTTTACGATAGAGAGGTCGCTAGATACGAAGAGTAAACGCTTTTTAATACGCTTTTTTCTAAACAACCTAACTTTAGGTAACCGCAAAACAAATTTATGTTAGACCAATTAGTACAATACGATAAAGAACTTTTTTTATTTTTAAATAACCTAGGAACAACGTCATGGGATGGATTTTGGCTGTTTTATACTGATAAATTACATTGGATTGCATTTTACGCTGTATTAGCTTTTTTAATGTATAAAAAGTTGAATACTAAAATGTTTGTACTAACATTAGTGGTCATTGCCTTAATGATTTTGTTTACAGATCAAATTACAAATCTGTTTAAAAACTTTCTTGTAAAGCGTCCTAGACCCTGTCATGAGGATGATTTAGTCCAAGCTATGCGATTATTAAAATCATGGTGTGGTGGTAAATATGGTTACTTTTCTGGACATGCTAGTAATAGTATGGCAGTTGCTATTTTTTCAGGTTTAATGCTAAGATATAAATACAAATACCTAATTTATTTTCTAATTGTTTGGTCCTTAACTATGGCTTATAGCAGAATATACATAGGCGTTCATTATCCGTTGGATGTTATTAGCGGAATGCTATTTGGTGGACTTTCAGGATTTATGTTTTACAAACTTGATAAGTACTTACAATCTAGATTTCAGTTAAAATAATTACTTTTTAGTAAAGTAATAATAAGTATTTATCAATCGGTCTTTATATTGCTTACTGTCAGGTTCGCTTTCATTTAAATCGTAGGTAGCTATTTTTTTTATGGTATACTTTTCAAAAAGAATAGCTTGATCTTTTGGATTTATTTCATTGGATAAAACTCCAAATTCCGCTTCAAGCGGAAAGTTATAAACATTGTTTTCTTGCTTAATTTGCGGAATTTTAGCTCCATATTGCCAAATAGTTTCTGGCGAAACATAATCAATAGCATACAATTTAATATCTTGCTGTTTATGTGTTTGTAATAAACTTGTTATGGGCTTAAAATTGTCACTCGTAAAAGTTTTAAACAATGGTAACCCAAATAAAAATAAAGCTCCAAAAAAAGCAGTAGTCAATAAAAACACATGTTTTATCTCTTTTTTTACTAATTGCGAAAGTATAGCCAAACCTAA
>Ga0105355_10005121_pt1 | contig 11116 bp, 19 predicted proteins | sample GOMGulsemesocosm_2_FD_83508 | JGI IMG/M metagenome (GOLD analysis project Ga0105355, IMG submission 83508) | Methane-oxidizing microbial communities from mesocosms in the Gulf of Mexico - GOM9C Gulf of Mexico | ecosystem: Environmental > Aquatic > Marine > Cold seeps | place: Gulf of Mexico...
TAAGTTTATTAAAACCTCAGACTTTCGAGGGTTTAAAATAGACGTTTACCAAGTTATTCTATGACCCTGCAATTAAAATTCTAGCTGGCAGCCCTCAAGAATAACTTAGGTGCATTTACCTCACATAGGGCCTTCCATAATTTGTAGATTTCACCATTATGGACTTAACAAGGGAATACATGAATAGGCTCTGTGGTCTAGATTTATTACGCGCTATTGCGATCATTTGGGTGATGCTTTTACATGGTACAAAATATGGTACACCATCTCGAGAGTTGTCAGATCTTGGGTGGATGGGGGTTGACCTTTTCTTTGTGCTTAGTGGCTTTTTAATTGGCAGTCAATTTTTAAAATCTGTTTCTAAACGGCAAGAGATAAATCTAAGCCAGTTTTACATAAATCGCGCCTTTCGAATTCTTCCCGCATATATAGTAGTTTTGACTATTTACTTTTTAGTACCATTGACTAGGGAAGGACAAGGTCTACAACCCCTGTGGCAGTTTTTGAGTTTTTCGGTCAATTTATTTATTGATACTTCTAGCAGCAATACATTCTCACATGTTTGGTCATTATGTATTGAAGAGTATTTCTATTTATTCTTCCCCTTAATTATTTTGTTTTTAATGCCGCGTAGTAGTATGACTAAAATTTTAATTTTATCGCTATCTGTTATTTTGCTTGGCATGTATTTACGAGGGTATATTTGGATAAATGAATTGGGTTGGGGGCAATCATATTTTGAAAAGATATATTACCCTACGTACACAAGGTTAGATGGGCTTTTGGCTGGTGTATTGCTAGCGTCTGTTAAAGTGTTTAAACCCAATATTTGGGACTTTATAATGAAACACGGCAATAAGGTATTATTTGTTGGCGGGGCAGGCTTAGCACTATCAATATGGGTTTTCAAAGCTCGCTTTGGCTATTTAGCTACTGTAATTGGTTTTCCAATATTGTCATTTAGTTTCGCATTTATTGTTGCTGGTGCATGTAGCCCGAACTCTGTGCTCGGTAAATATAAAATAACAGGTGCATATTTTTTTGCTACCTTGGCTTATAGTCTCTACCTGACTCATAAATCTGTTTTTCATATAATAAATGTAAATTTTGGCGGGCAATTAATCGCAAATCCATATCTCGCATTTTTTGTTTATGCAGGGGCTGCTTTATTAGCCGCTATGATTTTGTATGTCATTGTCGAGCGACCATTTCTTAAACTACGCAGGGCTATCATTGCTTGGGATAGTAAAAAATCACGACAAGTAGCTGAAACTTGCTAGTGTAATGCGCTTATCATGAGTTGTTATTAAGCATTGTTCGAATAGGAGTATTCAGAGTATGGATTCAAACATTAACATTGAAAAAATAGGTCAAATAGCAATTGCTGTTTCAGATATTAAAGAGTCGATTCGCTTTTATCGCGATACACTTGGATTAGAATTGTTATTTGAAGTGCCTTCAGGCTTAGCATTTTTTAATTGTGGTGGTACTCGGCTAATGCTAACTACGCTTCAAGGCAAAGCAGAAGATCATAAGACTTCTGCTATTTATTACAAAGTTACAGATATAGCGAGCGCAACAGATCTACTACAAGATAGAGGAGTTACGTTTGAACAAGTGCCACAGTTTGTTGCAAAAATGGCAGATCATGAGTTGTGGATTGGCTTTCTAAGAGACCCAGATAACAACTTGGTGGCTATTATGGCAGAGTTACCCTTGCCGTAATTTGTTTAGTGAATAATTTAACCGGAGAAATAACCACAAGTGTCAGAAAAATATGAAAAGCAGCTATTGGCATTTATTCAAGCTGAAATGACTCAAGATCCCGCCCATGATATTAATCATGTAATGCGAGTTGTTAAAACAGCAAAGATGCTGTGCAGCCAAGAAAGTGCTATGTGGGAAATAATTTTACCTGCAGTCTATCTTCACGACTGTTTTTCCTTTGCCAAAAATCATCCTGAACGCGAGACAAGTTCGATGGTAGCGGCAGATAAAGCGATCAACTTTTTAAGCTCAATTAATTATCCAAGGGAATATTTTGAGGGTATTCATCACGCAATTGTTGCCCATAGTTTTAGTGCAAATGTTAAAGCTAGGACAATAGAAGCCAAGATAGTTCAGGATGCTGACAGATTAGATGCCATTGGCGCAATTGGCATTGCGAGGTGTTTTCAAGTTAGCGCCACATTTGGAGTACCGCTTTATGGCAGTGAAGATCCCTTTTGTACAAAACGTTCTCCTGATGACAGGCGTTTTACCATTGACCATTTTTACGTAAAGTTATTAAAGTTAGCTGATACTATGAATACAGCATCGGCTGAGAGAGAAGCACAAAAACGAATAGATTTTATGAAAGTGTATTTACGTCAGCTCGAAACTGAAGTGTAAATACCAGAAAATCACTTTAAGAGACAAACAAGTTTAACCATTTGTATTTACATATGGATAACGTTATTTCGAATTATTGGAGGTCTAGGGTGAGTAATGTAACGTTAGAGTCAATTATTACCTGTCCGGCCTGTGGTTTTAAGAAAAAAGAAATTATGCCTACTGATGCGTGCCAATACTTTTATGAGTGTATGTCTTGCCATAAACTATTAAAGCCTTTAGTTGGAGACTGTTGTGTTTATTGTTCTTTTGGCTCAGTTAAGTGTCCACCAATACAAGAAAGTGGAAATTTTTGTAGCTAAATCATTAAATATATCGATAACTCTATCAATAAAAAGCACAGAATATTGTTTACGGTATTTTGTTCTTCAATAATATTTTTCCATTAATAAGTGCATTTTATGCCCAAGGGGAGTCCAGTGAAAATATACGGAGATATACAATCGGGGAATTGTTATAAAGTAAAACTTCTGACATCATTTTTAGCTATTGAACATGAGTGGATAGAAGTTGATATTATAGCTAATGAAACGCAGGAGGGCTCATTTTTATCAAAGAATCCAAATGGAAAAATACCATTACTAGAATTAGATGATGGGCGATGTATTTCAGAATCTAATGCCATTTTATATTACTTGGCTTCGAATACGCCATTAATTGGCCAATGTCGCTTCTCTTCAGCAAAAGTTCTTCAGTGGCAGTTTTTTGAACAATATAGCCATGAACCTTTTATTGCGGTTGCTCGGTTTATCGCTAAATACCTTGGTATGCCAGCAGATCGTGTAGCTGACTATCAGTCAAAACAGGCTGGAGGCCACAAAGCACTTAGGGTTATGGAGCAGCAGTTACAAGAAACACCGTATCTTGTCGGCGAAGAACTAACTATTGCTGACATATCACTCTATGGCTATACACATGTTGCTGATGAAGGTGGTTTTGACCTTTCAAAATATCCTGCAATTGAGCAATGGATAGCTCGAATCCAATCAGATCCAAAATATATTGCAATGGAGTAAAAATGAAATTTGAAGCTATTAACTTTAAAGATAAGTTCACAAAGTTTACCGAGCAATGGTCTCCACGTGTTGTTGCAGAAATGAATGATTATCAATTTAAGTTAGTCAAAGTCGAAGGTGAGTTTGTTTGGCACGACCACCCTGATACAGATGAAGTATTCATTGTCATTGAAGGAATACTTAACATTGAATTTCGTGACGGCATAGTTACTATCAATCAGGGGGAAATGTTTGTTATTCCAAAGGGAGTAGAACATAAACCTGTTGCTGTCAATGAATGTAAAATAATGATTGTTGAGCCTAGAGGTGTGATTAATACCGGTGACAACGCTAGTGATTTAACTGCCCTAAATGATGTTTGGGTATAAGGGCAGCGATAATAGGGTGAATTAAAGCAAAATATAGCGGGCTGTTTTTCATCGTAATAATTTTTCCCATTAACTTGGGGGTAATACCAATGGAGTTAGTATGAAGTATTGTGCACAAATGGACTGTCGCTCAGAAGCTGATATCGATTTTTCCTCTGTAGAGTCAACTTTAATACCTAATGGTTTTAGAGTAATAAAAAAAGATAAAGCCTCCATAACCTTGATTGGTCGAGGCATGAATAGTACCAAGGAAGACCCTATTCGTGGTGCTACTGAAATATCTATTACTGCTAATTCAGGAGCTCTACGGTTAAATGCAAATCTTGGTGGCGTATTATTTATGTCTTTATTTTTATGCCTTTTTCCTCCCTTACTTATAGTCGCGATAAGTTATTTTAATTCATCAAATTCTGGCGTGATAAATCACTTATGGGTTTGGTTTGTTATAGGGCCAATGATTGCATATTTTGTTCGCCGTAGAACAATCAAGGCGTTAGATATAATGTTCGAAAATTCGTTTTCTAAATAAACCATTATGCAATAGTACAAATTTTAATAACAAACTGTTTAATTGATAGGAGAATGGGAGGGTGCAGGGGTCTAGTGTTATATCAAGATTTTTGATAAGTGCAGGGGGTATTGCATCTGCTAGCGCAGTTTGGCATTTACTCTGTATAATAGGTGGACCAACTTGGTTCACATTTGCTCGTGCGCCCCAACAAGTAATTGATTCGGCGCAACAAGGGACTTTACTTGCCCCCATTGGTACTGTGTTTGTAGCAACTTTGATGTTTGCTTGTACGGTATTTGCCTTTTCTGCTGCTGGCTTAATTGCTAGAGTGCCTTTACTTAAACCGGCTTTAATTACCATTGCTACCTTGTGTACTTTACGTGCTTTAATCGCTATTCCTAGCTTGAGCCATTCTTCTGGTTTAGATATTTGGCAGATAGTTGCAAGTACAGTATGGCTTTATGTGGGTCTTTGTTTTATCGCTGGAAGCGTGCAGCAATATAAACTTGATAAATTAGCTGCGGCCATTAACCGTGACAACAAGGTAGATGTATAAACATTAAAAAATTCATTAACAGGTATTGGGAATTCGTCATTAATTTCCTTAGTATTAGTTACCCTTATATTTGTTTTTTGCTTTTGTTACTAACGCTTTATATTCTACTTTTGTTATTTTACCACTATTGTAATCTGCTTTTATTTTCGTGATCTCCTTTTTGTAAATTGCCTTTAACACTTTAATAACTTCGTTATATTCGGCTTTGGAAAGCGTTTCATCACGATAAGCTAGTTTAGCTTTCCTTACGTTCCAAGTAGTTTTAGCTGGCGTACTAACTTTAGGTTTAACAGCAGGTTTTGTCTTTACTACAACTTTAGTGTTAACAGGAGTAGATTTTATTGTTTTTTTAAAGGTTGTGTCTTTGACAAGGTCCGTTTTCTGAGCCGGAACTGGTATTTTATCGGATGGCTGTTGTTTTTTAGTTAGATGTGATGACTTTATATTTGGTAATGGTATTAGTACTGGAGCGGGTACTGTTTTCTCCGCCTGGATTGGTTCACTAGGCTCGGGAAAAATAACCTCACCACTTAATGTTTTCTCTTTAACTTTTGAATTAGTCGCTAAGTCAATTTTTGGGCTAATTATTGGAACAGCACTTTCATTATTTAACGAATTGAAACTAATTATATTAAAATACCAAGACACAAAGATTGTTGTTATAAAGATCAATAACACACTTAAGGATAATCGTGCTTTCTTGTTATTTTCTGAAAAATCTAAGGTGAATCTAGTGTCATTATTAGCATGGCAATGCATACCGCCATAAGGATAAACAAGCTCATTACCCACTTCTAAGTCTGTTCTTTTCTCCGGTACTAATCGATTAACTGAAAACCTTGGAATACAATACAAGCGAACAGATTGTGAAACTCCAGCTAAATCCTTAAAGCCTATCTCTTCAACGGGGACTTCCGCTTTATTCATCGCCATATAAACAGCTTCACTTAAATAAATAGCATCTGCAGGTGTTACTCCTTCTATTCTTGAGGCTACATTTACTGGCTCACCAAATATATCGTTTTTTGCGACACGTACTTCACCTAAATTAGCGGCAATACGGATATGAATCTTTTCTTCTTCAATGACCTTAAGGTTATTACCGTGCATTGCATCTTGAAGTGCCATGGAGCAGAGCATTGCATCGGTTGGGGAAAGAAATGTGATCAGGTAAGCATCACCAATACTTTTGATTAACTTTCCTTCGTACCCTTTAATTAAAGGTTGTAATACACGACCAAACGTTTGCAAAAGGTCGGCATTTTCTTGACGTGAAAGTCGGCTTGTCGTGATAGTGAATCCTGCAATATCCACGAACAAAATGGTGAGGTTTTCAGTATGAATTTTAATAATCCTTTGCTCCTGAAAAGCGCTTAAACAAACTATAGCAGTATTTTTCTCTGCAATCGCTGTTATACAACCGGCTATTACCATATCCCTGGTATTATATTGTGAAAGTTAAAGACAAACTTGCATTGAACACGTTAATTATATTTGCGATAACAGCATGTATCATCTGTTAATCGAGATTAATTTTGCCAATATGAATAAAATATCAGTATTAATAATAATCACATTATCGTTAACTACAGCATCGGCCTGTACGGTTTTTGATAGCAATGAATCGAATAGAATAATCTGCTCAAATGCTTGGTACACTGTGGTCGAAGAACAAATACCCACGGGTGATGGTCAAGGGCATGGTCCAGACCTTGGTTCGATGGAATGGCGTTCTGTAATTAAATTTAAACTAGGTATTAGAGGCGATAAAAACAATCCTGCGCTAGCGTCAGAGCAGTGGTGTCAATATATAGATGTTAACTACATTAAATAGCAACATGACGAGAAAATAAATCGAGGATATAAAGTAATCACTTTTATCTTATTCATCACTAAAATTTACAGCAGTTGTTGAGCGCTAGGGCTATATTGTCTACAATAGCGCACTTTTATTTACTTCAGGTCATAAACATGAACGATACTAAATCGCTACCAGAATTACCAGATCGCCTTTCGGGCAACCCACGTAGCCCACATCATGTAGCAGAAATTTTCGAACACAATATTGGTATTAAGCTGAACGGCAAAGAACGTTTTGATGTAGAGGAATATTGCATCAGTGAAAGCTGGATAAAAATTCCTTCACCTAAAGCATTAGACCGCCGAGGACAACCACTTTTAATTAAGTTAAAAGGTAATGTAGAAGCCTTTTATAGCTAAATGACTCGGTTATAAAGCAGTAATAGCGAAAATAGGGCCTTAAATAATTTAGGTCCTATGTATTTTAGCCAAGTAAACATTTTAAACAGGCTCTACTTTAAGTTTACCTGTAATAACCGCATATGGTTAACTTACTTAACACAGACTGATATGTTTAGTGCTTGTGTTTAAGGTGTAAGGAATAACAATGAAGATACTGGCATTTGTTTTTATTTTTCTTATTCAAGCCTGCTCTAATACCCAAGATAAAGATTGTTCAATAACAAGTACAGTAACAGCGCTAGAAGCTGAGAAACTTGAACAAATAGTACTTAATAATCATTTTCTATCAGGGTGCGTCACCGAATCCATATCTGATCTAAAAGCGCTATCAGTGACTCAAAAACAATGTAATACTGATTTTGATAAAACTTTAACGTATGTTCAATGGTTAGAAATATACAATGCATGTATGGTTAAATAATAAGCTAGTAATATTCTAAACCAAATAGCAGTATGGTTAATTGCTGGTTGGTCACGATTGTAGCACCACAGCCAACACTTATACTCTTTTCGAAGCGTAATATCCTAGTCGAGATTGCATATGTGCAAACTAAGAGATTTAAAAGGCCTAGGTCCTAAGTCAGAAATGTTACTGGCTGAGGCTGGCATAAAAACAGAGGCAGCACTACGAGAAATAGGTGCAATTGGCGCTTTTATTCGATTGAGAAAAGAATGTCATGTTAAACCCAGTTTGAATTTTTTATATGCTATGGTTGGTGCATTAGAAGGAGAGCATTGGCTCAATGTAGCAAGACATGAAAAAGGGCGACTGTTAATGGAGCTAGAGGGATATAAGGAGTTAGAGCTACTGCTTAATTCAGAAGGTATAACCCTGAAAATATAACTCATATTTGCACATTTAAGAATGACTCTTTCAGTCTTTACGTAAACGAAGGATATACATGACTAAGCCATTTAGAGAAAATAAATATTTAAATGAGTCAGGCTCTAAAAAGGGCACCTGGTACATGAACAGACTTGATTATTTTAAGTTTCATGAATATCCCGGTTATAAAAAACATAAGGTTATTGCGATATTAGTGTGGCTAATATCTATCTATCTGATTTCTATAATATTGCCTATTAGCTTTTTAGCTTCACTTCCTTTTGTCTACTGTTGTTATGCATCATTAGTTTCTTTTAATATCTTACATAACAAAGTATGCCGTTATAGAGGTTACTTTCTTTATCCAAAGAAGTTTCTTAAGTTTTTTATGTCTCGAAAAGTAGAGATTGATTTAAATGATTTTGACTCTATTGCGACTATGAGTAAAAAATAATTGCTTGAAATTTATTTTTAAGCTCATTGTTAATTTATGGCATATACCCATGAGTTTTATTTCTTTCATCATAATTTTTAATTAGATGTTCTCATAAAGAGCGCACTAGTTGTTTTGGAGTACACATAAATGAATAGCATTGATCTATTTGTGAATAGTTGGGGTAGTAAGCATGCCATGGTGCCAATAAGTCACGATGATATCGAAGAGCTTGAACAACAATTGCATAGTGTTCTACCTAATTCTTATAAGTATTTATTATCTACTTATGGCTTGGTCCATTCCCCTAATGTGTTAACTAAAGTTTGTGATTTAGGTGTCGACGTTTCAGAAGTTCAAGACTTCTTAAGCCTGGAAGATGTGCATTCCCTTTCAAAATTATATGAGATGAGTGGTATGCCCAAGGGACATATTTTATTTGCTTCTGATTGTAAGGGAAATATGTTTTGCTTCAAACGCTCTGAGTGTATTAATCAACAAGATGACGTACCCGTATGGTTTTACAATCAGAGTTTGTCCAGCGTTAAAAAAGTTTCAAATTCATTTAGTGAATGGTTGGCTGAATTCAACGAGCTCTAATCTCAATTCCTGATGCCTAATGACTGCAAAATGCATTTCTAATAAGCTTTACTTGGGTTAAAATGCGCAATTATTCTGTTTGTAGATAAACATGGCCACTACTATCAAAAAAGAGTCTGTTCCAGAAGTTACCTGTTCAAATTGTCAGGCTAGCTGTTGCCGTTTAGAAGTGATGATTATCAGCGATACGGGTGTACCCGACGAGCATATAGCTTTCGATGAGTGGGGCGGAGAAACAATGATTCGTTTGGATGACGGTTGGTGCTCAGCATTAGATCGTGAGACTTATATGTGTTCAATTTATGAGAATCGTCCATGGGCTTGTCGAGCATTTGAAATGGCCTCATTTGAATGTATTGAGGAAAGGGCTATTGAGGTTGTGCACGTATATTGATTTCTTTAGCGAACACTCGATTTAATTTAGCCATGGTATAACTGGGTAGTAAAATGATAGAAGTGTTAGTGTTGGCAGTCGCTTTGAGTATGGATGCCTTTGCGGTATCAATCGGGCTTGGCGCAAAGCACAACAGTAAAGTTGTTCCTTTAGGGTTAATGTCTGCAATTTACTTTGGCATATTTCAAGGAGTAATGCCTTTAATTGGCTATCTAGGAGGCAAAGGTGTTTTAAGTTGGATTGCTTCGTATGCGCAGTGGATCGCCTTTCTATTACTTGTGCTTATTGGTGCTAAAATGCTCTATGAGTCATTTTCAGAGGGTATCGAAGCAGATATTAGCCAAATAACTCATAGAGTCATGTTAATACTTGCCATTGCTACCAGTATTGATGCCATGGCAGCTGGATTTACTTTAACGCTGTTAGAGGTAAATCCATTCCTTGCTTGTATTCTAATTGCTAGTATCACTTCTATCTTTAGTTGGTTAGGAGTTTATATCGGTGCTAAGAGCGGCACTTGGCTAGAGAGTAAAGCTGCGTTTTTAGGCGGCGCTACCTTAATTATAATGGCTATAAAAATCTTAATTGAGTAGTGTTATCCTTTTTATCTTTTTATCAGTTATATAGTTGTAGGTAGTCAAATATGAATCGCAATTCAATCCCAACACTCCTAGGTGTTTTTATCAGCTTATTTGCCATTTGGGCATTACATATCTTTTTAGTGGTCGATGATTGTGCAGACCAGGGGGGCAGTTTCAATAATGATATCGGTAAATGTATACTTGAAAATGGCCAGTACTATGAATCGTCTGTAGCAACGATCGCTATTGTGCTGTATTTCGTGGTCGGCTTTGCTGTTGCATTTGCTGTTTCAACGTTAATTAGAAAGTGTTTCAAAATCGATAGCAAGGGTTAACATAGTCGCCCAGAGTGTCTAGTTTGGCACATTCATCATTTGTTTTTATGGAGTGAGACCTTGTCAAAAGTTATTCTGAAGGGGCATATCATTGTTCCAAGTGAAGATCTTGAAACAGTGAAGGCTGCCTTACATCAGCACATTGAATTAACCAGAGCAGAAGCAGGTTGTTTGCTTTTTAATGTCGAATTGGATAACGACAACCCCAATAAATTTAATGTCTACGAGGAGTTTGTTAATCAAGCTGCATTCGACATGCATCAAGCAAGAGTAAAGCAGTCTAATTGGGGGAATGTTACCAAACAGGTGCAAAGACATTACCTTATTAGCCTTGATAAATAGAGCAAGTTTCTTATAGTCATCTTGCCTATCTACAGTAAAACATTCTTTTTGAAAATATAATGCAGCTTTATCAGGTCTATTAAGTAAGTTACCATTATTTAATCTAGGATTGTCCCTTGCTGCGTAGTTTTACTATTCAAGCCATTATTTTTTTGATTGCTTTTCAATTACTCTCTTTTGTTCGAGAAAGCAGTATGCTTTCAACTGATAGTTTGTTAACTGAGGTTGTTGCAAGACACCAGGTAAATGTGGATGCAATACCCACGTTAATGGGGGAGAGTATTTCTTTAAATGCTAAGGGGAAAACCACCATTTTGTATTTCTTTGCTCCTTGGTGTCAGGTTTGCCATGCCAGTATTGGCAATTTACAGGCTTTATATCAGAAAAATGAACAATTTGATGTTATTGCCATTGCCCTTGATTTCACCAGTAACCAAGAAGTGATGAAATTTACCAGTCAGCATCAATTAACCTTTCCAATAGCCTTAGGCAATGAAGCTA
>Ga0105355_10005122_pt1 | contig 11115 bp, 8 predicted proteins | sample GOMGulsemesocosm_2_FD_83508 | JGI IMG/M metagenome (GOLD analysis project Ga0105355, IMG submission 83508) | Methane-oxidizing microbial communities from mesocosms in the Gulf of Mexico - GOM9C Gulf of Mexico | ecosystem: Environmental > Aquatic > Marine > Cold seeps | place: Gulf of Mexico...
CTGCCCTGAGGATGCGCACGATTAAAATCCCATCATCGCTATGGCAATAAAATATGACGTTGGATCGGTAGTTCAGCCGTCGGAGACTGGAAGAAATCTCGGCGGCACTGCGGCCAAGGTTAGGGGTTTCTGCTAACACCTCAAAGCGCTCATAAAGGCCAAGCACATAGGATTGAGCCTGCTCCAGCCCAAAATCAATAATGCCATACTCGTAAAGCGCCGCAATGTCGGCATCGGCTTCTTTAGTTAGTCGGTAATTTGCCATTGGTTTTCAGCTTTTCTTCCACATCTCTCATAATGTCGTGAACGCCGCGCTCGCTAATACCGCTGTCAAAGCCTTCCTTGATAGCAGCTCTTAGCATGAGCAGCTTCTCGTTTTCCTGCTGGTCACGGCGGATAAGATCGCGTACATATTCACTGTCGCTGGCGTAATCACCACTTGCGATGCGGTTTTTGATCCAAGCGTCATGCTGATCGGTGAATGAGATCGTTTTTCTAACAGTAGCCATTTTCATCTCCAAAACTCATACATCTGGTGTATTTTAGCACCAATATGCATCATCTTGAAGCAAGAAAACCTTCTCCCGGCTCATATCCCTGGCCCGTGGGCAGGTGGCTGTCTGTTATTTGCAAGTTTTTGTCGAATTTTTTCTATGCCCTGACTGCTATCTGTGGGTACCCTGTAGGTCTATGCCATTGCTGTGGACTCGGCGATGAATAACAGACCCGCTGCCTACTAAGGAAAACGCCAATGACCACGTTGTCGACCTCAACAGTATCATCAGCTATTGTGGCTGTTGCTGTTTCGTTTTTTTGTGCATTTACCTTCGCCCAACCCTATGATCTGGTCATCAATGGTGGTCGCGTCATCGACCCGGAGACTGGCCTGGATGCGGTGCGCAACGTGGGTATTAGCGGCGACCGCATCGCGGTGGTGACCACCGCAACGATTAGTGGTCGAGAGGTGGTTGATGCCACCGGCAAGGTGGTTTCTCCAGGTTTTATCGATATGCACGCCCACGGCCAGAATATCTATGGCCAAACCTATCAGGTGCGCGATGGGGTGACCTCGGCCCTGGACCTCGAAGTAGGGACCTTGCCCATTCCCAAAAGTCTGGCGGAGCGAGAAGGCATGGCGCTGATCCACTATGGCTTTGCTGCTGATCATGGTACCGCCCGAGCTTATGCCAAATATGGCACTCTGGATGCTTCGATACACAACCCCACCAAAATCAAACGCGCTTTTCATGAGAAGTCGACCCCCGAAGAGCTGAAAAAGGTGATTCAGGCGCTTTCACAGGGTTTGGATGATGGCGGTATGGGCATTGGTATGCCACTCGACTATTTTTCCCTGGGGACCAGCGATGAGGAGTTGGAGGCGGTATTCCAGCTGGCGGCAGATCGCAAGGTGCCGATCTTTGTTCATATCCGTATGGCGGACGATGCCAATGACCTGATGGGTATGCAAGAGATGATCGCCGTGGTTCGTAAAACCGGCGCATCATTGCATGTCGTGCACATGGTCAGTACCGGTGGCCCCCGTGTTGGTCGCTACCTGGAGATGATGGACCAGGCACAGGCGCAAGGGTTGGATGTGACCACAGAGCTTTACCCCTATACCGCGGGCTCCACTTTTATTAATGCCGGTATCTTTGATCATGACTGGCAAAAGAAACTTGGCATCAGCTACGGTGATATTGAATGGCCGCCCACTGGCGAGCGTTTTACCGGCAAGGCGATGTGGGATGAATATCGCGAGAAGTATCCCAAGGGGCTGGTTATCATTCACTCGATGAAAGAGGCATGGGTGGAACAAACCATGGCACATCCCGGCGTGATGATTGCCTCAGACGGTATGCCGATGACCAGCTTGGCGCAACGAGCTCACCCTCGTGGCATGGGAACCTATGCCCGGGTATTGGGCCGCTATGTGCGTGAGCGTGGTGTGCTGACATTAACAGACGCCATAGCTCGTATGAGCTATTTGCCCGCGAAACGCTTGCAGAGTTTTACCCCGGTCATGAAGCGCAAAGGGCGTATTCAAGTGGGAGCAGATGCGGATATTACAATTTTTGATCCGCAGACAGTGATCGACCGTGCAACCTTTGCCGAGCCCAACCAGTTCTCCAAGGGTATTACCGATGTCGTGGTGTTGGGGCAGTTGGTGGTTAGGGACGAGGCGGTAGTGGAAAATGTGTTTCCGGGGCGGCCGCTGAGTACCTTGGTGGAGTAACTCTCACATACGGTGATGGAGCCTGACGCTCAGCGCGTCACACCATCCACCGATTCCACCATTAATTCCGACTGCAAATTTGCCCCATAGATCAACCCTTCGTAAATCAGGGGTGTAGCACAATTTTCGCGATAAACTGTGCTACGTCCCCTATTATTTTCCCTATTACCGAGGGCCTGATTCGGCGCGGTTACAGCGATGCCGATATTCGTCTGGTTCTGGGTGATAACTTCAAGCGCGTACTCAGTGAAATCTGGGGCTGAGTCCGAAGGAAAAATGAGGAACGAGTGAGTGAACAAACATAGAAAAAACATAACAGGCCATCTGGCTCGACTTATGGTGGTGGTTGCGATGTTCTTGTCGGTTTCCGCACACGCCGTGGCTGTTCCGGATGTAACCAATCCGGAAGTTGTTGAGGCTTTTGTCGATGGTGTAGTCAAGCCGAACATGCTACAGCACCACAGCCCTTCGGGCGTTGTCGCCGTGATGAAGGGAGGAGAAATAGTGTTCTCCAAAGGCTATGGGTTTATCGACATTGAAAAACGCACGCCCGTTGATCCGGCGACCAGTCTTTTCCGCCCCGGCTCTATCTCCAAGCTTTTTACTTGGGTAGCGGTTATGCAGCAGGTGGAGCGAGGCAAGCTGGACCTGGATGTTGATGTGAATCAGTATCTGAAGACCTTCCGGATAGAGGACAGCTGGCCAGGTAAACCGGTGACGCTGCGCCATATCCTGACCCACACAGCGGGTTTTGAGGATGGTGCCCTTGGCTATCTGATCAGGGACGACCCGGATCGCATTATGCCGCTGGCAGAGTCGCTGGCGAAATACCAGCCGGAGCGCGTTAACCCGCCGGGTGAGCACACGGCCTATTCCAATTGGGCGACGGCACTTGCCGGTCTTATCGTAGCGAACGTCTCGGGTGTGCCCTTTAACGACTATGTGCAGCAGAATATCTTCGACGTGCTAGGCATGAAATCCTCAAGTTTTGTTGAGCCCTTGCCCCCGGAGCTCGATGCGCATATGGCCAAGGCCTACGCCTATAAGCCTGACCAATATACGGAAGCGAACTACGAGATTATCTCCAACTTTGGCCCCGCCGGGGCTTTAGCGGCGACCGCACATGATATGGCGCGGTTCGCGCGGGCGCTTCTGAACGGCGGTGCAGACGGGGACAAGCGGATTCTGAAGAAGGATACCTTAGAGCAAATTCTGGATGAAGGTTTTGTTCATGATGAGCGGGTCCGAGGAATGGCGCTCGGCTTCCTGGAGCGGCGCTTCGGGCCGGATGGCTTTGACAATTTTGGCCATGATGGTGGCACACCATTTTTCGCTTCTCATTTTGGCCTGTCACTTCAGGAAGACTTCATGCTGTTTTCGTCTTTCAGCGGTCCCGGTGCCCCGTTGGTGCATGGGGCGTTTGTGAAGGCTTTTTACGATGAGTTTTTTCCTCGTGAGATTCCAGTGATTACCCCACCCGCGGATTTTGCCCAGCGGGCGGCGCGCTACGCCGGTACCTTCAATAACTGGCGCTCGAGTTTTACCAAAATCGAATCCCTGATACGGGCGTTTTCAGGGATGAGGGTTACCCCCCTGGTGGATAACACGCTGATGATCGGGTCAAAGCGCTATGTGGAAGTGGAAACAAACCTTTTTCGCCAAGTTGACGGCTATGGACGCATTGCCTTCCAGGAAGATGCGAACGGCGAGGTCACGGGCTTTGTTCTTGATGGCATGGGCGTGATGCAGTTCTACCGGGCACCCTTTTACGAAACGGCCGTATTTACCGGTATTCTTGTGGGTTTTTCCCTGTTCGTATGCCTGGGTGTTTTCTTACGTCTGGGGTATCAGTGGGCGGGCTACCGGGCGCTTCAGGGAGCCGAAAAAAGGGCGAATCAGGCATCAATAGCGGTAGCAGTATCCAACGTTTTGTTCTTTGTCTTTGCCGGGGTTGGCATCTCCGCCGGGATGACAGCGTTGATGTATGACATGCCTGGGGTCCTCAAGTTCTCGCTCATCTTTCCCATTCTGGCGACCATGGCGGCTTTGTGGCATGGGGCTATGTCGGTAACCTACTGGCGTGAGGGGCTGGGCGCGAGTGTTTGGGCACGTGTGCGCTACACGGTAGTCAGCCTTTCGGCGCTCGCTATGGTCTGGTTCTACTTCTACTGGAACTTGCTCGGTTTTAACTACTTTAGCTGAGCGTTAATACGTTAATAGGGGACGTAGCACTACGTCCCTTATTATTCCCATGTCGTGGTGTTGGGACAGGTGCTCAACGCGTCACCCCCTCAACGGACTCTACCATCAGCTCCGACTGCAAATTGGCGCCATAGATCAAGCCTTTTATTGTGTCGCCGCTTTTGAGGCGTCGACGGGCCTCGGATGGCGTTAGCTCGAACGCCTTCTTAAATGCCTGGGAGAAATGGGAGGCATCTGAAAACCCGCACAGGTTGGCGATAACGGCGAGGGCATGATCGGTATGTTGCAGGTGCCACAGGCTGCGATCCAATCGCAGCCGTAGATAAGATTCCTTGGGCCCGAGTGTCAGGAATTGTTTGAACTCTCGCTCCAGTTTCTTGCCGCTGATGCTCAACTGCGAGGCAATATCCGCAACGCTCAACGGCTGCCTGATATGTCGCTGCATGATCAGTATGGCCCGCTGTACCAGTGGCGATTGGATGGAGGATGTCCACTGGGTGACAAAACGGGTTTGCGGGTGGCTGGCTTTGCGGGCTTCATCGAAGATAAACATTTCATTGACTTTGGCCGCACTCTCATGCCCCAGGTGTTGTTCGATCAGGTGTACCGTCAGGTCTAGTGGACTGGTGCCGCCGGGGCTGGTGATGCGGTCGTGGTCAATCACATAGAGCTGGTCGGACACGATTTCAATATCCGGAAACTGCGCTTCGAAGGCATCGGCGTGATAGTGGTGCACACAGCAGCGATAGCCGTGCATTACCCCGGCCCTGGCCAGCGCAAAGCTGCCGGTGCAGGCGCCGATCAGGGGTACGCCTTTTTGTGCTGCCTGCTGTATATAACGCTCCAGCTCGGGAATGTTGGCTTGTTGCACATGCAGCAGTGAGCCCACCACCACCAGATAGTCAAATTGCTCTGCGGGCAACAGGTCCGAGTCGGCGGTGACGGTGACGCCGCAACTGGCGGTGGCCGGCTCGCCGTCAGTGGTCATCAGTGTCCAGCGGCAGTGGATAGGCCGGCTGAGGCCACCGGCATCGGCGGCGATACGCAGGGCCTCGATCATGCCACTGAGGGAGAGCAGGGTGAACTGCGGCTGCAGGACAAAGCCAATGCTGAGTTTTGCGGTCTTGTCTTTCGTCAACGGAATAGCCCGCCTTGGTTGTAGGAGCCCGCTCTGAGGGCGATTGGTGTCCGGTGCCACAAAGGTCGCGGTCAGAGCCTTCAGCCTAGAAAAAGCCCGCTGCTACTTTGAGGTGTCTGTCTGTTTTTTGCAAGCTTTTGTCTGAAAATTCCTATACGGCGAATATCAGTACTGGCTACCATGCAAGCTCAGTTACTGCCGCAGGCTAGCAATGATTTTCAGGCCTGCGTCCACGAAGGGTAAATCCGTGCAAAAGACGTTAATTATCGGTGGTGGCCTGCTCGGCTTGAGCACTGCCAAGGCTTTGTTTGACCAGGGCCGAGAGGTGGAGCTAGTAGAGGCCCGCGAGGATGTGGGCCTTGGCGCCAGTTATGCCAATGGTGGCATGCTCACCGCTTCCATGTCCGCCCCCTGGAATTCTCCTGGGGTTCACAAACATCTGGCCGCTTCGCTGTTCGATCCCTCGTCGCCGATGAAGCTGCATCTAAAAGCCGTGCCATCCCTGTTCTGCTGGGGGCTGAAATTCCTGCGCAATTCAACGCCGCGCCGCCACCGCCAGGCGGTTGAGTCCAACTATGGGCTGGCGCGTTATTCCATCGACCAAACCCGCCTCTGGCGCGAACAGCTGGGGCTTGAGTATGAGTACAGCGCGGTGGGTTCCCTCAACGTCTTCCGCGACCGGGCTGCGATGGCGGCGCCACAGGCACTGGCGGAAATGCTGCGTCCCGCGGGGTTGGAATGCCAGCAGCTGGATGTGGAGGCAACCCTTGAGCGGGAGCCGCAACTGTATGACATCCGCGATCAGTTGGTCGGAGCCTTGTATTTTCCCGGGGATGAAAGTGGCGATGCGCATCTGTTTTGTCAGGCGCTCAGGCTCTATCTGCAAAGCCAGGGGGTCAAGATCAGTACCGGGGTCCGGGTGACGGGCTTGAATGTCGACAAGGGGCGCATCCATGGTGTCAGTACTGAAACCGGAGAGTTGCGAGCCGATACTGTAGTGGTCGCCACGGGCACACAGACCCCGGCGCTGCTGAAAGGGACGGGGCTGTCATTACCCATAGCGCCCGCCAAGGGCTACAGCGTGACTTTTAATGCAGAGGGCGTGGAATCACTGCCGACCGTGCCTGTTATTGATGACGCCATGCACGCGGCTATTTCTCCTTTGGGTAATCGGTTGCGGGCCGTGGGGACTGCGGAATTCACCGGTTTTGATGACCGACTGAGTCAGGTGCGCATCGACAATCTGGTCAACCTGCTTAAAGCCGTATACCCGGCAATTGCCGCGCGTATCGATATGCAAAGCGCCGAGCCCTGGACCGATTTTCGCCCTATGAGCAGCGACGGTAAACCCTTTATTGGTGGCAGTCGTATCAAGGGACTCTATTTCAATGCCGGTCACGGCCATTTGGGTTGGACCAAAGCCGCCGGTTCCGCCTGCCTGCTGGCGGATCTGATGGCGGGCAGGGCAACCTCTATCGACGCTGCCCCCTTTGGTGTTCACCGTTAACAGTACTTTTTAATTTAACTTTTTAGCCACCTTTATTTGATTTTTGGAGATACACACTATGTCACTCACCATTATTAACGCCGCCCAGGTACGAGATCTGCTGCCCATGAATGAATGCATCGATGCCATGGTGCCCGCCATGATCGCCGCATCAACCGGCACCGTCGCCATTCCGCCGCGCATGATCAGTCCGCTGATCGATAAGAGCGCATTTCTCGGTCTGATGCCTGGTTCTTCGGCGGAAATCTCCACCTACGGTGCCAAGGTAGTCAGCCTGCATCCGCAAAACCCATCCCAAGGTCTGCCGGCTATTCAGGGATTTGTCACCCTGTTCGATCATCAATCGGGCGCCCCGGTGGCGATTATCGAAGGTGCCGAGGTGACCGGTATTCGCACCGCGGCTGCTTCCGGTCTGGCAACACGTCTGCTGGCTCGCGAAGACGCTACCACTTGCGGCATTCTGGGCACCGGTGTTCAGGCGATCACCCATATCGATGCCATGCGTGCGGTAAGGCCTTTAACCGAAGTGTTGATCTGGGGCCGCGATTTTGCCAAGGCCGAAGCCCTGGCCGCCGAGCAGGCCGAGCGTACCGGCCTCAATATTCAGGCGACTGCAGATCCCAAAGCGGCTGCCGCTTGCGATATTATCTGCACTGTCACTGGCTCGGCTGAGCCGGTGTTAAAAGGCGAGTGGGTCAAACCCGGCGCCCATGTGAACCTGGTGGGAGCCCACTCTCTAACCACCCGGGAGGCCGACACCGATTTGATTGTTAAGTCCGCCGTTTACGCCGACTTGCTGGAGTCACTCAAAAACGAAGGTGGCGATGTGATGATCCCGCTACAGGAAGGGGCCATTGATGAGTCTCATGTGGTTGGCGAGCTGGGCCAACTGGCCAAGGGTGATATTGCCGGGCGTCGAGACGCAGAGCAAATCACGGTGTACAACTCCCTTGGCAATACCGCCCAGGATTTGTTTGCCGCCCGCCATGTCTACGACAAGGCCCTGGCCCAAAAAATTGGTGTGGTTGTTGAACTGTAACGACGTCGACTACTAAAGAAGAGCAAAAGGAGAGAACATGAACAACAGTTGCTTTCAGCGAATCTGGCTACCGGGTTTCCTGTTTATGGGGGTGTTGATTGGCGGTGGTTACGCCACCGGTCGCGAATTGGTGGAGTTTTTTCTTACCGCCGGCCCCGTGGGAGGTTTGCTGGGGATGCTGTTGGCAACGCTGATGTTCAGTGCGATTGCCGCGCTGACCTTTGAGCTGGCCCGGGTCACCAACAGTTACAGCTACCGCAGTTTTTTCCATCACCTGCTGGGGCGCTGGTGGTTTCTGTTCGAACTTGCCTATTTCACCCTGGGGCTGTTGGTGTTGGCCGTGATAGGAGCCGCCGCCGGTGAAATGGTTGCGGAGCACCTGGGGTTGTCCAGCGCCCTGGGAACGGTTGGATTGATGGTCTTGATCGGTGTGCTGGTTTTTTTTGGCACGGCGCTGGTGGAAAGGGTACTCGCTGGCTGGTCGCTGGTGTTGTACGGCACCTACGGAATTTTTGTTGTTTATTACCTGTCGCAATTCAGTGGTGACTTTTCCGCCAACCTGACGCAGGAAAATCTCGGCACCCAGTGGTTGGTGGGGGGCATAAAGTATGTGGGTTACAGCATTGCAGTGATCCCCATTATTCTGTTTTGTGTCAAACATATGGAATCCCGCCGCGATGCCTTATTGGCGGGTGCCCTGGCGGGACCGATTGCCATGTTGCCGGCGGTGTTGTTTTTCCTCACCATGATTGCCACCTATCCCGAGGTTTTGGAAGCCTCGGTACCGGCAGATTATATGATGACGCGCTTGGATCAACCGCTGATAAAAGTAATTTTTTATATCGCGGTGTTTGGCACCTTTGTGCAGACAGGCACCGGTTTTGTCCACGCGGTGAATGAACGCATCGCCGAGGTTTACGTCGAGAAAAGCCGTGAGATGCCACAGTGGTTGCGACCCACGGTGGCATTAATTGCGCTGGTGGTTTCCATTACCCTGGCAAACGGCTTTGGTCTGATCAATCTTATCGCCAAGGGTTATGGCACCTTAACCTGGATCATTATCGCTGTGTTTTTGGTGCCGCTGCTGACGGTTGGGGTGCGCAAAATGCGGAGCAAAAAAGTGACGTTTGGCTAATCTGGCGGTGGGTCAGAAAGCCAAAGAAGCAAAGTGTTTTCACCCTGATTGAGGGCAGTGGAATTAATACTGCGCCTCGGGCAAGCGCACCACCATACCCTCCATATCATCAGCGACCTTAATCTGGCAACTCAGGCGACTGTTGTCTCTGGGTTCCATCAACAGTTCCAGCACCTTTGCGGCCATATTCTATCAGCTGCAGGGAATGACGGAGCTGGAGCAATTACAATCCCATTGGGGCGACGCGTATTTTCCGTTGTTGTTGGCAGAAGGGTTACGGCGTTTGGGTGATGACGATCAGGCTTTGCAGCTGCAGACAAAAGCTGTTGCCTTCTCGAAACAGGTGGGTGGTAGTTTTTATACGATTGGAAGTAAGTAGCACTAAGCCATTTTTTGCAAGTGGTGAAAATCAACAATTGCGTCAAGCTCCTTTTTTTCGCTTTCCTGTTAACGCTTCTAGGCGGTTACCGGGAGGTACCTTGAGTTCTTCCAGGGCAATCACCGCATCTAATCAAGCGCTTTTTTGGTCTGTCGCCACAACGAAAACGCGATACTGGTCTGTAGTTTGAAGGTAAGTAGTTATAAACCGTTCGGACACTAACCAGCACTGCTTTATATATCATATTCACAAGTGCATTCAGCCCGAAATGGCTGTTTTCAGTTTGCCTAAATTAAGTTAAATGACTTAATGTCGGTGCTCCTGGGCGGTCAACTATACAACCCCCTATTAATCAAAAGAGAGCCCGACATGTTAAATACTTCGTCCTACGAAGATCGCATAAGAAAACTGGCAGTATGTTTGCTGTTGTCCGTTTCTTCGCTGCTCAGTTGCGCCGATGTTTGGGCTAACGACGATGGTCCGTTGAATAGTTGGGTTGACCATCTGATCTGGGGCACAGGCGATCTTCAGCAAGCGGTTGTAGAATTTGAAAAGAAAGCAGGCAGAGCGCCTGCTTTTGGCGGTAAACATCCCCATCTCGGGACTGCCAACTATCTGGCTTCCTTGGGTGACAAAGTCTACTTGGAGATTCTTGGCCCGGACACAGGCTCAGAACCCGGCGTCTTAGCCAACAAGCTAGCTGAGTTGCCTGCCAATCAGTTATTGGGGTTTGTGCTAAGCACCGCAAATCTGGATAAGGTGGCGGAGGCTGCCCGTATATCAGGCCTGCAAGTTTATGGCCCTATTGAGAGTTCTCGCCAGACAGAAACTGGGGATTTGTTGACTTGGCAAGGGCTAGCGCTCATGGGCCACGGCTACGGCGATTATGTTCCGTTCTTTATTGACTGGGGCGATACTCCGCACCCTGCCGATACCTCGCCTGCGGGTATCTCAATCAAATCATTTAGGGTGACTCATCCCGATGCTGAAGGGTTACAAAAGATCTATGATCTGATCGGTTTTTCCGCCACTGTATTGCACGGTAAACCCGCAAAAATGGAAGCGGTTTTGCAAACCCCAAAAGGCGAGTTAAAGCTTCGCGCAGAAGGGAATATGGCCTTTATTTCCGGTCAATGAGCACAGAGCTCGCAACGTGGGCAAGGTAGACGGCGTACTAGCCGTCGAGTTGTAAAATTGCTGATCATATATTTGTGCACTCAGCCCGAAAATAAGTGTTTTCAGTCCAGCAGCTATTAAGATGCCTGATTTAAACTGTGAGTTGCACAGGTGAACCCCATCGATAGGGTTCACTGCCAGAATACACATAACATCGGGGCACCGCAGAGCCTAACCCATCCTGCATTGCATAAGGATAACTATGAAACGCCCTCTGCCAGTTACTGTTATATCCGTCTTTTTCACACTCATTGCGTTGGTACAACTGTCCGGTTTTGTTTTCGGTCTCGTCACCGATGATGTCTC
>Ga0105355_10005126_pt1 | contig 11109 bp, 10 predicted proteins | sample GOMGulsemesocosm_2_FD_83508 | JGI IMG/M metagenome (GOLD analysis project Ga0105355, IMG submission 83508) | Methane-oxidizing microbial communities from mesocosms in the Gulf of Mexico - GOM9C Gulf of Mexico | ecosystem: Environmental > Aquatic > Marine > Cold seeps | place: Gulf of Mexico...
CCCTAGACAAATATTAAATTTAGGCGGCATTGCCAATGTCACCGTGCTATCACAGGATCCAGCAAGCACCTTTGGTTTTGACATAGGCCCTGCCAATGCACTCTCCAATGAATGGGTCGACAAGCATTGGCAAATAAATTATGACGAAGGCGGTGTGCTAGCTCGCTCAGGAACGATCCAATCATCGTTACTAGAAAAATGGTTAGCGATTGATTATTTCAATCAGCCTCCACCCAAAAGTACTGGCCGTGAATTGTTCAATCTACAACAGATGAAGCAAGTTACGCCTGAAATGGATGAGTTCCGCAAAGAAGATGTATTAGCCACCCTGGTAGAGTTGACGGCAATATCTATTGGCCGAGGCATTGAAAATTGGGGCTATACCGATGGAGAATTATTTTTATGTGGTGGTGGCGCTCATAATATCTACCTTGTTGAACGCATCCAGCACCACTTACTTACGGTACGTATTGGTCGAACAGACGACTTAGGAATTCCTGTCGATATGGTAGAGGCATGCGCTTTTGCTTGGTTAGCGTATCGAACGCTGAATGGCATGGCAGGGAATCTAGCCAATACCACCGGCGCTAAAGGGCCGAGAGTTTTAGGAGCTATCTACCCTGCTTAAGAGCAAGAGGGCTAGCTTAGAAATATGCGTATCCTGCTTTCTCTAAGCGATCACGCTCACCCGCACCAAAAGGAACTGGCTCGACAAAAGGTGGCAGCTGATTGGCCATAATGCCATTCGCTCCCATCCAGCGCTTACAGACTTTCACATCGATCACATTAAATGCATCAAGACGTGCCGCTAGATCAACCAATGCTTTATTCTCGCGATAATTACTGCGAACAAAAGCCTTAATCTCTTCACCATGCAATACCACGGCAATAGGCTCATCCGTACTGTATTGAGTCTCGCCGTTAGCAATCTTTTCTGCTTGTTCTAATAACTTCTTTAATTCAGCTAAGGTATGCAGTGCAACATTCGCCTGCAGCTTTTGCAGCGCCTGTGCATCGCCATGTATGCTCGATTCGACGACTGAAACCGTCGCGATGCTTTGCGTCTGAACCGCGGGTTGGATTGAAGGATCCTTTGCCAATACCAAGCTAGGTACCAGCAACAACAAGACACCCAAATAACGCAACATACAACCCACCTTTATACACATCTATTAAATTGAAAAAGAAGACCCACAACCACAGGTTGAACTAGCACCTGGGTTATTCACTACAAACCGTGAACCTTCCAGACCTTCTTGATAATCTACATTCGATCCTACGAGATATTGATAACTCAAAGAATCCACCAGCACACGAGCACCATCTTTCATGATAATGCTGTCATCTTCATTACGCTCATCATCAAAAGTGAAGCCGTACTGAAAACCTGAACAACCCCCACCAGTAACAAATACCCGTAAGCATAATTCATCATCAGCTTCTTCAACTAATAACGCTCTAATTTTCTCTTCTGCCGCGGTCGTTAGACCAATCGGCTCGGCGGATACTACTGCGTTCATGTTTTATCTCACAATGACTAACTCGACCATTATCGAATTAACCGACCAATTTAGTCAACTATCTCGCCAGCTTGGTCACCTTTAACTTTCGCCGCTGCTGTAACTTCAGCTGTCGCCTGAGCTTCTAACATAGATTTATTCGCTTTCTTTAACTCATCTTTAGCTTGATGAATAAGTTTACCGTTCACTTCAGCACCAAGCACCATCTCCATCATGTGATAATACACATCACCTTGAATACGCGCTTTTTTAGCCAGTTCAATATATTCACCGGCGTAGATATCACCAACAACTGTACCGTTTACAACCACATTAGGTGCATTAATTTGCCCCTCAACACGGCCGCTATCAGAGATGCGAACGACCGCACCACTGCCTGCTTCCGCAATTAAGTTACCCTTAATGATTCCTTCAACCTGCAAACCACCTTTAAATTTCACATCACCAATAATCTCAGTTTTTGGCGAAACGAGCGTATCGTAATGACTGGCGGCTGTTTTATCTTTACTACTAAACATTATGCGTCCTTTTGTGACCACTCAATGGTCTCTTCTACGCGCTGGGCTTTACTACCAGTTGACTGTAAAACCACCTGCACTTGTTCGACTTTAAAGCTTGCGGGCATCGTGACCTCACCAGCAATCTCTTGGAAATAACGGAAGCTAAATTTCACTCCCAATTCATTAATTTTCTGATCCAGTTCACGTAATGGGATAATTTTACGCTTACCTTCTTCCATACCAACAAAATTGACTGCCGCTAAACCTTTTATATAGCTGGTATTATCTGCGACCTGAGTCATCATAATGCTATAGCGATACAGACTCATTTCTTCTAATGGCTGAATAATAATCTTACTAATGCGCAATCCCTTATCCTGACCACTGGGAGCCATAATGCCTTTATAGAAAATAACCTCTTCCTCTAAAGTTGCCACCTGAATCTTTAACTCTTTAACAGTTTGGCGAATACCTTCCGCGGCTTGACGATCTACTTCACCGCCTTTTTCTAGCACTCCTACACGCTGACGAAAACTGCGTATCTCTTTATCTGCAGCGACAATTTGCTCTTGCAGCTGATCACGTTCGCCACCAACCGCACTCAGTTCATTCAAACTGGCATACTGACCACCAAAGAAGCAGCCAGCAGCAACCAGCGCAGTAAAAATCAAAAAATAGAATCCACGCCAAAAACGGTGCCAAGGGTCGTAACGCACCAAGCTTAAGCGTTCTTGTTTACTGCCTATTACAACGGCCATTCAATAATCCTTTAGTAATTCTTATGCTCTAGTTTGGCTGCTTAGGGAAGCAAAGCCACAACCTGTAGGCCCGTTTGCTCGGGTAGATCAAATACTATGTTCATGTTTTGCACCGCCTGCCCAGATGCACCTTTTACTAGGTTATCGATCACAGAAAGAATCACGATCAAACCGGTATCTGCGTGCTGGTGAATGGCGATACGACACATATTACTGCCTTTCACTGAACGTGTTTCTGGATGGCTACCCGCAGGCATTACATCAACAAACGGTTCATTGGCGTAACGTTGTTCAAATAATTTTTGTAAGCCATCAATACCTAAAGCTTCAACTTCCGCGATCTTGCTTGGAGCATAGACGGTAGAGTGAATGCCACGAATCATTGGTGTTAAATGAGGTACAAAAGTCAAACTGACATTTTCACCCGCAGAGCGGCTTAAACCTTGACGAATTTCAGGTAAATGACGATGACCCGATACAGCATAGGCCATCATGCTCTCACCTGCCTCACAAAATAAGGCACCGATTTTTGCCTGACGGCCAGCACCGCTCACACCAGATTTGCAATCCGCAATAATACCCGTAGTTTCAATCAAGCCTTTCTCCAATAACGGAATCAAAGCTAACTGGACAGATGTTGGATAACAACCAGGAACGGCAATAAGACGTGCTTGTTTAATTTGCTCACGATTAACCTCAGGCAAACCATAAACCGCTTCCGGTAATAATGATTTTGCACCATGGGGCTGGTTATACCATTGCTCCCATACATCCGCATCTTCTAGGCGGAAGTCGGCACTTAGATCTATCACCTTAATACCTAGATCCAAAACTTGCTGGGCTAATGCATGCGCCACACCATGTGGGGTAGCAAAAAATACCACATCACAAGGGGCCAGGTTTTCTGCACTCGGCTCAGAAAAACATAAATCAACATGGCCACGTAGATTAGGGAACATCTGCGCTACCGGAATACCTTTCTCACTACGAGAGGTAATCACGGTTAATTCAACTTCTGGATGCTGACTTAGCAACCTTAATAACTCAACGCCGGTATAGCCCGTGCCGCCAACAATGCCTACTTTAATCACTTGCGTGCCTCTAATCTAAGATACAGGACAGATAAAGATGCTTATAATAAGCCTTCTCGTCAGAATTGTTAGTTCAGATCGACAAAAATTTCGTATAATTTGCAGCAATCGACAAAACTAAGCCTATTAAATTCAAACAACAGGGACAGTAATGAAGGTAAAAGAAAGCCAAATATCCTTAGCTTTGCTCGCAACCTTCGTGGGTTTGATCAGCGCAGGATTAATTACCTTATTTCGCCTAGCGTATGAACTGCCGCTTGAACACTGGCTGCCCAGTGGTGACCATGAAGGCTTCGAGTCCCTCTCTAGCCTCAGCCGTATTGTATTATTGTTGGCTTCAACCGCTCTTTTAATACTCATATTTAGTCGCCTGAAGCCGCAACAACGAAAAATGGGGGTTGGCCATGTTCTGCAAAGAATTGAGCAGCATCAGGGATATTTACCTAAAACCAACCTAATCGCTCAATTCTTCGGGGCGATCATCGCGCTTATCGGCGGTCATAGTGTTGGTCGAGAAGGCCCCGCTGTACATATTGGTGCAGGTAGTGCGAGTCAATTTGGCCAGCTGTTAAAAACACCTCATCATCGATTAAGGATTCTCGCCGCCTGCGGTGTAGCCAGTGCAATTTCTGCCTCTTTCAATACCCCTATGGCTGGAGTCATCTTCGCCATGGAAGTCGTATTATTGGAATACAGCATCAAAGGCTTTATCCCAATTATCCTAGCGTCCGTAACCGGTGCAATAGTCAGCCGCGCCACCTTTGGCAATGAAACCGCTTTTATTGTGCCCTCGCTCGAAATGGGATCATTATTAGAAATCCCTTACATTTTATTATTGGCCTTGATCTGCGGCATGCTCGGCAGCCTGTTCATTACTACGGTAAAGTTTATGCAGCGCTGGAATACTCGACCCCTTTGGCAAACATGGGGACTATTAGGTATCTGTACTGCAATCACTAGTATTTATTTACCTGAAGTTATGGGAATCGGTTATGACAGTGTAAATGATTGGCTACAGGGGGAAGCGGTAATCGGTTTAGCCTTCGCGCTATTGTTTGCCAAGCTTTTACTCTCCGGCTGGGCTTCGGCAATGGGCTTTCCGGGTGGCCTTATTGGCCCAAGTTTATTTATGGGCGCTGCAATTGGTGCATTATTGGGGTTATTGTCTTCTTACCTAATGCCAGAATATCCGGTGAATGTCGGTTTTTACGCCATGCTCGGAATGGGTGCAATGATGGCCTCGGTATTAAGAGCACCACTGGCGGCATTAATGGCATTGCTCGAACTTACTGCCAACCCCAATATTATTCTGCCAGGCATGCTGGCTATTGTTATCGCCAGCTTAACCGTCAGCGAGATATTTCACTTACCTTCAATCTTCCGTATACAAACCAACCTAGCAGTTAACCAAGATCCCGTTCGACAATTACTGCGAAATACTTGGGTAGGACAGTTGATGTCGCAAGATTTCACTACCAGCGCACGAATGATTAACCTTGATTGTGCACAATTAATCCTTAGCCAGCAGCCTGCATGGGTCTATATCGAGCCGGAACAGCAGTTACTATTATCGACTGACCTCGCGCGCTTTATCGAAAGCCATATTGAAAATACCGATAATGTGAATAAGTTTGATAGTGCTGATCCAGATCATCAAGATATTGACTGTTTATTACTTCCCGGCGAACGAAAAATGGTAAAATCGATTTCCTTGATGGCCAACCTGCAAAATGCTTTAGACCTTATGCAGCAGCATCACATAGAATGGTTACTCGTTCACCGTGACGAACAATTTAATCAAGTGGTCGGCATCGTTAGCCGTGAAATGATTGAACAGCATTATCGTTATCAGCCACAAGCAATAGAAACTTAATTTAGTATTCTTTCAATAATAGAATCAAGAGAGAAAAACATGCTCTGGCTCAAAGCCTTTCACATTGTTGCTGTCGTAACCTGGTTCGCGGCTTTATTTTATTTACCCCGCCTATTTGTTTATCACGCTATGGCAGAAGATCAGGTCAGTAAAGATCGTTTCAAAATAATGGAGCGCAAACTTTACCGCGGTATTATGACGCCCTCCATGGTCTTGGTACTCGTCTTAGGCGCATGGATGATCAGTTTAAATCCCGGTTATTATTTCAGCCAAGGTTGGATGCATGCCAAGCTGCTATTAGTAACCTTTTTAGTGGTTTACCATTTTATGTGTGGCGCATTACTGAAAAAGTTTGCGCAAGATATTAACGATAAAGGCCATGTGTTTTATCGTTGGTTTAACGAAGTACCGGTTTTATTTTTAGTCGCCATCATTATTTTGGTCGTGGTTAGGCCTTTTTAATTAGCGATACAGTAAACTATTCATTATTAGAATTTGGAAGGTACGAGTACGTATTATTGAGTGTTTCTGTAGCGAGTGTGTGAGGCAGGAGCCGAGCCCAAGCCTACAGGGATCGTATTCACGGCGTCTCGTGAATGAAATACTCAATAATACTTACGGCTTAAACAGGTTCACATAACAAACCAAATTATAAATTTATTTTTAACGAGCACTTTATGTCTTATTCAATTGATCAGTCACAAAACCTTTTTGAACGCGCGCAAGAATTTATTCCTGGTGGAGTTAACTCACCTGTTCGTGCTTTTAAAGGTGTGGGTGGCACGCCAATTTTCTTCGAACGTGGTGAAGGTTCTTGTGTATTTGATGCCGACGGCAATCGTTATATCGATTACGTAGGTTCTTGGGGCCCGATGATCATGGGCCACGCTCGCGGTGATGTGATTGCAGCTGTTAAAGCCCAGTTAGACCAAGGTTTAAGTTTTGGCGCACCGACTGAAATTGAAATCGAGATGGCGAAAACTGTATGCGACATCATGCCGGGTATGGATATGGTTCGCATGGTAAATTCCGGTACTGAAGCTACGATGAGTGCTATTCGCTTAGCCCGTGGTTTTAATGGTCGCGACAAACTAGTGAAATTTGAAGGTTGCTACCATGGCCATGCTGATTCGTTATTAGTAAAAGCAGGGTCTGGCGCATTAACCTTAGGAGTTCCATCTTCCCCTGGTGTTCCTGCTGGCGTCGCCGACGATACCATCACGTTAAATTATAACGACATCGAAGATGTAAAAGCCTACTTTGCAAAAGAAGGCGATAAAGTTGCCTGTATTATTGTTGAGCCTGTTGCAGGCAATATGAACTGCATTCCACCAACAAAAGAATTTTTACAATGCTTGCGTGATGTTTGTGATCAGCACGGCGCCGTATTAATTTTTGACGAAGTGATGTCAGGTTTCCGCGTATCGCTAACTGGCGCTCAAGGTTATTACGGCGTGCAGCCTGATCTAACGACCTTAGGCAAAGTGATCGGTGGTGGCCTTCCTGTTGGTGCGTTTGGTGGCAAACGTGAAATCATGGAATACCTAGCACCAATTGGGCCTGTTTATCAGGCCGGTACACTATCTGGCAACCCTCTTGCCATGGCAGCAGGCTTAGCCATGATGAAGTCGGTTCAGCAAGATGGATTATATGAACAACTTTCTGCTCGCGTAGCTCAGCTATGTTCTGGCTTACAAGCCGCGGCCGATAAAAACGGCATTGCTTTCACCACCAATAATGCGGGTTCTATGTTTGGTTTCTTCTTTACCGAAGCGAAAAGCGTTAACAACTTTGCTCAGGTTTGTGAATGTGATCAAGAAGCTTTTAAAGCCTTCTTCCACGGTATGTTAGAGCAAGGGGTTTATTTAGCACCTTCTGCTTTTGAAGCTGGCTTCATGTCTGCAGCTCATAGTGAAGCCGATGTAGCAGCGACCATTGCTGCGGCTGATGTCGTCTTTTCTCAAATGGCCGCTAAATAATGAATACAGCTTTAACCATGAGTGGGCAGCTATTAATGCTGCTCACCTCTCTTTGGATGTTAAAGACTTGGCAGCCTAAAGATGAAACCCCAGGTTGGTACGCCGCAGTATTTTGCAGTGGCTTGTTGGTATTTTCCTTTGCCGCTTCCACCTTGCTAACTCATGTCATTGAACTAGAGCCAATGTTTTGGTTTAAGCAGCTAGCCTTTTATGCAGCCTTTCCTTTACTGAGTTTTGTACTGCTTGCCTTAGCCTTTAAAATTGATTGGCCAAAAGAAGCATGGGGAAGAATATTGCTTGGGGTCTGTGGGATTTATTGGCTCTGTCAGCAAACGCAATATTTAAACGTTTTGTTAGCTGCAAGTGCCTTGATCAGCAGTTTTTCCATAGCAAGATTATTACTGATTAAAGCATCCGGCATTTGTATGAAACAAGCGAACCTGACGTTATCCGTTGCCGCGCTTGCTAGTTTGATTATTGTTTTACACGGTATGAGCGCCAACCCTGTAGCAGCAGATCTCGCACAAAAATGGCCAATAGAGTTGGCGTTAGGACTATTGCTCGTGGCGATTAACCGAACGTTATTTCTTCGACTGAAAACTAATAGCGTTGAAGAAAGTACTTAAACTAGCTATTAAATCAGGCTGTTAAAATAAGCTTATTCAAAACCCAGCTTAGCATCTACTTTATTTTGCAACCTGACTAATCGACGTTGCAGAATAGAGTAGTTAGCAACCGACTGGCGCAAAAATAACGTCGCACGCTGCAATAACTGCTGAGCTTGCTGTAATTCCCCAAGCTGATAATTCAACCACGCTTGGCGATAAAAAATCGCCGAGTTACGCGGTTGGATTTGACGAGCACGATCAAGATACGACAATGCTTGCTGATGCTGCCCTTGTTGGCGGGCTTCTTCAGCTTGAGTTAATAACACCTGTACTGCTGGGTGATGTTCTCCTTCATCCAAGCGCACAATGTCATTTTGTAAGCTGTCATTATGCTCTTCCCTGCTTTGCTGCTGGCGAGGGTCATGCTGCTCTCCCATAGAAGAGCCTGGTAATACACTGCAACCACTGAGTGTTCCAAGAGCAAGAGCACTGATAGAAATAAATACTAAAACAACCAATCGAACCACGAGCTTCCACCTTTTTTATCTTCTATCACTACTTCAGTATGTGATGCTGAATCAACCTTGTCACCCGATACACTCGCCTGCCCGCAAGATATCTCACGTCCTGCTAACGCACGCCCTGCTAATGCTCCAGGCATAAAGGGCATCTTGCGAATAGCGCCACAATTTTTCTCCACTAGCTGGCCATATTCATTTACCCAGGCCCAGTCAAGATCAACTAGCGGAGTTAAAGGCTCTAAACCCGACTGTTTAAATATGTTCTGCCAAATGGGTAATGCCCCACTCGCGCCGGTAAAAGGCATACTCTTATTATCATCACGGCCGAGCCAGACAACGGCCAAATGGCGATCATCAAAACCGGCAAACCAGGCATCTCTTTGCTCATCACTGGTACCGGTTTTAGCAGCAATTTTAGTGGTATTAAACGCTCGTGCTAAACGCTTGCCCGTTCCTTGCACCACGACCTGCTGCATACCATAACGTAGATTCTCGATTAGCGCGGGGGAATAAGCTTGTCGCCCTTGCAGAGCATATGACGTTAATATCTGATTATCATTGGTGGTTAACGCTTGAATCACTCTTGGCTGCATGGCGAAACCACCCGAAGCATAAGTTTGGAACATAGCCGTCACTTCTAATGGCGACATCGATAACGAACCTAATAATATCGATGGATAGGGAGGGATATATTTACTCACCCCTAAGCGGCCAAACGTATCAACTACCTGGCTAATACCCACTGTCATACCCAAACGTGCAGTGGCTTGGTTTAATGATCTGGCCATGGCATCAACCATAAACATTTTACCGTGATCTTTTTTATCGTAGTTTCTTGGCTGCCATAAACTGCCGTCCTGGCCGGCAACACTGACGGCTTTATCGTCGATAATACTCGACCAATCATATCGCCCGGACGCTAATGCGGTTAAATATACGGCTGGTTTTGCTAATGAGCCAATTGAGCGTTGGGCATCTAAGGCGCGATTAAAACCAAAGTAGCGCACGCGCCTAGAACCAACAATGGCTCGAACTTCTGCACCATCAACACTGGTCACTACTGCCGCAGCTTCTAGGGTTGGTTTATTAAATCCCGCCCGTTTCTCTAGTTTAGTTACATGCTGCTGAATCGATTTTTCAGTTGCGTGCTGCAACCAAGGATCGAGAGTAGTAAAAATTCTTAAACCTGTATTTTGTAAATCCTCTAACCGATAATCACGTTGTAATTGCCGTTTAACCAGTTGAATAAACGCAGGGTATTCCCTTTGCCCTGCTCGACCTGACTCCGCTACGTGAATAGCTTTGCCTTGGGCATTAATACGTTGTGCTGGTGAAATAATTTTCAGTTCAGCCATCACATTTAATACCACATCACGCCTTGCCCGTGCACGATCAGGTTTGCGCAACGGATTATAATAGGAAGGCCCTTTTACCATGCCGACTAATAACGCGATTTCCGACAAATCTAACTGCTGTACATTTTTAGCAAAATAAAAGCGACTGGCTAAGGCAATGCCGTGAATGGAGCGCCGACCCGATTGGCCCAGATACACTTCATTTAAATAGGCCTGAATAATCTCTTCTTTGCTGTAATGCAATTCCAATAATAAGGCGATAAAAGCTTCTTTTATTTTACGGCTCAAAGAGCGCTCATTGGTTAAAAAGAAATTCTTCACCAATTGCTGAGTCAGTGTTGAGCCACCCTGAACCGTTCGCCCTGCGGCAACATTGGCTTTCATCGCTCGTAAAATACCGCGTATTGAAATGCCGTGGTGATCAAAAAAGGCTCTATCTTCCACCGCAATCAAAGCCGCGACTAATGCTGGAGGCACGTCTGTTAAAGCAATAAGTTCTCGATCTTCATGATGAGCCGGAAAGATACCGCCAATATATTGCGGTTCAATACGTACTAAGCCTTCGCTCACTCCTGCCACTGACAATTGCTCAATACGTCCTGCGGCAAAAGACACTCGTATTTTCACCGCATCTTCAGTCTGGTCAGCAAAGGAAAAAGCTCGGCGATAAATAATCCAATCTTTACCATCTCGACCATAGGTGCCAGGCATCACTACATTGCTTACGGCTTTATAATCATTCCACTGTAATTCTGCTTTTAACTGCTGGGTCGATAATAATAAACCGGGGTATAAAGAGAGTGGCCGGGCGTAAACTTTCGCCGGCAAGGTCCATTTATTACCATCAAATTGGGCGCGCACTTGCGCATCTAGGTAAATTAACCAAGTCCCCAAAACCAATAAA
>Ga0105355_10005127_pt1 | contig 11109 bp, 7 predicted proteins | sample GOMGulsemesocosm_2_FD_83508 | JGI IMG/M metagenome (GOLD analysis project Ga0105355, IMG submission 83508) | Methane-oxidizing microbial communities from mesocosms in the Gulf of Mexico - GOM9C Gulf of Mexico | ecosystem: Environmental > Aquatic > Marine > Cold seeps | place: Gulf of Mexico...
GTTTTCGATTGTTTTTTTTGCAAAGATCTTTCGAGGGTTTTCAGTTGTAACTACGGATCATAACTCTCGGTTATTTGCAGAGTCTGGTTACCTAAAAAATATCATTCTGCGATATTTTTTAGGTAAAGTTACCACTAAGTTTGTTGTTGGAAAACAAATTAAAGCAACCTATCTTGCCAAGAAAATAGTCGGTGCTAGTAATACTGTTGTATGTAATTCCTTTATTGTTCCACCAGCCCAAGAGGAAGCTAATATACTTGCTACATATCCTCAAGAGTTCAATGAGTTCATATCACAGCACTCTCCTGTTTTGACAACAAGTGCCTACCAAGTTGTGTTTCTGGATGGGGTGGATTTGTATGGTTTAGATATGTGTATTGATCTTCTTCATAGATTAAAAACACCTTACCAAAATGCTGGGTTGATAATTTTCTTGGCTGATGACGAAAAGCATTCTGATTATTTGATTAGTCTAAAGGATAAAATTGATAGCTGTTCTCTGCAGGACGATGTGATTTTTATTTCAGGTCAAAGAGAACTGTGGCCCGTATATAGGCAAGTCGATCTAATGCTTAGGCCAACTTATAGCGATGGATTTGGTGTTAGTGTCGCTGAGGCGATCCATTTGGGGTGCCCGGCGATTGCTAGTGATGTTTGTGAAAGAGCAGAAGGTACGCAGCTTTTTAAGAATAGAGATCAGGAGGGGTTTTTTCGACAGGCTCGATTGATCCTATCACGTAAATTTAGCGAGGATTTAGATATAAAAAATGCCTGATTTTAATTCGGTTCGTTTGGTTGTTGCCAAGTTTAAAAGCATGCCTCTAGATGCATTCGTATTAAAATCATGGAGAAAATTTACCTCTCATGTATTGGTGCTTTATTCTTCCTGGCATGATGTTCGATGGTGTAGCCGACAAAAAGAAGGGGGGGAAATTACTGGTTCATTCATAGGGAAAAATAGGTTGGATGTGACTGGCCTTGATCTTGATGCATGGGAGTATCGGTGCTCACAGTATTTGAATCATAATTTTGACCTTTTAGGTAGTGGGCCTGTAAACGTTGCTTATAATAATAAATTTATTGGTGTCGAGGGGTTCCATTACTCATCAGGTGAATTTTCATTTGATGATTATGAAGAGCTTATTTTTTCCTTGCTAAGACGGGCGCATGCGGACTCCGCGAGTCTTATTGGATCCTTGATTGATAAAGATTATGAGCCAATTGATTGGCAGGTCGATTTTAAAAGTGGTTATCGTTGGTCAGAAAAAACGGCTTCGTCAAAAATTCAATACGGGAATGTATTGGGCGCTGATATAAAGTACCTTGGGAACTGGCTCGTTTACAGCACCTGCCTCAGCTGGCTATACAGGCATTACAGAACGAGGAAAATGCGCAGCTCTATTGTCGAGAAATCCGTAATCAAATTTTAGATTTTATAGCCATGAATCCTCCAAGGATGGGGGTTAATTGGGTTTGTGCAATGGACGTCGGTATTCGGGTGTCCAATATGTTGATTGCAAATGAACTCGCTGAGAGTGCGGTTGGTTGCTCTGTTGATAACGAATATCGTGCGATATTATCTCAGTCGGTATATGAACATGGTGTTCATATAGTTGATAGCCTTGAATACTCACCAGAGCTAACCTCAAACCATTACCTTGCCAATATCGTTGGATTGCTCTTCGTCTCTGCCTATTTAGAATCTAGTGTGCAAACGAATCAGTGGTTGGCGTTTTCCTTACAAGAAATCATAAGTGAGGTGAGACGGCAATATTATGGTGATGGTAGTAATTTTGAGGGTTCTACTAGCTACCATCGTCTTAGTACGGAAATGCTTGTATATGCAGTAGCCTTGATAAAAGGATTGCCTCAAGAAAGAGTAGAGTCTCTGAAAACGTGCCCAACCCAATCTTGGAAAAAAACTCCCAGATTAAAAGACTATGTAGAGCAAGAATATCGGGTAATTAATTATAAAGTGGAATTACCTGAGTGGTTTTGTCAGCGTATAAAATCAGCTGTTCAGTATAGTATCGATATGACTAAGCCTGATGGAAGTATCTGTCAGATTGGTGATAACGACAGTGGGCGGTTTTTCAAGTTTACCTCCATAGGTTCTTTTTTGACTAAAGAGGAGGCTTTAAGTAAATATCGAAATCTTAGCGATGGAGGTGCGCTAAATTATAAAAATGATAGTTACTGGGATGACTACTGTCTTAATCATAGCGCTTATATTTCAGCAGCTAGCGCTATTTTCAATATAGAGTTGCCAGAATATATTACAAATTGCGAGTTAGAAAGAAGCATCGTTTTATCTCTTTCAAAGGGAAGTTTGATTGATGTTAAGGCACCTTTAGCGAAAGGTGTTGAGACTCAAGGAATATTAGCTCCGATTGATGCTGTGGTCAGAAAATCTATTGAAATTAGTTTTCGATCCGAGGTTGATGCAGGGGAAAGCTTGTTAAATGGTCTGCAACAATATTGGTACCCGGACAGTCAGGTATTGGTCTTCAGGTCGAGTAAGCTCTATTTGAGTTTGTACAGCGTACCTAATGGTTCAAATGGCAATGGTGTACACAGCCATAATGATCAGCTTTCGATTGAGGTTATGATTAATGGGCATGATGTATGTAAAGACCCAGGTGCATATTTATACACTTCAAATCCCGATAGGCGTAATCAATTCCGAAGTGTGAATGTACATAATACGTTGCGTACGGGAGTGGAGCCTAATGGTTTTTTTGGCTCGGCCAATGCGTTGTTTGCTAAGCAAAATAATACGAAATGTTGTTTTTCCAAAATATCTAAATTCTCTGCTGTGATGGATATGGCATATGGCAATACCGTCCAGAGGCGTTCAGTAAAACTTACCGATAGCAAGATAGTGATAGATGATCAATGCAATGATGACTTCGATAATACGTTGAATCCATTTGGATACTTTTCAAATGGATATGGACAGTTGATGGAGGTTAGCCTAGGTATTTCGAACATTGATATTGTATATAAAGACTAGTGTTTTTTTTTGAGGTAAAAATGGATATTGTTTTTTTGAGAACAGCCTCCCGGCCTAATCCACGCATAGTCAGGATGGTAAGGGTGGCCGATGAAATGAAATTGTCTTCAATATATTTGGCGGCGAAACGAGAAGAAGGGCTTCTTGATGAGGAAAAAATTAATGGTATACAAGTAAAGCGGATTGGTCGCTTTTATCCGATGTTGAATGGAAAGGGCCTTTTGACTTACCTTTTGGGGATGCTCTTTTTTAACATTGCTGCTTTTGGTCAGCTTAGGCGTTTACGCCCTGAGATAGTCCATGTTTCAGATATAGAGTCTTTCATGTCTGCAATTGTTTATCGCTGCATTTATCGAGGAAAGATTATTTATAATATCCACGATAATCTTGCTCAAAGATACACGTTGCCATCGGTTGTTAATACAGCTTTAAACTTTATAGAAGGTTTGGTTGTTTTAATGTCAAATGTAGCCTTGGTTCCAGAAGATTTTAGAGCAGAAGCATTGCCGGTATTTAGTCGTAAGCGCGTAGTGACGATAAGAAACACTCCAATGGATCCTGGGTGTTTTGAGCCTTGTCGGATTAATAAGGACGAGCCTATTAATATTGTCTATTCAGGCTGGATTGATTCCAAAAGGGGGGTAGATACTTTGCTGGCGGCTGTTGATCGGCTTGATAATGCCATTGTTACAATAGTTGGGGAGGGGGATCCTGATTTAATTGATCGATTTAAGCAAAGTGAAAAGTGTCGTTTCCTTGGCTATGTACCTTATGCGGAGTCGATAGAGCTTTTAAAAGATGCTCATTTCGTTTACATACACTACAGCCCGGAACGGATAATAAATCGCTATGCAGCACCAAATAAGCTGTCAGAGTCTTTAGCTGTTGGTAGGCCTTTAATTATTAACTCTGAAATTATATTGAGCGAATTAGTTGATGAGTTAAATTGTGGCGTGGTTACGCCCTACGGGGAACTGGATAGGCTTGTGGAAGAGATTGAAAAATTGGCCTGTGATGAGCAGCGGTATATAAAAATGTGCCAAGTTTCTAGGGTGCTGTTCGATAAGGAGTATTCCTGGGATAAGACGAAAAATGTCACGAAAAATGTTTATAAAAATTTAATGGAAGGTGGAAATACGTGAGCGCAAAGGGAGCTAGTTTTAGTTATAAGTTAAGGAAGGTTGTTAGGTATCTCCGTATGTATGGGCTAGCGCGTACCTTTATCAAGGTGAAGTCTAGTTTACATATGAAAAACAGTGAAAGTTTTGACGGTGACGTTTGGATTAACCCTAAAAGTAAGGGAGCAGGAGATGTTGCAATTATCGGGTGCGGAAACTTTTCATTTTCGACCATCGCTTATTACTTATCTAAATCTACAAGGGCTAAAATAAAGTACGCCCTTGATATTGATAAATCTAAGTCACGCTCATTAATTGGATATTATTCGGGTTACGCTGCCGTAACAAATGTGGAAACGATACTAGCTGATTCCGATGTTCGCTTGGTGTTTATAGCATCTAATCATGCTAGTCACGCGGAATACGCGATACAAGCAATAAATGCGGGGAAACATGTCCAAATAGAAAAGCCTCATGCAGTAACGCTTGACCAGCTAGAAAGACTTCGTATTGCCATGCAGAATAATCCGGGTTCCAAGGTTTTTCTTGGTTTTAATAGGCCTAGAAGTAAGCTTTTCAATCGCCTTAAGAGTTCAATGGATGCTCAGTCTGGTACGGCAAGTTTTAATTGGTTTGTTGCCGGTCACGAGATAGACGATGCTCATTGGTATCATGCGAAGAAAGAAGGTGGACGGATTATGGGGAATCTGTGCCACTGGTCCGACTTAAGTCTGCACTTAGTCGGTCTAGATAACTCCTTTCCCTGTGTTATTACTCCAGCAGAGTTGCCTCAATCGAACTCAAACTTTTGCGTCGCCCTGTCGTTTTCAGATGGATCGAATGCGTCGATAACCTTCTCTGCAAAAGAAGATCCATTTGAAGGGGTGCGGGAAATTCTAATTGCACATAAAGGAGCGTTATTGGGTGTGCTCAAAGATTTTTATGAGTTGTCATTAGATATCGGACCATCTAAGAAAAAAATATCGCCCTTGTTTAGGGATCATGGGCATGAGGAAAATATTCTTAATACGTATAAAAACTCGATTTCTGATAGCGGTGCTTCGGAGTCAATTGATTATGTTTATGCTACAGGGCTTCTTGTTCTTAAAATAAAAGAAGCAGTCGAAAATGGTGAAAAAGTTATTTGTCAGCCCGAATTTAGGATTAATTCTTAATGAAACAAGTTATGCAAAATATTACGTCTGGGAAGGTCGAGCATTTAGAGGCTCCTGCGCCCATTGCAGCAAGAAACGCGGTGAAGATTGCTACAAAGAAATCGCTGATCTCAGTAGGAACAGAGCGGATGTTGGTGGATTTTGGGAAGGCTTCCTATATCCAGAAGGCAAGACAACAGCCCGAAAAAGTCAAAATGGTCTTAGAGAAGGCCAAAACAGATGGACTAATGTCGACAATTGATACAGTAAGATCAAAATTGTCACAACCAATGCCGTTAGGGTACTGCAATGTTGGCGTAGTAGTAGAAGCAGGGGCCGGCTCAAGCTCTTTTAGCGCTGGAGATCGCGTTGTGTCAAACGGGCCGCATGCGGATATGGTAAAGGTTTCAAAAAATCTCTGCGCAAAGATTCCGGATGAAGTCGACGATGAATCGGCCGCCTTTACCGTTTTAGGAAGCATCGGATTACAAGGTATTCGGTTGTTAAATGTTACGCTGGGTGAAAGTGTGGTTGTGACAGGTGTGGGGCTTATTGGCCTACTGACTGTTCAATTGCTTAAGGCACACGGATGTAGGGTGCTGGCAATCGATTATGATCAAGCAAAGTTGGATCTAGCTAAGGGGTTTGGTGCTGAAATTTGTAACCCTGGTAAAGGGGACGACCCCGTTGAAGCAGGCATCGCATTTAGCAAAGGCCGGGGTGTTGATGCTGTAATTATCACAGCGTCTACAAAAACGAATGATCCAGTTACGCACGCAGCAAGAATGAGTCGTAAGCGTGGCCGAATAGTGTTGGTTGGTGTTACCGGGCTGGAATTAAATCGTGCTGATTTTTATGAGAAAGAATTGAGCTTTCAAGTTTCATGCTCATATGGCCCTGGCCGTTACGACCCTTTTTACGAAGACAATGGTAATGATTACCCAATAGGGTTTGTCAGGTGGACTGAGCAGCGTAATTTTGAGGCTGTTCTTGATATGATGGCGAACAATCAAATTGACGTTAAGCCTTTAATTTCACACCGCTTTATGTTTGAAAATGCGCCTGATGCGTATGAGTTATTAACAAGTGATAAGACGGCACTAGGTATTTTGTTAGATTATAATTCTGATGTTAGTACGCGAAATGTAAGTAATGTTGTTTTGTCTTCGTGTTTATCTTTTGATGCAAAGAAGCCTGTTATGGGATTTATTGGTGCCGGTAATTATGCATCGCGTGTTCTTATTCCTGCATTTAAGAGTGCTGGTGGTCAGTTACATACTATTGTAACAGCAGGTGGTATCAACGGAGTTGTGCATGGCGATAAGGCTGGGTTTGCTGCTGCCGCCACAGATATTGCTGGCATGCTTGCCAACGAAGTTGTTAACACTGTGGCCATTGTGACACAGCACGATACGCATGCACGTTTCGTTACTAGCGCTCTAAATGCCGGTAAACATGTGTTTGTTGAAAAACCTTTGGCTATTAATTCGGCTGAATTAGCTGAAGTAGAAAACGCCTATATAACCCAGCATGAAAATGGCAGTAATCCGCATCTGATGCTTGGTTTTAACCGTCGTTTTGCACCTCAAGTTCAGAAGATGCATAGCTTGCTGAAGTCAATTAAAGAACCTAAATCATTTGTTTTCACCATGAATGCGGGTGAAATCCCGGCGGATAGCTGGGTGCAGGATAATGAAGTCGGGGGTGGGCGAATTATTGGTGAAGCTTGTCATTACATTGACCTGATGAGGTTTTTTGCGGGTGCTGAGATTGTCTCTGTCCAAGCCAGACGTATGGGAAATAACGATAGCATAGCGATCACAGAGGATAAGGCATCAATTACATTGGGGTTTGCTGATGGTTCATTTGGAACTATTCATTATTTGGCAAATGGAGCGACTAATTTTCCTAAAGAAAGGTTAGAAATATTCGCAGGAGGCCGTGTTCTTCAACTTGATAATTTCCGAAAGTTGCGTGGGTATGGTTTTCCAGGCTTTAGAAAATTGAACCTTTGGCGTCAAGATAAGGGACAAAATGCCTGCGTAAATGAATTTTTAAGGGCTATAGAAAATGGCGACTCTACTCCTATAAGTGCTGATGAAGTCTTCGAGGTGGCGCGAGTTAGTATTCAGGTTGCTGAATTACTTCGTAGTCAGAAAAGCTGAATTAACTAATGTTAGTTGGTCGTTTAAACCTTCTATTTAATACGGTGCGTTACTTGCGGGTAAAGCAAGTGGCGTGGCGTGTATGGTACCGTATAAAGAAGGTTAAAATACCTAGTGCTACCGAGATTAAGCCTAGATTATGGCTAAATTCTTGGTCTAGCCCAGCTTGGCAGCTTGTTGATTGGGATGGTTGTAGCGAGTTCGAATTTTTGGGTTATCGAGGTTCGATAGATAGTCAGAACGGTTGGAATGACCCAAGCAAACCAAAGTTATGGTTATACAACTTACATTATTTGGATGTGTTAAATGGCCAATGGACCTCTGATAACAAAGAGGCTCTTTATCAGTTAGTGGGAAAATGGATTGACGAGAATCCGCCTGCTTCTGGAAATGGTTGGGAGCCATACAGTATCTCGTTACGGCTTGTTAATTTATCTAAGTGGTGTTCCTCCCTCCAGGAATATGATGAATCTATCTTGGCTAGTATGGGGCAGCAGGCTGCGGCTCTTGTTGAGCGACTTGAGTATCATATTCTTGGGAATCATCTTTTTGCCAATGCCAAGGCGCTGGTTTTTGTAGGTACGTTCTTTGAAGGAGAAGCTTCAGAAGTTTGGCTAGAAAAGGGATTGTCAATATTGGATCGTGAGATGCCTGAGCAGTTTTTAGCTGATGGCGGGCACTTTGAACTTAGCCCGATGTACCATGCCGCCCTGCTGTGGGATGTATGTGATTTGATTAATTTGGCGGGTAGGAGTGGCATTGATAAATTAGAAAGTAGGGTTGTATGTTGGAAAAAAATACTTCAGAGAGGGTTATTGTGGTTAGAAAATATGATTCATCCCGATGGTCAAATTTCCTTCTTCAATGATGCGGCTTTTGGAATTGCCCCTACTTATCAAGATTTAACTTGTTATGCTGCAAGTTTCGGCGTAGAGCTCAGCTTTATACCTGTCGATAGATTGACCTATACAGTTTTGCCTGATACTGGCTATGTCTCTGTAAAATGGCCTGCCGAACACAAGGCAATACTTGATTTGGCAAAAGTGGGGCCGGATTACCAGCCTGGACATGCGCATGCAGATACGTTGAGTTTTGAGTTGAGTTTGTTTGGGAACAGAGTGTTTGTTAATTCTGGTACGTCTAAATATGGTGATGATGCTGAGCGACTTAGGCAGAGAGGAACCAGTGCTCATAATACGGTAGAGGTTGATGGGGAAGATTCCTCTGAGGTATGGGGTGGTTTTCGTGTTGCTCGTAGGGCTTACCCTTCTGCTCCAGTCATTGATGTAAATGCTGACTTAAAAGTTAGCTGTTCGCATAACGGTTACCGTCGATTGAAAGGCAAGGTTGTCCATAGCCGTGATTGGCACTTTCAAGATAAAAAAATGATGGTTGTAGACCGGCTTGAAGGTGATTTCTCTGAGTCTAAGGCATATTTTTATATCCATCCTGACGTAAAAGTTTCAAAAGAGGATGGTTTGAATAGTTATGTTTTGACATTGATGTCGGGAAAGGAGTTGACGGTACGCTTTGATGGGAAAATAACAACAGAGCTAAAAGGTTCAAGGTGGCACTCTAGATTTGGTGGAAATATTGACAATCACTGTTTGCTCGCAAAATTCTCCTCTGACTCGATAATGACAACGGTAGAGTGGTGAGATAAATTTGCGAATTCTAATTTTAAGCTTCTATTTCAAGCCTGATCTGTGTGCAGGTTCTTTCCGTACGAGCGCACTGGTTGATGAACTTTTAAAGAATGCCCCGGGAGATGTTCACTTCGATGTGGTGACGACGCTCCCAAACAGATACAGCTCCTTCTCAGTTGATGCCGAAGAAACGGAGTCTTCTGATCGCCTCAAAATACACCGTGTCAAACTGCCAAGTCACAATAGCGGTATGTTTGATCAGTCAAAAGCCTTCCTGCACTTTTCAAAGGAAGCTGTTCGTGTAACCAAGAGTACGGACTATGATTTGGTGTATGCCACTTCGTCGCGCTTAATGACTGCGGTGCTCGGTGCCTGGGTGGCACGCAAGAAGCGGGCGAAGCTGTATTTGGATATTCGCGACATTTTTGTAGATACCGTTGGTGATGTGTTGCCCCCTAAAATTGCGACTATTGTAAAGCCTGTCTTCTCGCTGGTGGAGCGCTTGGCATTTTCTCGAGCAGATAAAATTAATCTTGTTTCTAGAGGATTTGAAGGTTATTTCAAGGAAAGGTATCCCAAAGGAAAATTCAGCTGGTTTACCAATGGCATTGATAATGAATTTATCGAAGCTTCGCCCAGCGGTAGTGATGATTTTGAGCGAAAAGATCCTGTAAAGATACTTTACGCCGGTAATATCGGAGAAGGGCAGGGGCTTCATGAGATAATTCCCGAAATGGCAAAGCGTCTTTCCGGAAAGGCTGTATTTCAGATAATTGGTGACGGTGGTCGCAAGGCACAACTGCAAGACTCTTTAAAAGAGCATAAATTAGGCAACGTCGAGTTGTTGCCGCCGGTAAATAGAAATGAGCTTGTTAAGGCATATAAACAGGCCGATGTTCTATTTCTTCATCTTAACGATTATCCCGCGTTCCGGAAGGTCCTGCCTTCAAAACTCTTTGAGTATGCAGCGATGGGCAAACCAATCCTTGCTGGCGTCGCAGGCTATGCTGAAGATTTCGTTAAGGATGAAATTGATAATGCGGCTGTGTTTGCACCTTGTGATGCTGAGCAGGCTGAAATAGCATTCGTTTCTTTGGGTGGTGGCGTTAAACCTCGTACTGAATTTTTACAGAAGTTTTCTCGTAAAAGAATTATGCGAGATATGGCAGCAGATATATTGAGCCTGTGTTCAGAGTGATGAATCCAATGAAAGTAATGGTAACCGGAGCTAACGGCTTTGTTGGTAAGTCCGTTTGCAACAGTTTAAGTGCTGGTATTGACGTTGAGTTGATCAAGACTGTAAGGACGGTTCAGTATTCTGGTGAAATGGAAGTCGGCAACATCTGTGAAAATACAAATTGGCAAGAGTTGCTTAAAGGGGTTGACGTGATCATTCACACTGCTGCTCGCGCTCACATCATGAACGATTCAGCCCAAGATCCATTGGCTGAATTCCGACGTGTTAATGTTGAAGGCACTCTAAATCTGGCACGTCAGGCGGTTGAAACGGGTGTTAAGCGCTTTATCTTTATCAGCTCAATCAAAGTTAATGGTGAGGGCGAGTCTAATCGGGTATACCGTTTTGACGACTCAGCTAACCCCGAAGATGATTACGGACATTCGAAGTGGGAGGCTGAGCAGGGCTTGAAAGCGCTGTGTTCCGAAAGCTCAATGGAGCTAGTGGTTATTCGACCTCCGCTAATATACGGGCAGGGTGTTAAGGGTAATCTAGCGTTGCTCGCCAAAGCCGTTGATAAGGGATTGCCGTTGCCGTTGGGCTTGATCAAAAACCAGCGTGATATGCTGAGTCTTAATAACCTGATAGACCTTATTAAAACTTGTATTAAGCATCCTGCCGCCGCAGGGCAGGTATTTCTATGCTGCGATAATGAGCCTGTTAGTACGCCGCAGTTGATTAAACTGATAGCCAATGGCCGTGGAAAACGTGCTCGGTTGTGGAAAGTACCTCTCATTATGCTGAAGCTGTTTGCTTGTCTTACGGGGCGGAAAGCA
>Ga0105355_10005139_pt1 | contig 11092 bp, 13 predicted proteins | sample GOMGulsemesocosm_2_FD_83508 | JGI IMG/M metagenome (GOLD analysis project Ga0105355, IMG submission 83508) | Methane-oxidizing microbial communities from mesocosms in the Gulf of Mexico - GOM9C Gulf of Mexico | ecosystem: Environmental > Aquatic > Marine > Cold seeps | place: Gulf of Mexico...
ATTGCAATAATAGGAATGCCAGATTCTATTCTACCGTCTTCTACCATTTGAAAAACCTCATCAAATTTCGCTGTCGTGACCAAAATATCTTCATGCTCATCATCTAGACCATGAATACCGCCAACATTTGTTGCATCTACCTTTCCTAAAAATAGACTGATTCTTTCAGAAGCTCCCCCTGGTGTGGTATAGAATTCATTAATTAATGTAAGCTCTTCAATTTCACAACCCGCTTCTTCTACTGATTCCCTATAGGCAACTTCTTCAGCCGTCTCTCCTTCTTCAATTGCACCCGCTACAATTTCAAGTAACCATGCGCGATCAGGGTTTAAAATTGCGCCAGCCCTAAACTGTTCAATTAATACCACTTCATCCCTATTTGGGTCATAAAGAAGCACAGCAACACAATTACCTCGCATAAATAATTCGCGGGTAATCTCCTCACTCCATCCACCCTGATATAAAGTATGTTGCAGCTGATATTTTTCTAATCTAAAAAAACCGTTATAAGCCACTTCCCGGTTATTTATTTTAAATTCTTTGGTCATTTTTTATATTCCACTCGATAAACCACACCTAAAGTATCATCGGCTATTAATAAGCTACCATCTGGCATTTGCAAAATATCAGTAGGCCTACCCAATACTTTATCCTCTGCTGTTAACCAACCTGTAATAAATGATTGCTCTGAAACGGGTTGACCCTGCTTAAATTTAACCAAGGCAATACGATAGCCATGTGGTTTGCTTCTATTCCACGAACCATGTTGTGCAACAAATAATTGATTAACAAATCGCTTAGGAAACTGCTTACCGGTATAAAACCGCATACCTAATGGAGCCATATGTGCCTTAAACTTCCATTCTGGCGCAGTAAATTGTGAACATTTTTTATCGTCTGCAAATTCCGAATCAGGAATAATACCGCCATGACAATAGGGAAAACCAAAATGCTGATTTTGTTCTGTCCATTTGTTTAGTTCATCAGGTGGTACGTTATCCCCTAAATGATCCCTTCCATTATCAGTAAAAAACAAAGATTGTGTTTTTGGCTGCCAATCAAAGCCCACAGAGTTTCTAATACCTCGGGCTAAAATTTCAAATCCACTCCCATCAGGGTTTAATCTAACCAATGAAGAATAAATATCTTTCTCAAGCTTACATACATTACAAGGCGCACCGACTGCAGTATATAGCTTCCCTTCTGGACCAAAACGCAGGTATTTCCAACCATGATGTTTATCGGATGGTAATTTATCGTAAATCACTTCTGGTTTAAATGGACTCTCTAAATGATGTTCTATATGTTTAAAGCGTAATATTCTATTGGTCTCAGCTACAAATAAATCACCATTTTTATAAGCCACTCCGTTAGGCATATATAAATCTTTGGCAATAACATAACGCTTATCAGCGATTCCATCACCATTACTATCCTTAACTGCGTAAACACTGCCTTGTTGCCTTGTTCCAATATAAACAACACCATTTTCACTTATGGCAAGTGTTCTTGCATTGGGGACATTATCAGCATAAATTGAAATAGAAAAACCTACTGGCAATTGTAGTTGCTTCAAAATATCATTATGATTATCTGAAGCTGCAAAGCTATTACTTATAACTAGCAGACTTAAACTCAATACTTTAATAAAATTCATTATCTTATTCCTTATTAAACTTTTAGTTATCTTAACAGTCCAGTGTATTGAATTTAAGTATTTACCCCCCCATTATTTAATTAACTATTACTATTTATTAAAATAAGGTGTCTTAATATGATGCGAATTATCCTTTTTCTTGCAACTAACGTTGCAATAATGATTGTTATCAGTATTGTCTTTAGCGTATTTGGTATTGGTAGCACCCTACAATCCAATGGTGTTGATCTTAACTTAAATGCTCTTTTAGTGATGTCTGCTGTTATTGGTATGACTGGCTCAGTTATCTCTTTGGCCATATCAAAATGGTCAGCTAAAAGAGCCATGAATGTACATGTGATTGAAAACCCACAAAACCAAACAGAACAATGGCTGGTTTCTTTAGTTGCTAAACAAGCAAAAGAAGCTGGTATTGGTATGCCAGAAGTAGGTATTTTTCAGACTCCAGAGCCTAACGCTTTTGCTACAGGTATGAGTAGAAACAATGCTTTGGTTGCCGTAAGTACTGGCTTATTAGAAGCCATGAGCGCTGATGAGGTTGAAGCTGTAGTAGGCCATGAAATTAGTCACGTTGCTAATGGCGATATGATTACAATGGCATTGATGCAAGGTGTAGTAAATACCTTTGTATATTTCTTTGCTTCAATTATTGGTCATTTTGTCGATAGAGTTGTTCTAAAAAATGAAAATGGTCATGGTATGGGGTATTACATTACCCAAATGATCGCTCAAATTGCTTTATCATTCTTGGCTTCAATGCTGGTTATGTGGTTCTCTCGTTACCGTGAATTCCATGCTGATGCAGGTGGTGCACGTTTAGCAGGCGATGAAAAGATGATTGGTGCTTTACGTGCATTACAACGTGCTCATAGCCCTGAAGATTTACCAGGGCAATTAGCTGCATTTGGTATTAATGGTGGAGGTGTGAAAAAATTATTTATGAGTCACCCTCCTCTTGAAGAGCGTATTGCCGCACTACAAAATAATCGCTAATAAATACTGCTAGCATTACTCTATTTGGTGGTGGGTTAAATTTGTAGCCTTAACAAAAAAATCATCATTAGTAACAGTCTTTTGGGGCGCAGGTTTTAACCTGCATTCTTTAGCTCAAGAGCAGGCTAAAGCCAGCGCCCCAAAATATATAAATAATTTTAACAACAGATTCGCCCCACTACCCTCTATTTTACTTACACCGATGTAAGTATGATGGAGGGTAAGTATTTTACCAAGCTAATATGAAAAATTTATGACACATTGTAAACAAACAAGAAATAAACCATAAAAATAACGCTTATTGTTAATCATATAAACTCAAAGTATAGTTACACTGTCTTTAACGAGATACTTTATTAACTTATAAGAGAACTTTTAATATGAACACATTAAACAAAGATATTTTTACTGGCCTTATGTTTATTTCTGGATTATTTGGATTTATTTCTGGAGAATTTATTATTTCATCAACTTTGTTTGCATCCGCTGCAATTTCTAGCAACATTAATTTTAACGGTCAACAATCATAGATATAGGTTTCACCATGCAACATATTAATTTATCAAATTAAAAACCTTCAAGGCATTCCTTGCCTTGAAGGTTTTTTTATACTTGCTTTTTCCTCACAAACCCATCAAACTTTAACCTTTCTTAACACTATCTTTACAGACTTATTTAAGCGTTATTCTTTTGCTTAAAACTACTAAGCAATGAACCAACTCATTCGATTTTCATTACAACTGTCTTACGATCAATATTTACAAGTCTACCAAGGCGCAGCTAAAAATATTTCTGTTGTCGCCACTGATGGCCGTAGAATTGCCTTTCCTGCGAGGAATGTTCAATCATTTCTAACAAGAAAAGGAATTAATGGCTATTTTGAAATGGAATTAACGGCTGAGAATAAGTTTATTTGTATAAAGAAACTACGTTAATACGCTTTTCAAAAAAGTAATTATTCCCCCCAGTCCTTCCCTAAAATATTAACTAAGTCATTATTTTTACTCAAAGAAAGCATTTAACCACAAAAAGTTGTCAGTATTTTTTACAGTAATAAATTAAACCTCAATCTCTTGTAGTTGCCTCACAACCCATTTATTGGCATTATTTTCCCTATAAGCCTTGTACCCCCTAACCCCCCCTAAAAAGCATCACTTTATTATTTATTACCCCCCTCTTTTCTGCTGTAACATTAGTGTCAGCTTATTTTACATCTCAACATAACAACTCAACAACAGCCACAAACAAAAAAGTGTAACCTTATGTTTTTTTTGTTATTTTAATAAAACTGGTATATTAAATGCTTTTAATTACTTGCATAGACTATATAAAAAACTTTTGTGGGATTTATTGGTTTATTTTTGTGATTTGCATCACACTTATAATATATGTCAAATATTTATAGTCACTCACAATAAAAATAAGGTAAAAAAATGAACACTCTACTTAAATATTCCTTAGCCACTCTGCTAGGCTTGGGATCAGTAAATATAGCTTCTGCAGCTACAATCAATGAAGGTACTCTGGATGGTACTGATGTAGGTCTAGTTGATACTCTTAAAGAGGTGATAGATAAGACATCTACTGCTTGGACTGACCTTTACGGTAATGGAAACTCGACTGCAGATGAAACTGCCTGGGTAAATGATACCCTTTCAACCACAGGAATCACATTCGAAATCAAAACTGAAACTGTATCCTATTTCAGCACAGATATTATTGACGTATTTGCTTTTGCATTCAACCCTACAGGTGACGATTACTTCATCGTTAAAAATGCCACATATCTTGCACTATTTGAAAATCTAGCAAGTCTTGACTATGGAGTTTTTAATGCATCAGCCCTTCCATCAGAAATGAATATATCTTCAGGTGGCGTTACAATCAGCCATGTTAGCAGTTTTAATGACCCTAACTCTCCACCGATTATCGAACCTGGCCCAACAATACCAGAACCTACTTCAATTTTTCTAATCGGCACAGGCTTACTTGGATTATTTGGAGCTTCACGTAAAAAAAGCTAATTTATAAAATCTAGCTTCAAATAAAAAAGGACACTATCAAGTGCCCTTTTTTAATTTAACAAAATCGAGTGTTTACAGAAACCTATATACCCACCTTTATATGATTTTAATCTATTAATAAGAATTACATTTCCAATGCATCCATCAAATCAATCATAAACTCCATTTCATCATCTTCAACTTTTTCCCAAGAATTGAAGTTAAGACTTTTAAGAACCCCTTGTCCCTTTTCATCGGCACTCATTTCTATTAATGCATTTTGAAATTGTTCTTTTTTATCTAGTAACTTAGGCCCTATCATTAAGGAATGATGAATAACGCTAATCTGACTTCTAACTAAAATTCTCAGCTGTTTCTTAATCATTGAAGATAGATCATCATAAGCCTCTGCCAAAAATATTCCAGCATCAGCTTCACCTTTTAACAAGTGCTTAGCTACTAAAACATAGGTGTCTGATGGTACTTCAATAATATTGCTTGCATCCAGATCTCCTGGCTCCAACATAATCATCCCCATTAAATGTACATCTGGGTCATCAGTAAAAGCAACTTTAATTCCTTCTGTTAGATGCGCAACATCTTCGACTGCATTTTCCGAACTCACCGCTATAATAGCTTCATCCGATTCACCAGCAGCTTTAACTAGTGGTTGAAAACCTTTTTCCCGCACTAACATTGCCGCATCGAAAGGATTGGCATAAATTAAATCAATATTATCGTTATTAATAGCTTCTCTTTGGCTATGAAAATCATTGTACATTTCCAAATGAATCGCAGTACCGGTTTGTCTTTGTATCCAGGTATTAAATATATACCAGCCAGATAAATGGTCAGGGGTAAAATCGGGGCTTACTGTAAACATAAATGACATAATAATCTCCCTATTAAAATAAAGTTGGATAAAGTTTTATACATTCTTCCACTTTGGTTCGAGAAGGCTTTCTACGAACCGATGTATAAGCTTCAAGCTTGCCATTTCTAATATTAGGAATAACCGTTGCCTTAACCCAATAATAGCCTCCATCCTTTCGCAGGTTTTTTACAAACCCTTGCCATTTTTCACCTTTATTTACCGTATCCCATAAATCTTGAAAGGCTGCTGGCGGCATATCGGGGTGCCTTAAAATAGAATGAGGCGCACCAATTAATTCCTCTTCGGTGAACCCGGACATTTCTATAAATGACTGATTAACATGCGTTATAACACCATCTGGTGTGGTAGTTGAAACGATAAGTTTGCCATCGGGGTATGGGGTTTCAACCTCAGTATATAAAATCTTTCTGGAGATTGATTTATATAAATCGAGGGTAACTTCTTTATAGCCACCCACAATATCTTCGGGCTTCATATCACTAATCATAAACACTCCTGTCTGCAACTATTAATACATTAAAGTAATTCTGTAATACTTTCGGCTGCTCTTTTAACATCCAGAAAGATCAGTCCCAATTTTGCATTTGGCTTTGCCATAACGGTTAGGACAGCCTCATCACCTGCATAGGTCATTACAACATAGCCACTATCACCTTTAATAAGGACCTGTTCCAAACCACCTCGATTAAGCTCTTGAGCTGTTCTATCACCCAAAGATAACATTGCGGCACTCATAGCCCCAACCCTGTCTTCATCTAATCCTGCTGGTAATACAGATGCCATCATTAATCCATCAGTTGATATTACCCCTGAGGCTTCAATGTCTGCGGAAGTTCCATTAAGTTCGGTTAAAACCGATGTAAGCATATCAGCTCTCATATTAACTCCTTATATTTAGTAAAATGTATAACTTATTGTTCATGTTTTACTTTGCATATCTAATATTTAAAGCCCAAATTAAAGATACAAAATCAGACTGATTAAAATGAGGAATACCAGAAATAATAATTACAAATCTGTTTTCCCCAATAAATATTGGCCAAAAACCTGTTTGACTACAACCAAATGCATCAACAATTGCCCAGGCATGGCTTCCAACCCCAAGGTTATTCATTAATAATCCTGAACGCCTTTTATGTACTGTAGCAATTTCTGCACTTAATGCTGATAACTCCTCCGCAACTTCGTGAGCAAAACCACTACAAGCTAAATAAAACCCCTGATCATCTGCCAATAGTACTTTTCCAGATTCAGAAATGCTGTCAAGTAAATCGGGTAGTATTTCCTCTAATGATCCTGTCGGTGCTTTAATCTCTTGCTCAACACCTTGAACCCAACCCAACTTTTGACAATGACCAAGTAAATCTAATGCTTTTTCCTCATTCTCTTCATCCATTAATCGCATTAAAGTCTCTACATTTAAAACAGGTGTTTCTGTTTGTTGTAAAAGTTTTTTAATAAACTTTCTAGACTTTTCCTGCTCAGGTAAAGCAACAGCATAATAAGCACCAACCGGTGTTGGATATAGAAACAAATTATCAGCCAGTACGAATTCACTCATTTTTATTCATCCTCCAAACCAGGATCAAGCGAAAAAAGTAGCGCTTGAACCAATAAAGAAATATCATTCTTAACACGTGCATCAACAGCAAATATGGCAGGTTTCAAATCAGAGCCTTGCAGATATTTATGATATTCGTTAATACTAGGATTACTACTTAAATCCATTTGTGTAACGCCAATGGCAACACTGGTTTCTGAAATAAATTTACCAAAGGAATCAAGAAAAAATTGCATATCCTTAAATGGATCAGCTCTAGTATTATCTAATAACAAGACCAAACCAATACCTCCAACTGTTAGAATATCCCACATAAAGTCAAATCGTTCTTGCCCTGGCGTACCATATAAATGAATTTTTTCTCCATCATCTAAATTCATAATTCCATAATCCATAGCCACAGTTGTCGCAGCTTTTCGGGTTTTGGTCATATCACTCGCAGCTGCATCTGTTTTGACAGGAGGAACATCACTAATTGAATCTATGGCCGTTGTTTTACCTGCACCCACTGGCCCAGTAAAAATAATTTTATATTGACTCATCGTTTTATAAATTCCCTAACCACGTAATCGCCCCAGTATTCTACTTAATAATCCTTTTGCTTTTGTTGGCTTTACTTCCTGAGGCGCTATTAACTCATCAACTTGGCGCCTTGCCTGACCAACAATCCCCAAAACATTAGCAGCACCAAGAAATACAAAAACATACTGAGGTTTAATATTTAATGCATTAGCAATACTCATTGCTGTTCTTGGCCCTCTAATCAATAATGCAGCAATCCGCATTGCATGAGGCGTTACCACCAGTCGAGTAAAGTTGGGCCATTGCATTAAATAAACCGGCTTATTAATATCAATAGTATCTGGAAATCTACCTTTTGAAGTCCAAATAGCTAATTTCCACAAAAAATGATCACTATCAAAGAAACCCTCCATTTTTTCCTTCATATCAAATTTACTTTGATCAATAGGTGTTAATGAAATTGCTTTTGCGCCATTTTTTGATATTGCCACACCTGCAAACGCTCTTAATTGCTTATCGTCAACATCCAGCCAAATTTCCTGACTATGCGGAAAAACAATTAAAGGTTTCCAACCAGAGTTTAATTGTAAAATCCTGCCTTTTGCCTTACAAACCTTAAGTGCTGATTGCACATACCCTAAGAAATATCCTTTGGAGTTATATGATGCTTTTAATGCCTGTTCAAAATCTGAAAAATTGATACCATCAACATTCCCAATATAAGCGGAAAAACCACCTTCAGTTAAGTCCATAGCTGTTCTATGCTTTGAGACTTTCCTTTTTTCTTCCTTATCTATATTTTTAGCGACCGGTACTTTTTCTTCTGTAACAGATTCTTTTTTACGTTTAGATACAGTAGAAGGAGATGGTTCTATTTTTTGTTCAGTTTCTGACTTTGTTATAACCTTAATTTTTTTAGATTTATCAGTAGAGAGACTGACTTTAGCTAGCTTAAGAGCAGCAAGCACATCAGCTGTTTCAACTGGCTTTTTAACGTATATAGTCCCATCTAATAAAATTTCCTCTAATGAAAGAATAATAAGAGGTCTATTAGGCGTTCTTGCTTGCAGCTGATCTAACAATTCCCTTGCTTTAATATGATCAGCATCTAACAAATCAATTTCAGCTTCTGACTCATCAACGACAACCGCTATACCTTTACATGGGCCTTTAAGATACATACACATAGTTTTATATGCACGATCATCCATTCCATAAAGCGCAAGTTTTAAAGGTGTACTGCCTTTACTGCTCATTGCTTATCCCTGCAAAATAATCAGCCATTTCTAGCCATTCAATTGATTCTTCCCAGTCTTTTTTTACTAACAAATTATTTTTTATTCTTTCAAATGCTTTTACATTATTTGTTTTCTTTAACAACCCTAATAATTCAGTATGTAGATCCTGTCTATTTGGTGTTTCTAGTAGAGCTGTTTCAAGTGTTTGTAACGCAGAGTCAAGCTGGCTATATTCGATATAATCTTTTGCTAATTCTAAAGGATCATAATCTTGAGGACTATCAGTTGTTTTTATGAGGACCAAATCTATAGAGCTTATAAGCCCCGTTGTACACACTGAAAATTTGTTAGCGACAAGTAGATCACTATCTAATGTTCTTATATATTGGTCTAAGGCCTTAGCTTGGATATCTGTTAACTTCGACTGGGTCGCTTTTAGCATTCGGTGACTCAAAGCAGTTCCTTTACCATTAAGTACCCACAATAAATCAACTAGTGCTGCATATAACTGCTCTTCCACTCCTAAGCTATATGTAAAGTAAATGCGCTGTAGGTGAAACATCAATTTTTTAGGCTTTCTCAGCACCTTAGAGACTATTTGTTGATACAAGTAGTCATTTGATTGATTATCATCGGTAAGCCACAACATTTCCTGAACAATAAAACTATCATCAGAATCTACAAAAGCTGGAAGTATATTATTATCAGTAATAAACATTGAATAATTATTAATCTAAAATATGATTAACATTAAGAGTAGTAGCCAACTTAGTTTTGTCTAGTTTTAGAATAAATGAAGTAGAAACAATACAATAAAAGAGATTAAGTCATATATATAGCTATTTGATAATCAATAAGTTAAATAAAAAAATTCTAACAAAAAGGATCGGCATCCTTTGCGCAATTTTAGAAAGGAGTACAGCCTTGATATTTAAAAGTTCAATATTCAAACGTATCACTTTTACAAAAACATCTCGTTTTTAACCCTAACCATCTTTTCTCTGTAATGTAGCAACTAAGGACCCAATCAACAGCACTAGAAAAGGGTCGGTAATTTCAGCTAAATGTCCTACTAAATAAATTTGTCCTATCTCTATACACATTGTCACACTAGCTGTGATCAAAACTGCCAAATAGAGTTTTAACCCAACACCTTGAAATAGCCAAACGAGCGTTCCGTATAAAAAGAATTTTTCTAAAAAAGACGCTGTATTTACAAACATTGATCCCCCCAAAAAACCATAAAAAGGTATTAATTGAATATCCTGTGTCGTATCAGAAAGTTGATAAGGTGAAAAACCTGAAGCAAATAGGACAACCACCATCATCACTGCCAACCATTATTGCAGAGTCTTTAAACGGAAGAATTAATGATAATTTTCAGGTGTTAAATCCTGCATCTTGATGTCGTTTGGGTATAAAGTACTTAGCGTATTAACACCAAGAAGCTAATGTATTGACCCATTCTTCATTATCATTCAAACAAGGAATCAAAGTTAAAGATTCTCCGCCCGCCTCTATAAATACCTCTTGTCCTCTTATTTGAATTTCTTCCAATGTTTCTAAACAATCAGTCACAAATGAAGGACAAATAACCAACACGTTTTTAACACCATTTTCAGCAAGATCGCGTAATCGTTCCTCTGTACTGGGACCCAACCATTTTGCTCGCCCTAGCCGAGATTGAAATGCAACTGAGTATTTACCCGCTGATAAATTTGCTTTCTCGGCAAAACAACGTGTTGTTTGAAAAACTTGGTGACGATAACAAGTTTCATGCGCTTTATGAGGTTTACTACAACAAGCAACTTGTTTTAAACAATGTTTTTTTGATTTATCTAATTTACTAACATGAATTTCAGGTAATCCATGGTAACTAAATAATAAATGGTCATACGATTGTTTTAAGTATGGTTCTGCTGTATTTACTAAAGCTGAGATATATCGCTCATCTTGATAAAACGGCTTTTGAACATGTAAAGTTGCTTTAAGTTTAAACTTTTTGATCACTCGTTTTGCTTCAGCAACAGAAGTAGTAATTGTACTTTCAGCATAATGTGGATATAAAGGTATAAAAAATATATCAGTAACCCCCTGCTTTTTAACCAAGGTAATCAACTGTTTTTTAATACTCGGTTTACCATATCGCATTGCCATTGCAACGGGGAAATCGAGCTTAGCTTGTAACGCCTGCTTTAATTGTTCAGACAAAAAGATTAATGG
>Ga0105355_10005142_pt1 | contig 11088 bp, 9 predicted proteins | sample GOMGulsemesocosm_2_FD_83508 | JGI IMG/M metagenome (GOLD analysis project Ga0105355, IMG submission 83508) | Methane-oxidizing microbial communities from mesocosms in the Gulf of Mexico - GOM9C Gulf of Mexico | ecosystem: Environmental > Aquatic > Marine > Cold seeps | place: Gulf of Mexico...
GATCATCATACCGCTAAAACCGACAATAGATCCCACCGATAAATCGATATGTCTAGCGACAATTACCAGTACCATACCGGTTGCCATAATGCCAACAACCGAGCTTTGTACACTTAAGTTATAAAGGTTTCTGGCGGTGAGAAAAATACCATCAGTCACTAAATTTAAACCTAGCCAAACACTGACTAAGATACCAAGCATGGCCAGCATACGAGTATCTAATTCTGAAGCTTATAGTAGGCGCAAAAAAACATTGTCTGCATTTTTTTGCGCGTCATTTTTATTCGTCATAAGTCATTTCTTTTATTAATTACAGTGACGTTCAAGAGGTTGATCAATCTAAAACTATATAATTACTGTTTTTCAAAGGCTCGCTTACCGTAAGAGGTACTCTCTTAGAATAAGCGATATACGAGGATCGAGAAGAGCCTGCGCTGGATATTACTGACATGCTGCAACAGAAGCCTGAGCGCCTTGGAAAACCTTGTTCTTACTAATCCAACCAGCGTCGATAATGAGAGTAAGGTTGTTTTGAGTAATAGGCATAGGTGCTAATAAAAGAGTATCTATCTCAATTCCTTTAGTACCGCCAGAGCATTTAATTGAATGGCTAGTAACTTGTCCTTTCGCCATTTGCACAGCGATTTCGCCAGCCGCTTACCTAATGCACGTGCATCTTTTCATACAGAGACTGTTTGCAAACCTCGTGCTACTCGGTTAAGTGCTGCGTGATCGCCATCTTGACCAGATACAGGCATTCCTTCAAGGCCTTGCACAGTTAATGCAGCGACAACACCACCGGCAGTGCCATCGTTAGAGGCTACAACAGCCTCAACTTTGTTGACGGTAGCTGTTAAAATTTGCTCCATGTTGTGTTGCGCGTTTTCAGGCTTGCAACCATCGGTGTATTGCTCACCAACGACCTTGATTTTTCCATTAGCAATGGCTTTCTCAAGCACTTCTAACTGACCGCTATGTAAAAAGTCAGCGTTAGGGTCAGTAGGGGCACCTTTAATGAAGACATAGTTACCTTCAGGCTTTGCTTTTAATACAGCACGTGCCTGCATTCTGCCGACTTCTTTGTTATCAAACGTTAGATAGAAAACATCCTTCGCTTCGATTAGACGGTCATAACCTAGCACGACGATACCTTCAGCTTGTGCCTTTGCTATAGCGGGTAAAATCGCTTCAGTGTCCCAAGCAAGTACACTAATAGCGTTGGCGCCACGGGTGATTAAACTTTCAATATCCGACAGTTGCTTTTCAGCAGAACCACCGGCATCAGAACTGATATATTTTGCATTCTCACCTAGGCCTTTGATAATTCTCGCTTCATTTTTTTTCCAACGCTCTTCTTGAAATTTTGACCAGCTCACACCAACCACATAGTCTGCGGCAAATGCTGAAGATGTAAGACCAAGAGACATTACTGTATCGATAGTGGCACTAAGCATTTTATTTTTATTCAGTTTCATTTGAACCCCTGTATTTATTATAAATGTGACAAAAATATTATATTTGTCTAACGAGATGTAGCTGTTGTTTTCGTCAGGGCTTTATTGAAACGAAAAAATGCTGTTTTTAACTTTTAGGGCTGTTAAATGTGGTTTTTAAAAAGCGCACTGTGTAGCAAAGGAAAATATTTAAGCATTAGAAAAAAGCCGTGTTCAAAAGGGAATAACCGCTAAAATAGTAGAGAAAAGAAGAGGGGGGTTATTAGGAAGTGATTTAAATGTAGGTATCTTTTTATGTCTATAAACAGTTAGTTACTGGTTAAATCTGTACTTTGTTGATTGTCGGTACTGTTGTCCTGGTCTTAAAATTACCGATTCAGCATCGGGGCTGTTAACGGCATCAGGAAAGTGCTGGGTTTCCAAACATAATGCGGAATTTGGACCGCACTCCTTCCCTTCACGATTACTAAAATGAGGAAGGTATTTGCCAGTATAAAGTTGAATGCCTGGTTTAGTTGTGTCTACGCGAATTGAGCGCCCTGATATTGGTTCATGTAAATATGCCGCAAAATAGCGGCCTTTTTTGTCCATGGGACCGTTTTGGTTTAATAAGTAACAATGATCAATATCTACTTTTTCACGATTAAAGCCAAGTTGCCTTAGTTGACGAAAATCATAGTGACTGTTTTCAACCCACTCCTGTTGAATGGGAATGTTGTGCTCATTAGTGACTAAATAACTATCGCCGGAGATTTGCAGTTCGTGTTGCCAAATGTCAACAGCTTTGGGGTTTAAATTAAAGTAACTATGGTTGGTCATATTAACCGGGCAAGGGCGGTCACTATTCGCTTTATAATCGATAGTCAGCTCATTTTGATCGTTTAGAGTGAAACTTACTTGTACTATCAGTTCAGCATCAAAACCTGCTTCTCCTCTAGTGCTAGTGTAAGCAAGCAGCAGTTCCTTGGTATTGTGATGAATCAGTTGCCAGTGTTTTAGGTGAAACCCCGCACTGGCACCGTGCAAGTGATTGGTTGGCTCATTTAACTCTAATTGAACTTTACTACCATCTAATTCAAAACATCCTTGATCGATACGATTAGCCCAAGGACCTACGGTGGCGCCTAGATAGCTTTTACCGTCAATGTACTCTTGGACACTATCATAACCCAAAACAATATTGTCTAATTTACCTGCCATATCTAAGGTATCAATACTGATGATAGTCGCTCCCAAGTCGCTAATAAGAACACGCGTTTGTGAGGCATTTGATAACTCATATAAGTGATACTGACTATTGTCCCAAAGGTAAGACGTAGGCTTCTTTGACATAAGTTATCCTATTGATAAAAAGAATGCGGCGTGTATCAAATATCGCATTTTATTGACTTTAAAGTAACTTAGGAGTCTGTCAGACTTAGCACTAATCTACTATGAAAATTCAGAATTTGGCCTTGTTTCTTGCTCTTTCTCGTGAATAGCACGCTATAGCCTCAAAAGACCAAGAGGCCTTTCTCAAATCTGCTTTTTCTCACTACGAACAGCCAAGCCAAACAGACTCCTAGAGCTTACAAAAGACCTCGGTTCGATAAGTTCTTCATTAACTGCCACGTACCAAAATGCCATGCCGGTATTTTGTCACTGTGATTTACCCAGTTAACTAAGCTTGGTAGTTCTTTCGCAGAAATTGAAACTTTATCATTTATATGATGAGTAAAACCTTTACCTTTCTCATCTCTATCTTTAGCGGGGGCAAACATCGTCCCTAAGAAAAGCATCAGTCCATCAGGATATTGATGGTTAGGTCCAATCGTTTGGGAAACAAGACTTTCCGGAGATCGGCTTATTTTTGACATAGAACTTAAACCATCTAACTCAAAGTCATCTTCTCCCTGAATATTGAGGTGTATATCGGTATTTTTCACATCCTCCAAAGTGAAGTTATCATCGAATACGCGAATAAATGGGCCAATCGAGCAAGCGCCATTATTATCTTTTGCTTTACCGAGTAACAGTGCAGAACGACCTTCTACATCTCGTAAATTAACATCGTTGCCCAGTGATGCGCCGATGATATTACCCTTAGAATTAATTGCCAGGACCACTTCAGGTTCTGGGTTATTCCAAGTGGAAATAGGGTGAATGCCCACTTGAGCGCCAAACCCTACTGACGACATAGGTTGCGCCTTTGAAAATATTTCTGCATCGGGTCCAATCCCTACTTCTAGATATTGTGACCAGGCGTCTTTCTCCTGCAGCACGCGTTTTATCTCTTGTGATTCTTTTGAGCCGGGGGTTATTTTAGAGAGATCATCGCCAATAATGGCGTTTAGTTCATTGCGGAAATAGGCCGCTTGATTTAAATCACCTGCTGCGCGCTCCTCGATGACTCTTTCCAGCATGCTTGCAACAAAAGTGACTCCGCTTGCTTTTACGGCTTGTATGTCACAAGGGGCTAATAAATAAGGAAAGTCGAGATCTTTGTGTTGATATAAACTGTTGTTTAACAAGGTGCTTAACTCTGCAATTATGGGTAGATCTTTAGCGTCGTTTAATCGCGCAGCTAAGTTATCTAGCTCCAATAATGAGCTTGAGGTCGCTGCTATTTTGCTGATGTCTACAACGTTGCTATTTCTAATGAGTATGGGGGTAGGGCCGCTTTTTTGTGGCTGCCAGACGCGGCCAATAAATAACGCACCTTGTTCTTGTAAATCTAAAACTTGCGTAGTGACTCCCATAACAATATTTTCGAGAGTGTTTATTGAGTGCATTTATAACTCCAGTTTAATCAGTGTTTCACAGGGTTTGTATGTGATGTTTATAATGTGTTTAACCTTTTGTATGTAAAAAATAATAAAAAATAATGGTTAATCAATTTAATAAAAGGCTAAGGAAATAAGATTATTGACGATTGTCGGCCCTGCATACAATAATGTTTTTCATTATTTAATTTAGTAAATATAGTTTCTTTAATGAAAAAGAATTAAGCGGAGTTTGGCTCATCAAAGATGAGGTGAATGAGATGAAGCCTGGATCAATAGAGGGTTAATCTCTTAGGTCTTGAAGTGTCATTTTGATAGCCTGCAATTCTGGGCTTCAAGAAGTGAAGGGCTTAGTTTGAGATGTTAAGTATTCTTTATTGAGGTTTAAACTGTATTTTTGGTACATTCGAAATATGTTTGTAGATTTGCAAACGGAGATAAGCATGACGGCGCAATACGTAGATTTAGAAAATAGCAGTGTTTTGATTACTGGTGGGGCATCAGGTATTGGCGCGGATTTTGTGAGAGCATTTGCCAAGCAAGGAGCAAAGGTCGCATTTATTGATATTGAAACAAAAGCGGCGGAAAAGTTAATAGAAGAGATTAGCTCTCTTGGGCTTAATGCACCTGTTTATCGTTATTGTGATTTATCGAATTTAGAGCAAATAAAGTCGGTCGTTGATCAATTAGTTGTAGAATCGGGCTCTTTTAAAGTGTTGGTTAATAATGCAGCGAGCGATAACCGGCACCGTCCAGAAGAAGTTACTCCCCAGTATTGGAAAAATAGCTTAGATTTAAACTTAGGACAGCAGTTTTTTTGTGCACAAGCAGTGTACGAATCGATGAAACTGCAAGGCAAAGGCTCCATTATCAACTTGGGTTCTGTGTGCTACCACATGAAACTTCCAAATTTAACCGCATATGCGACCAGTAAAGCCGCTATCGTTGGTTTAACTCGTTCGTTAGCCAGAGAATGGGGTGGGGAAAATATACGCGTTAATACTCTAGTGCCAGGTTGTGTGATGACGCCCAAACAGTTAGAAATGTGGATTTCACCACAAGATGAAGTCAATATTCAAGAGCAACAATGCTTAAAACGTCGGGTGATAGGTAATGATATAGCCAATATGGCGTTATTTTTAGCCTCAGATAGTTCTAGCGCATGTACCGCACAAGAGTTTGTGGTTGATGCTGGCATTATATAATCATTGCTCGAGGTTACGAAAAATCTCAGGCCAACTAAAGTTATAGGATTTTACATTCGGGTTATAGATTTTAGAGAAACGTCGAAAGTTGATTTTCTCAGCAAACTCCTTTGAGTATATGCCTTTAAATTCATTGATGTTTCTCAGGCTTATTTTCGAAAACGGTGTTCTATTAGTGAGCCCTAGGTCTTGTTTGAAATCCTTTTTTCGTGAATAGTCATAAAGCAAGACTAAAGCGAAGCCGCCTTCTAAAAAATGCCCCCCATAAGTACTGGTAAGTTTCTGTTGCTTAACGGCTTCTATGCCTGGTTGGGACCAATCGATACCCGCTGTGAGGATTGGCTTGTCTGCGATTGCCTTGGAAGCACCTATCGCTATAGAATCACTTGCCGCCCAAATTATTTGGGTTTTAGGGTATCTCTTGAGCAAGCCTTTGGTCTTTTTGTAAGCGCTGAGTGAACTCCAATCAGTGAAAACGACTTGATTGAGAAAAACATCGGGATGGTCACTGAGGGCTTGATATAAGCCTTTGTTTCTCTCGAAACTGGCCGAGGAGTCTCTAGTACCGCTAACCGCTAATACTTGAATTGGTTGCTTACTAGAGTTTGATTTTTTAACTTGATCGATAAGGCTAGTGGCCATTAAATAGCCTGCTTGTTTGTCATTGGGTATAGACTGTCCCAGCCAATATTTAAATTTTCCCCTTGGGGATCCACTGGATTCGACAAGCTCATCAGGTACTTGAGTATTAATAGAGTAAAAGCCAATCTTGTGTTTAGTTGATAGGTTAAGCAATTTAAGTGTGGTTTTTTTCTGAAATACGCCGATTATAAAGTTGGGTTTATCGTTTGATTCCAATACTTTTTTAACGTTGTTGAAATTTTTATCTCGCTGCTTAGGCAGGGTGTAATAAACTTTTAAATCAATGTTCAAATCATCTGCACTGGCTTGCATATAAGAGACAACAATATCCCAAAATACCTCTCCTTGAGGCGCAGGGTTGATAAAAGCAACTTTTATGGAAGCTGAAAAAGTCAATGGAGCGAGTGCTAGCAGCAAAATGAAAATAAGTGATTTTAAGATTGTATACATCAGGCACCTCTTACAGGAATATTTGCTAACTAACGTATGAAACTAAAGTCTTTGTATCGAAATGTTGGATAATATTGTAACGAGCAGAGTTGACAGTGTAACGGTTAAATTTTCCTAAATATGACAAGATAGTGAGGTCCTAGCTAATTTTTAGTATATTGGGAACCCGTTTTTATTCTCAAGATCAACAGAGAAAGAGGACTAGTGATCAGGATGTTTAACATTCCTATATATAGCCTTCCAGCTAAAATCATAACGTCGAATGCTTGGTGTGAGCTTTTTTGAAAAACGCCTAAAGTCAATTTTTTGCCAGTTTTGATCCGTAAAGAAAGTTTGGTATTGATCGACATTTGACGAATCTATTTTGGAAAAATCAGTTTCGATTTTCAAACCGGGATCATGAATGAAATCAATTCCATGAAAGAAATCATAGAGCATCACTAAGGCAAAGCCGCCCTCGGTGAAGTGACCGCCGTAAGAGCTGATTATTTTACCGTTTTTTACGGCAGTTATGCCTGATGAAGTCCAATCGGTTCCTGATGTTATTATTTTTTTATCGCCTTTGGCGTCAATGGCTCCAAGTGCAATGCTATCACTAGCAGCCCAAATGATTTTAGTTTCAGGGTATCTGTTTAAAAGACCGAAGGATTTTTTGTAAGCAGATGCTTGACTCCAATCGGTAAAAACTAATTGGTTTAATTTTACTTTAGGATGTTCTTTCAATGCATTGCGTAGACCACGATTTCTATCGAAACTAGGTGTTGAGTCCGTAGTACCACTGATAGCCAATATAGGCAAAGATCGATAATTTGGGTGTGAGTTTTCAAACTTAGAAATAAGCTCTTTGGCCATCAAATACCCGACCTTTTGGTCATTGGGAGAAGAGTGACCTATCCAGTATTTGAATGTACTTCTCGGCATACCGATAAGTGCTTTTTGTTTCTCAGGAATTCCAGTGTTGATAGTATATAAAAATGTTTGGTTTCTATTGATTAAATGCAGCAGGCTTTGGGCAGTTCGTTTATGAAACACGCCTATTATAACGTCAGGTTTTGATTCTGAATCAACTGACTTTGATGTATTGGTGATACTTTCAGTACGATGATGAGCTTCATTGTAGATAACCGTTAGATCGATGGCTAAATCATCGGCACTCGCCCTCATGAATGCAATGACGTTATCCCAAAAGGGATTCCCTTGTGGAGTAGGGCTAATGAAAGTTACCTTAATAGGCATAACAGCAAAAACAGAGTGGCTGAATAAGATGGGAAAACAAAGCAGTAACAAAAGACTGACTTTTTTAAGCATTCGGTCGCCCTCTACTTGAGAAACAGCAGGAATGGATTTAACTATATGTTAAGTTTCATTGTATCCGCAAAATTGATTAGAGTAAGGAAGATAATTTCCTAAAATGTGAGACTCCCTTACTGATCGAGTCAGTGATCAGTAAGGGATGAGTAATAGATCGGCTAGTGCTTTATCAAGGTTTGCAAAGCAGCTATAAGGCTCTGCATTTGCTTATCATCACCAATACTAATCCTTAAATAATTAGCGATTTTAGCTTTAGTGAAATGCCTGACGATAATTTTCTGCTCACGCAAAAACTGCATAATTTCTATCGCAGGAATCTCTTTGTGCGCTGCAAATACAAAATTAGTTTTCGAGTCAATGACCTCAAAACCTAATGCTGTTAGCTGTAGTGTTGTCCATTCTCTGGTGTCGCAAATGCGTGCTAATTTCTCTTTAAAATAGCTGTCATCCTTAATCGAAGCAACCGCAGCGACTTGTGCTAGCATGTCCATTGGATAGGAGTTAAAGCTGTTTTTAACCCGCTCTAATGCTTCAATTAAATGCGGGTGACCAATGGCGTAACCAATGCGTAATCCGGCCAGTGCACGAGATTTAGAGAAAGTCTGTATGACTAAACAGTTGTCATATTGTTGCGTGAGCTCTATCGCAGATTGCGCACCAAAATCAACGTAAGCCTCATCTACAATGACTAACGATTGAGTATTGGTTTGTAGTAACTGCTCTATTTGTGCAAGAGAGATAGCACTACCGGTTGGCGCATTTGGATTGGCAAAAATTATCCCGCCATTGGCTGTTTGATACTCATCTAGCTGAATTTGAAAGTTTTGATCAATAGCAATGGGAGTTGCATCAATATCATATAAATTGCAGTAGACCGAGTAAAAGCTATAGCTTATATCTGGCATTAATATAGGCAAGTCTTGGCGGAAAAATGCCATAAAGGCATGGGCAAGTACTTCATCTGAACCATTGCCTATAAAGACATTGTTTTTATCAACCTGGTGATAGTCGGCCAGCGCATGGGTTAATTCATGAGACTCAGGGTCTGGATAGCGGCTAAGCGCGTCGGTCTTAAAACAGTGTAAAACTTGGGTCACTTGTGGTGATGGCGGGTAAGGATTCTCATTCGTATTGAGCTTAATTAAATCATTAATTTTTGGTTGCTCGCCCGGCGTATAAGGCACAAGATCAAATAGTTGTTTACTCCAAAATTTGCGTTTCACTGAGTTTTTCCTTTGCTTTGGTGGCTCTCTTTATCGATATATAAAAGTGATGCGAGAGAAGTTAAATCTTAATCGCTAGATAGTATCAAGATTAAAGGTGTTGAGGTAGAAGGATTGGCCGCAAAGTATGTAACTTAAGGTGAATTAGAAAAATTGACATTTTAATTCACCTAAGTCGCTTGATATCTAACTTAGTATATATTAGGTACAACACGCATAAAAACATCTACCCAGCGCTCGCTAAATTCTATTCCTGCTTTTTTATTAATTTCTAATAATGCTCTCATGAGAGGCCGTTTGTGCAAGGTCGTGCTGGTGTGCCCGTGAGTAATTGCTTCAAAAGTATGTACAATCGCGATGATTTTTGCCCCTGCGCTAATATCATTGCCACTTAACCCATTAGGATAGCCTTTGCCATTGAGCAATTCTTGATGCTGCATAAGGTTGATGCCGGCTGTGTGATCGCTGAACATCGAGCGCATTAATTGTGATGAAATTTGCACGTGGTGGCGCACTAATGTCTGCTGCTTATCGTTGAGTTTTTGCTGCTGGTTTAAGAGTTCTTCCGGTAAAAAAGCCATGGCTATATCATGAGTGAATAGCGAGGCTGCTAAGTTAACTACGTCTACAGGGCTTCCGGCTTCAAGATTCATAGCAAGGGCTAACTGGCCGATACGATCAGTGCGTCCTTTCCAGTAGCCAACGCGTTCTTCACAGCTTTTAGCCAACTGATACAAAAACTTAAGATCATTGTTATCGTGGGTTAGCTCTTCTAGCGAGCTTCTCAGAGGTTTTGAGCTCAACGTCGTATTGGGATCGAGTATTTGAATAATATCGACCATCAAATTAGAGACTTCTGTTGCTTTACATTTAGCGAGTTTCTGCAAACCTTTTTGTACTAAATTGTATAGCTCTTGCGGATAATCGACTTCATGACTCTTTTTATATTGCTCCATGAAATTTTTAGATCTGTCCATCAACAGTAAGGTGAGATCTCCTGCTAAGTTGGAGAAGGGGATACCACCAGAGCGTACTAAATCAAGGATAGTTTCTAGCTCTTGAAGAATCAGCACCATCGGTTCAAAACTGAGCATGCTGGTATTGGCTTTTACCGTATGTACGGTTCTAAATAAATCGTTGAGAAGTACAGAGTCTTCAGGGTTGTGTTCAAGAGCAACAATACTAGATTCACATAGTGTGTACTGTTCTAAAAACTCATCATAAGCTTCATAAAACATTTCATTATCAATAGGTTCTTCTAGTTTAAAAATTGCCATTGATCATCCTTAATATGATAAAAAATTAGAACTATTTATTGGCAATGAATTTAGGGGTACCAAATAATTTTAGAGACTAGCACCCAAATTCACTGCCGTTACTTTTACTTTCTCAGGCATTATCATGCCGGTATATTGAGTGCACCAAAGCGTGTTGGCTTGACTCAATTCAACAGTACTCGCAGTTTACGATAATTGATCTAACCTTGAAGCACAATTGATATTCTATTTAGTTGATTGTCGAGCATATAATTTACAATTCTTGCTTAATTAAACAATAAATTCTATAACCATATATCATCACTAGTACATTGAGTAAATCAAAGGCGCTATTGATTATTGGATTTAGAACACTCAATTGACTAAGGTAAGTCTCTAAAAGGCTATACACTAATGTCTTCGTTATTAGTATAGCGCATAAGATAAAGGCGACACCTTGAAAAATAGTCCAGCCGTATTGATCTGTTAGCTTCCAGCTAGTTTGTAAACTTTCAAATACAGTTTTTTTCTCGATCACACATAAATAATCAGCAATTGACAATCTCACCGCAATATAAAGGCCGGGGATAACTAATGCCATTAATCCAAAAAAAATGCAGGCACTAGTGAGTAAAAAGACGAGGAACAATTTAGGCCACAGTTTCAAACTGGCTGCTAAAGATTGAGAGACTGTATAAACAGGCCCTTCAACAGTCGATTGCATAAAGCTGATGGTTGCACCCCAGTAAATAGGCATCATCAATAAATTGAGCATTGACATCCAC
>Ga0105355_10005143_pt1 | contig 11083 bp, 9 predicted proteins | sample GOMGulsemesocosm_2_FD_83508 | JGI IMG/M metagenome (GOLD analysis project Ga0105355, IMG submission 83508) | Methane-oxidizing microbial communities from mesocosms in the Gulf of Mexico - GOM9C Gulf of Mexico | ecosystem: Environmental > Aquatic > Marine > Cold seeps | place: Gulf of Mexico...
AGATAAAAAACCTGCTTGAATTTCATCAAGCCGGGAATTATACCCAAGATAGTCATTATGATATTTTTTACTACTGCCGTAATTTCTTAATGAATCTATTCGTTCTTTAAAAGCAGCATCAGAACAAGTGATTGCACCTGCGTCACCTAGAGCACCGAGATTTTTTGTCGGATAAAAACTAAAACAACCAACACCAAAAGAGCCAACCATCTTGCCTTTATATTTAGCACCATGAGATTGAGCGCAATCCTCAATTATCTTCAAATCAAAGTGAGTAGCAATACTACAGATAGCATCCATATCACAAGGTTTGCCATATAAATGAACCACTAATATAGCGACTGTATCATCATTTATCCGTTCTTCTATCTTTTTTGGATCTATATTGTAAGTGCTAATATCTGGCTCTACCAATACGGGTTTAAAACCATTTCTAACAATAGCAATTATTGTTGCTATATAAGTATTGGACGGTACAATTATTTCACTACCAACCGGAAAATCGAAAGCATCAATTGCTAAAATGAGAGCATCTAAACCTGATGCAACTCCAGCACAATAGTTGGCCTCACAAAAATTTGAAAATTCGTTTTCAAATATCGAAACATTCTCTCCTAAAATAAACCATCCTTTGTCCAAAAAACTTTCAAAACTAGTTTTATAACTTGTAAATAATTTGTCGTTTACTTTATTTAAATTTTCGTATTCTATCATTTAATACTGTTCATCCACATAATCATCGACATCGTAAAACTCTGATGAAAACACTAATAGAGAAGCCCCTTGCGAAAAATCATACATTGTATGCCAATCTTCCGGTTTCAATATCAAACACCTACTAGGATCATCAAGGAAATACTCATTTTCAAGCTCTCCATTATTCACATAGATTGTGCAACTACCACCAAGACAAATCAGCGCTTGTATTGTTTTCTTATGCCTATGACCTCCTCTTTTAGAAGATATATCATATATATAATAAAACCTCTTTATATCAAATGGCAAAAGATTTTCTACAACCGTTAAAGAGCCACGGCTATCATTAAATGTTGGTAAATTAATATAATGAGCCATTTATAATTCCAATAATTTTTGTCTTCTGAAAACATTATACGTGCCCTTTATCTTTCTTTTTATAATTCGAAAGGGAATTCTCCAATGGAAAGCTGTTTTTAATACGATTCCATTGTAATCATGTTGACTATCAATTTTTTTTAGTTTTATTGAAATATCTTCTAAATGTTTTGTATAAGGCTTGTACAATATATTTAAATCATTTTCATCTAGCTCATAAACGCCTAGCTCTACAAAGTCATTTTTCAAAAACTTATAATTATGGAAATGATAAAAAACAAGCACAAAAGAGTGATCAGTTAAATTATATTGCTGTACGTTCCATGGTGCCACTCCACCTCCAAGGTGCTGCAATTCATGGACTCCATCGAATCTTGTTACCCAATCATCGAGATACATTTGATCACCAAACTTTCCGTTTTCATATTTTGAATAGCACCACTCTATACATGCTTCTCTCCACCAATTTAGGGCTATCATTCCATTATGATCATTCTTGAATGTCATGAATTGAACACAATATTTACCACTTGTAGCACTTTGATCGTACCTAGGAGTATATCGATGCTCTGTAATCATCACCGATGAATCTTTCATTTCTTTTATTAATACGGCGGGATCTGAAAAAAAATAAATATCAGCATCAAGGTAAGTACAATTATCTAAATCATAATGCACTATGGCATACTTAATAACGGAAGGTGAGCATGTCCAACAATACTCAGCTACGCTCCTATTCTTTTTCACCCTTAACAATTGCTCATCTTCGAATTCTAATAATGAAATCACAGTCATATTTTGATTATTCAACTGTTTAAGTAGATGGTAACAATTATCATCAAATGCAAAAACATAAAGGTGAAAATTTTTACTATATTTTGATAAGGACTCATACATAGCTAGTCCACGTGTCAAAAAGCCGCTGTCAAAAAGAGTACAATAATTATACATTTTTAAATTTTCTCGCCACAATAATATTGTCTAAATACAAATCGTCATTTTTTGGCAAAATTTTAGCTAAAATAACTCCAACTAAATTTATCGGCCCCATAAGCAATACTGTAAGTAACAAATTAATTATGAAGTATTTTGTTTGAGTCACCTTAAATATGTAAGCATTAATCATTTGAAATATAACTTCCAAACCATTATTACTTTTTCTAAACTCTACCGTTTCAAATCCATTTTTTTCCAATATATGCTTTAAACCAAAGGAAGAGTATCTGGCATAGTCAAATGGTTGCTCATGCTCATCCCAAACAAAAGGGACTGACAACAGAAGCGTTCCATTTAGTTTACATACTCTATTTATTTCACTTAGGAACTGCTCTGGATTAAAAACATGTTCAAAAACTTGATTGGCCATAATACTGTCGAAAGTATCCTTGTTAAAAGGGATATCATTACCATCATAGAAACAATCTGCTTTGGAATTATTTTTACTTTCTCCACTTTCAATTTCTAAGCCAATATAGCGATCTACAATACATATATTTTCATAAGGCTTTGTACCGCACCCTATATCCAACAATTCACCACGCATATGCAACATCAATTCAGATACGTTTTTGTACAATCCATGCCGCGCAAAATAGAAGGGGTTTATCAGCATACCTAATAAACTAGGATTAAACTGTTCTTTTAAATAAATACTCTTAAGTTTATTAATCATTTTTTTTAAAAAAGAATCCCATAATTTTACAATCAGCACTCTCAAGATCATTACTGTCAAATTTATCTATCAGAATATAACCTTTAGACACAAGAAAGTTAATAAAACCAGATTGGCTAAAAAACCAACAAGGATAACTAGCTTCATAGATATTTGGTGGTACAATCTGAAGCTTTATTTGTTCTACATCATCCACATTAAACAGAGTTCTATCTATTACGATGTATTCAAAATTGTATTTTAAAATATCTGTAAGTACTTCATATGGTTTCTCAATATATTGCATCACACTAGAAAGTAGCAATGTATTTGGATGAACCATCCCTAAGCATTCATCAACGCTATAAAAGAATTTTAACCTATCATCCTCGAACTCTTCTCGGCCCACTTTAACAAAGTTATTTTGTTCAACAACGCACCAAGATACGTCTTCGATTAAATCAAGAAATTTTTTGTTCTGAAAATAGGTGCTTCCTAGACTTCCTCCAAAATCAAGAACACTTATATTACCACTATTTATTGAAGAAAATAGAATCCCACTTAATAAAGGCCATGAGTATTGTATTTCATCAAAGATAACACTATCTCTTTCATAAATAGCTTCACCATTTTTAACTTTTAATAATGATTTTTTGACTGATAATAATATATCATCCGTGTCGTATCCAGTTGAAGCATCCCGAGCATCTTGCCAAGTTCTAAAATCACCTTTCCAACCGTATTTTTTATTTCGGATTTTATTAAAGATATTAATTAGTATTGGCGGGGTAAGTAACTTGATAATTTTTTTCATAAGAAAAACTCTCTGAACTTAGCTCTAATGCGTGTAATCATTCTATACTTAGTTATTGAGCGGAAAAATTCTTCTGTCTTTAAACGGCCGATTTTACTTTCTGAAACTTCTATCTTATCTAGTTTATATCTACGCATTTCATAACTGTTTGTGCTAAATTCATCAGAACTAGCACAATGAGTACCGCTTCCATCATTACCAATATTCTCAACATATGATCTGCCGGGATAAAGTGTTAGCATATTTTTTAAGAAGGCACTCATGTACCAACGAATAGCCCAAGAATTATTTTTACCATTGATCTGATCTTTTAACATTTGGGTATATGCATAACTATCATTAAAATCTGCTTCTTTTTGTGATTTTTCTGTTTCTAATTGCGATAATAGTTTCATTCCATCTGGCTCAAAGATATCCCAAGCTCTTTTCCATGTCGCCCATCCCCAACAATCGGCACCTTTGAGAAAGAATGTTTTAGGTAACCCATCTATAGGGTATATATAACCGTGAATTGATGCGACGGAGTATTCATGTTCATATAAATTTAAACTATCATTCATAAACTTTAAAAAACATGAGCTGCTAACTAAATCATCTTCTAAAACAATAACTTTCCCATATTCATTAACAACAGTTGTCACGCCATCAATAATTGAATTCGCTAAACCCCAATTACTTTCTCGTTCAATAATTGTTATTTTTTTAAATCCGCCAATACTTCTAACATACATCCTAACCTGATTTACTGAATTTCTATCAGTTTCAGATTTCTCTGCATCACAATACACATAAAGATCACTATTTTTCGCAAGTTCATTTCTTTGTAGTGCCTCGACTGTTTTTTGAGTATGCCAAAGCCTATTATAGACAAAGAGGACAATAGGAGATAAATTCAAAGGTTACTCCATTAATAAGGATAGTGTGCGGTGATGAACATTTACATCTGAAACTATATAGTTTGAATAAATTTTGGGCTGTGAAGTAATTAGTTTATTTAATAATACGTTAAAATACGCCTCATTATCAGCATAATACAGTCCATTACTGCCTATTTCCTTCTCATATCCATTAAACGCATTTATATGAGTAAATATAGTAGGTACTTCAAAGCTTTGTGCCTCGAAAGCCACTGTAGAATAACCAGTAACATGAATATCACTATGAATTAGAAGGCTATATAAAGATTCCTTTGTAGAAAATTCAATTTCAGCATTACTGACACTCTCTATTTTGCTTCTAAGTTCTTTTGAAATAGGGAGACGATGATGATCCATAAAATGCCATGATATATTGTTCGATTGAAAGTGCATTATTTTTGACAAAAATTCTGGAAAATATAAATCTCCTTGTAATGAAACCAAAATATTAACTTTATTTTTTCCATAAAAGGATTCAATTCCAGTAGAACTGCTCATATTATCACGGGCATAGCTCATCCATAAATTCCCACCTACTATTCCTTTGTGCTTATTTGTTTTTGATGCCCAATTCTGGATTCTTAGTTTTGGTGCCGTTCCCCACATCCAAAAAACATCTGGTATTAACTCGTATCCTTTCTCAGGAATGTTATTCCAGTTAGTATACATACTATGATAGTCATTCTGTGCACCGTGTTGGTATTCTACAACACGAATACCTAACCTGTGGCAAGCAAGGCTCATGGCCATTGCTTCAACACGATAAAACACTATAAGAAACACAAGCTTAGGCATATACTTCTTTAACATTTTTATAAATTCATCAGCTAAACAATTGATAAAAGTTAATTCCGAGTCTACGTCAATACTAAAACCAAACTCGTTTCTAATAATTTTATTAACATCATTACTTAATTTTTGCTTTGGCTGTCTAGTTTTTTTTAAAATCTTACACTTAATTCTTGCCTTTTTGATCAAAAAATCAATTTTAGTAATTTCTTTTTTATTACATCTGTTTCTTTCTTGGTCGTTAACTTCAATTTCTTTAACAATATAGTCATTTAAAAAAAAGAATTTAAAGCTATCTGCATATCGATTGAAATACTCATCAGTTCCTACTTTTTGATTTTCTGACTGACGCGTAAAATATAGTATATCTACTTCTTGCTTTTTTACCGGATTCAAATAATATAAAAAACATGACGATATCAAAGAAATTATTTTCTTTATTTTTGAGTTTTTATTAATGGTATGATCACTCTGCAGACTAGTATTTTCTTCATACTTATACCATATACACAACCTAATATAAGGCCATGGATTATATCCTTCTATATGCAATTCTGATAAATTAATTTTTTTCTCTACACTTGTGATTTTTTTTATAAAATCCTTTAATATCATCGCCGCTACCTATCAACTCTGTTGTTTAAAGCAATAGACACATATTGATTTAAAAGAAGATAAAAAATAGTAGACAATATATGTTTCTGTATATCAGCCATCGGAGGGTGAATTGTCAGAAAACACGGGGTTTTCGTTTTCATAAAACAAATAAATTTCACCCTTACATAAAAAGCAATGAGAATCCGCATAAAAAGTTTTCTCTCCTAGTAGTAATAAATAAAGCATAGTCAGAGGCATTCCATCATCTAATGACTTATATTTATTTATCAGGAACGCATGCTCCTCAAAATAACTCTCATGATATCGTTCAACGGGCAAATAGAAGGTATGTCGTCCACCAAAATGAGTGGAACATCCAGAAAGTAATTCTATCTTTCAACGCCGCCAATCCTCCTTGTACCAATTGATTGTTACCTTTATTTTCCAAGCCTCTCCTGCTAATCCTTTCGAAAGCGCATTGAGACATATTCTACTTCGGCTCATTGAAAACACAACTACATCATTCGCTTTCAAAATTTCCTCAAAGATACTTCTTAAAATCTAATTTCATTTTTATATAAAGCACTAGTTAAACATAACCGGATATCACGAAGAATATATCCACGCCTAGGAAACCACTTGATAGAAATGCAGGCCAGTAATACCCAACTATCACAGCAATAACTGCAAAAGCCCTTAGGCCGTCTGTGCCTTTCTATAAAGTGGATTTGACATTAACTATACAGCTACTTATACCTAACTGTTCTCTGCATGCAAAAGCATTGTTTCTGCAATTAAAAAATCAATTTTATTGTCAATATCTACAGAACTCTCTCTACTCATTAAGTAAGGAACTGCGTCTTGATATAAAGTCACTAAATTCGGAGCTTCTAAATCGGAAATATTCCTAACATAAATAGCCCCATTAGGGTGAAAAGCTTTCTTTTGATCCTGGCTTCGAGTATTACCTGTGATCATCGGACTATGATCTAAAACAGGTTCCCACAAACGAACAGGATCCTCAGTTAAATTAAAGGCGAATGAAATTGGAAACCCATATTCTGTGGCTGAGAACACTGCATTATTGGTTTTTTCAAACAATTCAATAGATTCATTAACATGCTGATAATTTCGTAAGGGAACTGTAGGTAACCCCATCAAAAATGCACCTTCGATACCTTTAAATATAGCCTTGGTATTATTGCGCAGGTAGTCGAAAATTTTAACCTTATCTCCGGAATTTTCAGTGCACCTTAGGTCTAATACTAACTTATCAGAGTCAATATATAACTTAGCTAGCTCCCAGTACTCTTCAGAATCTGTAGAAAAGATCACTTTATCTACTTTATCCGCATGGATAAAAGCTTCTAAAGTATGAATAATAAGCGGCTTACCTGCTAACAATTTAACATTTTTACCAGGTAACCGTTTAGACCCTGATCTAGCAGGGACAAATGCTGTGTAATTCATTTATTAAAGAACTCTGATATCGCCTTGTCCACTTTTTCATGAACGGCAACTATTTCTTGGTATTGTGTGTCATCTAAATGTTTAAGCGGCATACGATCCCGTCTATGCATAAAGCCTGCGGATTGTAGTAATGCTTTATTAACCCGATGCCAACCATACTTAGCAGCACATTCACCAAAGAACGGGGCTTCTATTTCTGTTAAAATATAATTAATAGTTTTTTCGTCATTACTTTTCCAGGCAGTCCAGAACGCTTCCCCAATTCGAGCATCAAGCATAGATATACCATTTAAGTAAGACATAGCACCATAAGGTTTATACTGCATAAGACTTGATTTAATACCCGCAATGATAACTCTAATCCGAGGCTCTAGACTTAAAGCTAGACGAGTTGTTTCGAAGTCTTTAGCATCTTCTTTTAGCGCTACAATTTCTGGAATATCCGGTAACTTTTTAAATAACGAATGTGGCCAATTCATTTGCTTACCATCTGCCCCTGACAAAAAAGGCATTTCATGGACAAGTATCGGCATTTTTGTAGTACGACCAACTTCCGCATAATGATCTAATATTTGATCATCCGAAAAGTATTTCTCACGAACAATAAGCGATACTAAATCAGCCCCCGTATCTTTTGCATGCTGCGTAAACTCAATGGTTTCTTTTGTCGAACAGTGTATAGGATCACCAACCACAACTAAGTTTTTAGGATTCATCCTTTTAACTGTTTTAATACAGAACTCATTCAACTCCATAATTTCTTTATGCGTAAGCTGGGAGTAGCGAGAATTGTAGGCCATTACATAAAATTTTCTAGCGCCGCCTGAATATAAATGAGCCAAATATCGCTCTAGTGATTCATAGTCAATATTTTCTTGCTCATCAAACGGGGTAAAAACCGTATAGACACAACCTTCCAAATCTTGCTTAATTTGTTCAAACATTTATTATTCCTTTGTTAATTCGATCAATATCTACAAGAACCATTTCAGTTGCTATTTCGTCAATATCTCTTGATCCTTGCCACTGTGTCTTCTTTATTAATTTTGATGAGTCTCCCATCCGAGCACTCGTATCAAACGGACGGAAATACCTTTCAGAAACCCGCGCCAGCACTCTACCTGTTGTTTTATCAATGCAAACTTCTGACCCCCCCTTTCCTTCAAATATTGGATCAAAACCTGCAGCTACAGCAGTAAAACCTAAAAACTCACGAACACTTGTCAACTTACCTGTGGCAAAAACATAATCATCAGCTTGGTCTATTTCGAGCGCTGCAATCATACCTTTAGTATAATCTTCAGCTGCTCCCCAATCTCTGGATGCTGATAAAGCCCCCAATTCAAATGCACCATCATTACTTAATTTCAATCTAGCTATATTGTATGAAATTTTTCGTGTTACAAAGTTCCTCCCTCGCAAGGGACCTTCATGATTAAATAAAACACCTACTGTTGCTTTTAAATCATAGGTTTCACGATACATTCGAACCAGTTGTTGCGCCGCCATTTTAGAAATCCCGTACGGATTTGAAGGCTTCAAAAGACTGTTTTCATCTAGTATTTCACTCTCATTTGTATTTCCGAATACCTCTGAGCTAGAAGCAAAGAACAACTTTGCCTTTGGTACTGTATGTCGTACAGCTTCAAGCACATGCAACGTACCTAATGTATTTGCTTGAATAGTCGTCATCGGATGCACGAACGAGTCAGCAACGAAACTTTCACCTGCGAAATGATAAATCTGATCTGGTTGAATTGACTTCAAAGCAGCAACAACATTAAATGGCTCATCAATATTAATATTAATGAGTTGCACTTTATCAAGAATACCAAGATGGTGAAGGCGCCATGTTTTAGCCCCTGACCCTCTACGGAAACCGCAATAAACTTTCCACCCAGCTTTAATGAGATGCTCGGCAAGATGAGCACCATCTTGACCTGTTGAACCTAGGATTAAAGCTTTTTTTAATCTAGTCATTTAAAACAACTCTGGAAGTCTATTTAATGCTTTAACAAAACCAGCACCGTCATCTAGATGTCCTTGCCATACTTCAATTACCTTCATAGTATCAATATCCATTACCTTTGCAATAGCTGCCATATTTTCAGGATCGCCTTCACCAAAATGAAGCCCTTCTCCATCAATACCTGCAGCATCAGCAATATGTACATGCTCAATCATTGGGAGTAAGGAATCCACCATATCTACAGCGTTAAAATCGTATAGGCTATTTCCCATACATAAATGACAAACATCCATGCATATCGGCAGGTTATGTTCCAATATATAATCTACATCGCGTTGTTGGTTCATCGCCTCAAGCTTGACTGAACCACCAAAATACCAAGCGATAGGAGGTAGCCATTGAGGCAAAACAGAAACCCCTTGCTCGCGATATTTGGCAGCCATCGCTGCATGTTGCTCGAAAAATTCTTTGAGGTTCTGATGAACTACCGAAAAACTTCCTACTATAGGCACCTTTGATCCTGTTAACTGTTGCAAGGCTTCAGCAAAGTTAACCGTTCTCTGAAGTATATTAAAACTTGCTGCAGCCTGGTCTTTGTCTAAAGAAAAAGGATCCATCAATTGCGTCGGATTAATATAGTCGGGTAAATGCACACTATATAGATTATCGGAACTATATTGCTCTGCTCTTAAATTAGAGAGAACTTCACCATAAGAGAGATGAAATTCAAAAGCACCTGTTGGAAATTTCCGTTCCATTGATGTAAAGTCATGGGATCTTACAGGAATAGCTATTTTATTTTTTTTTGCAAAATCTATAGCATCATCTCTTAATCGCTCCGCCATAACAAAAGCTGATCGACTTAACACATCCCCTGTCGATATTTCTTGAGCAGCCTTCGTTCCTATAAAACAGCCCATTTCTGGCTCCCCTAAGCCTACACGAGGAGATCGAAAAACTAGTTTCTCTTCTGTAACTGGCTCACCTACGGAAATGTCTTGTTGAGCATAATAAGAACGTCCCAAATTTTGCAAGTTTAGCATTTCACCTTGATTGGGTACTCGTACGCCATTACCAGCAAGTAATAGAGGCATATTTTCAGCAAAAAGGGCCATCCGTGTAAACTCATCCGGTGTTGAACTTGTAGAGTGATCCAGCCCATCAGCAAGCTTATTAAATGTTATATGCCGTTCAATAACAGTAACACCCATAGACATTGCTATAAGATTCACTTCCCAGTTTGCGTCGTGACTAGAATATCCAAAGGGGCGGCCCCATTTACTTGCCATATGCTGAAGGTAACCTAATTTCGCATTAACAAGAGATACTGGATAATTTGAGACACAATGCATTGCAATCCAGTTGTCACCTTTAAGCCTTGAGAAGGCTTGCTCTATTTCGTTTTCATCATGACAACCCAGAGAAACGAATACCGGCTTACCAAATGATATCATTTTATTAATAAGAGAATCATTGCATAACTCAACAGAGGGAGACTTGAAGAAATCAAATGCATTTATCGCACCTGAAAAATCATCCATGTCCGATATTTCAAAGAAACTGATTCCCGCTGCAATTTCCAGTTTATTAGCCCTCTCAACTAATGAAAGTATCGATTGCGGGGATAAATAGTTACGCTTAATTTCGCTGACTAGCATTTCATCACCAATCTCTTTAGCGCCTCCTGCGTATGCGTTTTCGATGTTTCGATACTGGAATTTAACCCCCCAAGCACCAGATTCAGCAGCAGCCTTTATTAGATCATAGGCTTGCTCGATATCCCCGTTGTGATTAATTCCAAT
>Ga0105355_10005144_pt1 | contig 11083 bp, 13 predicted proteins | sample GOMGulsemesocosm_2_FD_83508 | JGI IMG/M metagenome (GOLD analysis project Ga0105355, IMG submission 83508) | Methane-oxidizing microbial communities from mesocosms in the Gulf of Mexico - GOM9C Gulf of Mexico | ecosystem: Environmental > Aquatic > Marine > Cold seeps | place: Gulf of Mexico...
CGCACCAAACGTATCACCGGCTCCACAAAAATTGGCCGTCATCTGAGTGAAATGGCGCTCTATCTGGCACCCGAGCAACCCGTTGAATTTCTCATATACCAACGCACCGACTTCGGCTATATGGGTGTGATTGAAAACCGCTGTCTGGGCCTGCTGTTCCATCAGGATATTCTGCAACCGATTGATATCGGCCAACGTCTGAAAGGTTTTGTAAAAGAGATCCGCATCGATAAAAAAGTCACCTTGTGCCTACAGTTGCAGGGGCAGGAAGCGCGTGATGAACTGTCACAGCAAATTCTCGATGATTTAAACGCCAGCGGCGGCAGCTCGACACTGACCGACAAAAGCACGCCCGATGCAATTTACAAAAAATTTAATGCCAGTAAAGCCAGCTACAAACGTGCTTTGGGCGCGCTCTATAAACAACGGCTGATTAAAATCGAAAAGGATAAAGTCACGCTGCTGTAACCAAGACCCCTCCCATTCGGTCGGGATGACAACCTCTTGTCATTTCGACCAAAGGGAGAAATCTTTTCTCTCCAGAGGTTACAATCCACCCCAGGATTCTTCCAAACACCTGACTCAGAGCACAACATGCAAATACAGTGGTACCCCGGCCATATGCACAAGGCCAGCAAACAGATCAAGGAAGCGCTACCCGGCGTTGATATCCTGATTGAAGTGCTGGACGCGCGCATCCCCTTCAGCAGTGAAAACCCCATGCTGGCAGAAATACGTGGCGATAAACCCTGTATTAAAGTGCTCAGCAAAACAGATCTGGCTGACCCGGAAATCACCGCGCAATGGCAGGAATATCTAGAACAGCAGCAAGGTGTCAAAACCCTAGCGATTCGCACCGACCAGCCTGATAAAGCCCTGCAACTGACCGATCTGTGTCGTAAAATGATGCCTCATAAGGTTAAAAACGAAAAGACCATCCACACCATGATTGTCGGTATTCCCAATGTTGGAAAATCGACACTCATCAACTTGCTGGCAGGTCGTATCATCGCCAAAACAGGCAATGAACCCGCCGTCACCAAGGCTCAGCAACGTATCAAACTCGAGGGCGGCATTACGCTATCCGACACCCCCGGCGTGATGTGGCCCAATGTTGAAAACAAAAACAGCGGCTATCGACTAGCCACCACTGGCGCCATTCGTGATACCGCGATGGACTACACAGACGTCGCCTTTTTTGCAGCCACCGTGATGGCCAAAACCTACCCGGAAAGGCTCATAGCCCGTTATGAACTGGATCAATTAGCAGACACCGATCTGGAAATCCTGGAAGCTATAGGCCGCAAACGCGGCTGCCTGCGCAGCGGTGGTCAGGTCGATCTGGACCGTGTCTCCAAGCTGTTTATTACCGAACTACGTTCCGGCGTTCTTGGCCTCATCAGTTTGGAAACACCGGCCATGATGGAGACAGAAAAAGCTCAACTGGAAATCATTCGCGCCGAAAAGGCCGATAAAAAAGCCTCTCGTAAAAAGAACTGGAAGAAATCCCGTTAAGGTCTGGCCAGTTAACAGATGAACGATAACAACCTACTCAGCAGCCCTTTTGGCAGCATAAACCTGGAACGCCTACCGCGTGACTCCAGCCAAACTCTACGTGCCTGGGATGCTGCTGATGAATACCTGCTGCAATATGTGCATGAACAGCACTCAGCTTGCCAGCAGCCGCTAATTTTTAATGACAATTTTGGTGCACTAAGTTTATCGTTACATCAACAGCAACCTGTTTCTATCAACGATTCCTTTGTCAGCCAGCAGGCTCTACAAAGCAATCAACAAACTAATACGGACATTAAAAACTCGGGAAATATTAGTCTGTTAGACAGCATCACACCGTTACCCGCGGCGCCAATAGCTGTTCTCAAGTTACCGAAAAATACCCGCTATTTTGAATACCAACTGGAAGCGTTGAACCATTATTTGCCGGCAGGTACGCCGGTCATTATTGGCGCTATGGTGAAATACCTCAGCAGCAGTTTTTTCAAACTGTTTGAACAACACCTTGCCGATACCAGCACCACGCTAGCCAAGAAAAAAGCCCGTCTTCTTATTGGCCGCACACGCGGCGGTTATACTGCGCCAACACTAGAGAAACCACGTTTACAATCTGAAATCGGTCAAACATTGTTTGATACACCCAATGTCTTTGCGGCAGGTAAACTAGACCAGGGCAGTCGTTTTTTCCTGCAGCACTTCCCGGATTTAAGCGGTACTGAACAAGCCATTGATTTAGGCTGCGGCAACGGTATTTTGGGTGTTAACGCGCTACAGAAAAATCTACAGCTTAACGCCAGCTTTGTGGATGAATCCTGCCATGCCATTCACGCCACACGCTGCGCTGTTGAGGAAATGGGCGAATCTGCACGTGCACAGCTACAGCAAAACCACTGTTTACAGGGTTTTGAAAATAACAGTGCCGATGCCGTGTTATGTAACCCCCCTTTCCACCAGCAACAAGCCGTTGGCATTCAAATTGCCCAGCAGATGTTTCGTGACAGTGCGCGGGTATTAAAACCGGGCGGTACGTTATATATCATTGGCAATCGTCATTTGGGTTATCACGTTGAGTTGAAAAAACACTTCAAAAATGTGCAGACATTAGCCAGCGATAAAAAATTTGTACTGTGGACGGCGCAGAGCTAGGCACGATATAACACTCATGTGTCATTACATTAAAAAGTCATACCCACTCACCAGCTTCAAAAAATCACTGGCCTGTGGTAACATCCGCGCCCACTTTCAATAAGTCAGGTAACTGTATCCATGCGCATAGTACGAATGATCCTTGCCCCCATCCTTTTGTTCCTCAACTGGATCACTACACCACGTGGCGTCAAACGCCCTGCTGAGCTACAACAGCAAGTCGATCAGCAAACAGCTGGCCTGTCCCTGTACCAGTTCAAAGCCTGCCCGTTCTGCATAAAAGTACGCCGTACATTTAAACGTCACTCTTTGAAAGTAGAAACGCGTGATGCGAAAAACGATGAGAAAATTCGTCAGGAATTAATAGAACAAGGCGGTAAAGTGAAGGTTCCATGCCTGCGTATTGAAGAAGCCGGTGAAGTAAACTGGTTGTACGACTCAAACGCAATCGTTGAATATCTGCAGGGCCGTTTCGCTACAGACGCTTAAAGATAGCGTACTGTAACGGCACAACTGTCGTTGCTACGTTGCAAGTGCAGCTCTAAAAAGCGCTATTCGATGTCACTATTGGATAGCGCTTTTATTTGCGCCAACGTTGAGCGGTAATCCTTATAATCCACCCGAACTGGCTGTTGCTGACCTGAAATTTCAAGCACTAATGATGGAAAACCTACTATGGGTGCAGAGCAGGTAATATCTATCTGCTCTGCCAACTGTTGATAAGTTTCCACTGCCTCAAGTTCATCACTAAACTGATGGCTATCCAAAGCTAGCTCCGTAGCCAACTGTATCAGCACCTCGGTATCCGAAGGGTTCATCGCCCGTAAATAATAGGCCTGCTGAATCGCTTCAATCATCGCCTCTTCATAGCCCTGATTCGCGGCTGCCAATACGGCTCGACAGGCTTTGTAAGTCGCCCGACGTGGCTGATTATCTACCCAAAAATCATAATTAAAACGGGTGCCCAACATGCCTTCTATATGTCGCCAATAGCTTTGAATCTGTCTTTGTAATTCCGGCGGCATCGGTTCATTAGTATCTGGCGCTAAGCCGCCCAGTACATTCTGTATTTTGATTTCAGCTGGAAGGTCCGCTTTTAATTGCTGCCAAACAGGCCGATAAGCCCAGCACCAACTGCACATGGGGTCATGGAAATAATAAAGTGTGGCAGCTTGCAGGGACATTAGAGGTAGACCTAAACAACTAGCTCGTTGCTCGAGTCATGCTGACGATGCAAATCTATAGCATCAATAATATCTGCCACTGAGCTTAACCGTTTGATTCGCTCGAACAGTAATTCAGCCCCACTATACTGGCGTTTTAGATAAGACAGCCACTGTTTAGTCCGGTTGCTTACATAGCGTGGCGTGGGCTGATCAGCGGTTTCCAAAAAGTCGACCAGTTCATCCACAACCGCTGACCAATTCATAAATTGCGGAGATTGGGCCTGGTGTTGCTGCTTGATAGCACGCGCTAAATCCGGGCAAGCCAACGCACCACGGCCCAGCATCAAGTCAACACAGCCACTTTCCAGCTTCGCCTGTAAGGCATCCTGCGGCGTCCAAATTTCACCATTGGCAATCACTGGGATGGTTAATTGCTGCTGCACTGCATCAATGTGCTGCCAGTAGGCTGGCGGCTTATAGCCATCATCTCGGGTCCGGGCATGAATACACAGCTCATTAGCACCCGCCTCTTCAATGCCAGCAGCAATCTCTGAAAGCAAACTGGCATCCCTAAAACCGAGTCGAATTTTAGCCGTCACCGGCACCGCTGAATCAACGGCATCGCGTACAGCCCGCACGATATCCGCAACTCGTCCAGGCTCTTGGAGCAGCACAGATCCACCATCATGGCGGTTTACCGTTTTAGATGGACAACCAAAATTCAGATCAATGCCGCGCGCACCAAACTGCGCAGCCATCGCCGCATTTTCAGCCATCCAGCCAGGATTCCCGCCCAGAAGTTGAATATACACCGGGGTTCCAGCCAAGGTTTTACCGTCCTGTTTCAGCTCAGGACAATAGCGGAAAAATAATTTCTCAGGTAAGAGAGTATGGGTAACTCGCACAAATTCAGTCACGCAGCGATCATAACCACCAATACGCGTCAGCATCTCCCGCATACTATGATCCACTACGCCCTGCATGGGTGCCAGAATTAAACGCATATCAACTCTACTTGGCCTCTTTGTTTATCATTTCTCAGTTTCGTTCGGAATGATCAATAGAACATTCCGAATAATCACATTTTCAAGCAACGTTTTGCGTAGTCACTGACGAACAATCCCCGTCTTCTCCGCCAAAGGCTTCCATCAGCGCCTTAATAAAAGCCGAGAGTTCAAGCGTCATAATGGCAAAATCAATATCAAACTGCTCAGCGGCATCCTGCGCATCCACTTCATCGGCTTTTTCCTGTACCACATCAGTAAAACGCAAACGCTTAACCGCCAGTTTATCATCAACAATACATTCAACCCGGTCCTGCCAGGTTAATGCTAATTTACTGGCATGCATGCTGGCTTTGATGTGGCTGTTAATTTCAGTGGATTCCAAATTCTGGTTAGTGCAACGAATCACACTGCTAACATCATCGTTATCACGTAATTCACAGGTCTGTCCCAATTCAAAACCGCTGGCAACCTGGCCATTTTCAAGCCAATCGGTCATCACTTGAATTGGCAGATTTTTTGCCGTCAGTGGTATCAATGACAACGGCCCTAGCGCTTCACGCAACAAACCGATCAACTCTTCGGCACGTTTTGTCGAAGATGAGTTAACCACCAATAGTCCATCCGCAGGATCAATGTAGGCAAACTGTAAACTGGAGCGACTGAAGGCACGCGGCAACAACTCAAACATTATTTCGTCTTTAAGCTGTGTACGCTCTTTACGACCGACTTTACGATCTTCATTTTCCTCAATCGCCAGCAAACGTTCTTCCAGCTCTTCATTGATCACGGCTGGTGGCAGTACTTTTTCCTGACGTTTAGCGCAAACCATCATATAACCATTGGTTTCATGCACATACTGTGAGCCAAAACGACCCAATGGCGGAGTCCAGCCCAGACGTACTGTATCCTGCCCTGCACAGGGCTGAAAAATATGTTCCGCAAGCTTTGAGTCCAACTCCTCTGCAGGCAGTTGAAACGGCTTAGTAAAACGAAAACACTGTAAATTTTTAAACCACATAAAAATATCCTGCCAGTCGGCATCGCTGAATTATTACTTAAAAATGACCGAATTAAGGGGAACCGGTTTTGGGCTGCGCATTCTAACAGCATCCTTAACCCTGCGGCGACCAGTGATGAACGCAATTACCAGTAAGCGCTTAATTCTTACAATCAACATCGAAAAAACTGCACTCTGCCATTCAGCAGCAGCTATACTTGCATTCACACCCATATATGTATTCATGCGTCCTCCAATTTCTGACAGCGGTTATGCTCAGACATTTTAAAATCAATCTACCTCGCTTAGCCCCAATAGTGAGTCACAAGTTCGTGACGGGCGGTCTACTGCTGTGCCTCAACATTGTCTTGAGCATTAACCTTGCCCAGGCCGATGAAAATTCAACACCTGATGACATATCGCCACGATTACCTCAAGCCCAGAGCATTGACCTGCAAGAACCCGTGGTTAACACGATCACAGAGCCAGTGTCATCAACGACCAAGCGACCCTCTGCCGCTAACATATCGTCAGCCGCTAAACCCTTGTTATTGTTAGGGAAACAAGTCTTACCAGGCACCTCAACTCGATTAGCCTGGTCACCGAATCAATCCTTTGAAGGCATTGCAGCACCAACGCCCGTACTGGTAGTTAATGGCGCAAAACCAGGGCCTAAGCTGTGCCTTACCGCGGCCATACATGGTGATGAGCTCAACGGCATCGAAACGGTTCGTAGAGTCATGTACGCTCTGGAAGCCGAATCCCTAGCTGGAGCGGTCATCGGCGTGCCTATCGTTAACTTGCTGGGATTCCATCGTGGCTCACGTTATTTACCTGATCGCCGAGACCTGAATCGATTTTTCCCAGGCAACCCTCAGGGCAGCTCTGCATCACGGATCGCTCACTCGTTTTTCCGCGAAGTCATTAGCCAGTGTGACGCGCTGATAGATTTACACACCGGCTCTTTTCACCGCATCAACCTACCCCAACTGCGCGCCGACCTGACCCAGCCTGATGTAGTCAAACTAACTCAAGGCTTTGGTGCTACCGCGGTATTACACAGTATTGGCGCACCAGGCACCCTACGCCGGGCCGCTACCGATAATGGCATTCCTGCTGTGACACTCGAAGCAGGCGGCTCCATGCACTTGGAGGAAGAGGCGGTTAGCCACGGTGTAAAAGGGATTAACACCTTGATCAGTTCTCTGGGCATGCATAAAAAAATCAGCCGTTGGGGTGCCCCTGAGCCAGTTTATTACCACTCCGTATGGGTACGTGCCGATCATGGTGGCATTTTGTTCAGCAAAGTGAAGTTGGGCATGCGAATTGATAAAGGAGACATTCTAGGCACGGTGACCGACCCCATCACCAACGTACGTAAAAAAATCATTGCTCCCAATAAAGGTCGCATTCTAGGCATGGCCGTCAACCAGGTAGTACAACCTGGTTTTGCCACCTACCGGATTGGAATTCAACAATCAGAAGAGGAAGTCACGCATCCGCCGCGACCATTACCTGATACACCCGAACTGGATTCGCCGGATCTGGCTACCTCTGACCACCCGGATCAGCCGATGATGTCTGATACAACAACGCGTTCGGAGTAGTCATCGTTATCTGATAGCGCTTGTCAGTTTGGGCTTTAACTGTTCAGCTGGCACTTAATATGCATCGCAGATATGCTGATCTTTCATCTTTTCGACGCTGGGAAAACCCATTCCCGGCATAATGCTTGAGCCCATACCCGCCAAGGCTCCAGCCATCATTTCACTGCACTTACGCATATCCTTAGCGACCGTACTTTGCGACATTTCTAATCCATACTTCATACCGTGACTTTGTGCTTCGCCACGCTTACCCGCCGCGCACAATGACTGTATCTCCGCTTCCATCTGTTCGGCTTTTCGCGCCATTTCTTCTAACTGGCCACGATCAATTTTTTCCATGCATAGCTGCGCCTTCCGTGCCATCTCCATCATCTGTTGCATCTGAGCTTCATTTTGCGCCATTGCCATGGCAGGCAAATACAAAACTAACATCAGCAGCATCCATACTTTCATGACATGCTGCCTCATAGCATTTTTTTTCATGACACCTCTCCATCAACTTCAGGTAATTATTCTACTGAGACACCCCAAAGGGTGCAAACTGCGGCTACAATTGAAGCAAATAATAACTCTCACTATTTTTAATACGGGGTCATAGCATGACAACATTAACCGGAAGTTGCCTGTGTGCACAGGTTGCCTACAAAATTGAAGGTCAAACGACCGCTTTTTACCATTGCCATTGCCTGCGGTGCCGTAAAGCCACCGGCACAGGGCATGCCAGCATCATCCGCGTAAAAGCCACCAGTATTGAATGGACAAAAGGTGAAAATCTGGTGAAAAGCTACAAAGTGCCTGAGGCACAGCGTTTTAGAAACGACTTCTGTAGCGAATGCGGTTCATCGCTGCCCAAACACTTTGCCCAACTGGGTATGGTGGTATTACCGGCCGGTACGCTGGATCACGAACCAGACATTACACCCGAAGCACGCATCTTCTGCGAATCGCGCTCAGAATGGTCCTGCAGCGACGACATTACCAGCTTTGCAGAATATCCTGAGTAAATACCTCTTCTTTGCCGAAGGTACAGGCAAATAGGCGACTTAACAGCTCCTCTTGCTCCTCCAGGAGGGGCCATAATCCCATCGTAAATCACCTTATTTTAACCCGCTGATATTTATATTTACGCTTAATATTTATCCAGCCAATTTACGGATATCGGATCTAGCCTCCAAATGAAATAATCCCTATTGTTCCCCCCCTATAGAGGCCATACAAGCATCGCCGAAACACATAAAAAGCTGCTGGAATAGGCCAAAAATATCACGCATACTGATTACAAATATGGCTCACAGGTTAACTATGAATCCTATTAAGTTGATTGCACATCGTGGTTATCAACGGCTGTTTCCTGAAAACACGCTACTAAGTTACGTTGAGGCTATTAAAGCTGGTGCGCGCTTTATTGAAACCGATATCCAGCTCAGCGCCGATGGTTTCCCTGTGCTTTACCACGATCGAAAACTAAAGCGCTCGAGCACCATCAAAGGCGCCATTCACGATCACCCTCTTAATCAATTACTACACACCCCCAATCACGAACCCAAGCGCCTCGGTAATACCCATCTTGGCCAGACCATTACACCCTTAAGCGACCTGGCCAGCCTGCTGCTGACTCACCCAGAGGTACACGCTTTTATTGAGGCAAAATCCTGCACCATTGATGCCCATGGCATCAACAAAGTTTACCAACGTATTACGGAAACGCTGGCACCAGTTGCCCAGCAATGCACCTTGATCAGCTTCCACATTGGTTTCATAGGCTATGCCAAAGCAGCTGGCTGGCATTCACTGGGCATCGCCCTGCGCCGCTGGAAGGATTTACGGAAAACCGACATCAAAGCTATTTCACCTGAATACTTGTTTGCAGATGTTAGTGATTTACCTAGCAAAGGAGACTTTAACCACCTCAACGCCAAATTAGCGGTTTATGAAATTGACTCGCCAGATGTTGCCCGCTCCCTTCAACAACGCGGCATTGAATACATAGAAACCTTTGCCATTGACAACATGCATCAAGCTCTCGTAAAAAATCTTAAAACCGCAGTAAATCAACAGGCATGAGCGAGCAAAGGGTACTGCAACAACAATATGACGTGACCATTATCGGTGGTGGTATTCATGGTGCAGGCATTGCCCAAGCTGCTGCTGCGGCAGGTTATAAAGTCCTACTGCTGGAAAAAAATGAATGGGCAGCAGGCACTTCGAGCAAATCCAGCAAACTCATTCATGGCGGTCTGCGTTACCTGCAAAGCGGCCAGTTTGGGCTAGTCAGAGAAAGTATCCGTGAGCGCGAAATATTGCTAAAAATCGCTCCTGAACTGGTGCGACGCAACAAATTTTATATTCCTCTCTACGCTACATCTCATTACAAAAGCTGGCAGCTACGCATCGGGCTGTCACTTTACGCGCTTTTTGGTCTGAACCGGCAGGCTTGCCGTTTCAGCGTATTAAGCCCTGAGCAAAGCCAGCAGCTGGCAGGCCTTAAACCGGAGGGTTTACAAAAGGTGTTTTGTTATCCCGATGCACAAACTGACGACCGCCTATTGACCCGAGCCGTTATCGAATCAGCACAAGATCTCAGTGCGCAGGCACTGGCTCCTGCCACATTAATTAGCGCCAAGCACGTCGGCGGTGGTTATACATTGCGCTTTCAATGGCAAGCTCAGGAGCATGAGATCCTGAGCCGGGTGGTTATTAATGCTGGCGGCCCTTGGGCGAATCATATCAACGAGAAGGTTTCACCCTCCCCACCCTCGGCCAAGGTTGACCTTGTACAGGGCTCTCATCTGATTTTGGAAGGCCAGCTCAGTGATGCCTGTTTTTATCTGGAAGCACCACAAGATCAACGCGCTATCTTTGTCATGCCCTGGTACGGTAATACCTTATTAGGCACCACCGAAACTCTGTTTAGGGGAAACCCTGACGAAGTTGAGCCGCAGGACAACGAAAAAAAATATTTACTCGAAGTAATAAACCACTATTTCCCAAACTTTGAAGCCAAAATAATTGATGCCTTTGCCGGCCTACGAGTATTACCTAAAGAATCCAGTTCTAGAGCCTTTCACCGCTCCCGGGAAACCCAACTGATTTGCGATCAAAAAGACGCCCCGCAATGGATCAGTGTTTATGGAGGAAAATTAACCGGTTATCGTGCCACCGCTGAAAAGCTGGTTCGTTTAATCGCTAAAAGCCTCGGGCCGCGCACCAAAATCGCTGACACCCGCACCCTGCAACTACATCTTAGTGAGAAAACAGAACAGCCGAACGCAATGTCTACAGCAAACGCTGCTGCAATGCCTGACGCCAACGACCAAAGCGCTGATTGAGAGCTTCCTGCTCTTCACTGCCCGGCACAAACTCACGGCCCGGCAACTCATCCCAGTTAACCGATGACATACCTTCATGATCGCCCTGTTGCGCGAGCAGGTAAGCGGCCCCTCGTGCCGAAGCCTCCACCTCTTCAGGACGCCATACTGTCGTATGGGTAATATCTGCCAGCTTCTGACAGAAGCTTTTTTGTTGCGACAACCCTCCGGAAATCACAATACGTTTCAAGTGAAAGCCATGCGATTGCATCATAATCAAATTACTTTGCAGCAGGAACACGATGCTTTCCAGCACCGCCACAAGTTTCAACTGGTC
>Ga0105355_10005147_pt1 | contig 11079 bp, 11 predicted proteins | sample GOMGulsemesocosm_2_FD_83508 | JGI IMG/M metagenome (GOLD analysis project Ga0105355, IMG submission 83508) | Methane-oxidizing microbial communities from mesocosms in the Gulf of Mexico - GOM9C Gulf of Mexico | ecosystem: Environmental > Aquatic > Marine > Cold seeps | place: Gulf of Mexico...
CCATTTCTGTAATTGAGGAAGTCCTCTGAGGGTAACAGCCCTTGGGTTGGAATAGGCCAAATGACGACTCTCTTCGATAACCTCTTTCACCGCCTCAAGGGATTCTTGATCTAGACATCGAAAGGGTTGGCAGAGTGCATAATCAATTTCAGGCAAATCGCCAAAGCTATTTGCCGCTTTTTCCCATCCTGATTTTAGATCAGAAAATCGAGAGACGGCTAGGCCTTCAGGAAGTTGGAAATTAAGTTTTTTTAAAGAAGCCACGACCGTCCCTCCAAAATAAGGAAAAAGATATAAAATATAAGACAAATATGTACAAAATTTTAAATACTCGAACTCTTAAACACCCACTTAATCAAAAGTGGCATTCATTGATATTCGTAAATTAAAGAATTTATACTTGCCTTCTTATTACTTGAAACCAAGCTTTTAATCCTGATAGAAATTAATAGCTTACACTTCGCTTTGCCTCATTAGGCCGCTGCTGCTTTTCCCAATTTGGCGCGATTTTTACACTTTCATTCAACGGGGTGAGCATAGGTTTCCCACGAATAATATCCGCAGCTCGCTCGGCCACCATGATTGTCGGCGCATTTAAGTTTCCGTTTGGAATGGTTGGAAAGATTGATGAGTCCACTACACGTAAGCCACTGACACCTCTGACCCGAGTGTCTGGATCGACCACAGCCATATCATCAACACCCATTTTGCACGAGCATGACGGGTGATAAGCGCTTTCTACATTCGAGCGAACAAAAGCATCGATCTCTTCATCGGTTTGAATATGTGCACCCGGTTGGATTTCATCACCGCGATATTCATCGAACGCGGACTGATGGATAATTTCACGAGTTAAACGCACACAAGCTCTAAATCCAGCGCGATCATCTTCATGCTCAAGGTAATTAAAGGAGATGTGCGGGTGAGCTTTAGGGTCGTTAGACACCACTTTGACGCTGCCACGACTTTTCGGTTTATTGTGCCCAATATGCACTTGAAAACCATGTCCGGCAAAAGCTTCTTGACCATCGTAGCGCATCGCAGCTGGCAAGAAATGATATTGTAAATCAGGCCACTCAACGTTTGCTTTTGAGCGAATAAAACCACAAGACTCAAAATGATTCGTTGCGCCTAAACCCTTTTTAGTTAAGATCCAACGCGTGCCAATCAAAAATTTATCCCACACGCCCAGCTTGCCATTCAAGGAGATAGGTTGCTTACATTTAAATTGAAAGTAAAACTCCAAGTGATCCTGCAAATTCTGACCCACACCAGGCAAATCATGCGCGACTTCGATGCCTGCATCCGCTAACACATCCTTAGGACCGATACCTGACAGCTGCAGTAAATGTGGTGAGCCAATAGAGCCGGCAGACAAAATAACTTCTTTGTTTACCTTCACATCAACAACTTTACCTTTACGCTCATACCGAACACCAACGGCGGTTTTGTTTTCTAGCAACACCTTATGTACCAACGCATGAGTGATCACGGTCAAATTCCCCCGCGACATCGCGGGCCGCAAGTAGGCATTAGATGTCGAACACCGCACACCATCCTTAACCGTCATGTGCATAGCACCAAAACCTTCTTGCTGACGACCGTTATAATCATCGGTCGGGAAATAGCCCGCCTCAACGCCAGCATCAATAAAAGCCTTATAGAGTGGGTTAGCCATATTGTTGCCGTTGTTAACACCTAACGGCCCTTTACTTCCGCGATATTTATCTTCTCCAAAGGCCCAAGTTTCTGATTTTTTGAAATAAGGTAAACAATGGCTATAACCCCAATCTTCCGCGCCATGCTGCTGCCATTCATCGAAATCTCTGGCATGACCACGCACATAAACCATGCCATTAATTGAGGATGAACCACCTAAAACCTTGCCTCTTGGACAATGCATGCGTCGATTATCAATATGCGGCTCAGGCTGCGTTTCAAATTGCCAAGCATACTTTTCGCTATTCATTGGAATCGATAATGCGGTGGGCATTTGAATGAAAATGCTTTTATCACTGCCTCCTGTTTCTAACAATAGAACACTGCTATTGCCATCTTCAGACAAACGATTGGCCAATACACAACCTGCTGAGCCAGCGCCAACAATGATGTAATCAAATGTGTGTTTATTCATAATATTTTCTCACCAAGTAAGACTAAAATGGGCTGTCAAGCGGCTGCAAACCTACATAAACAGCTTTAAGTTGGGTATAGGAGTTTAATGTCGCCAAGCCATTTTCTCGGCCAATACCCGATTGTTTATAGCCACCAACAGGCATTTCGGCTGGCGATGCACCATAACTATTGATCCAACAGATTCCCGCCTGCATCTGATGAATAACCCGATGAGCACGACTAATGTCTTGGGTAAATACCCCGGCCGCCAAGCCAAATTCACTGGCATTAGCGCGTTTAATCACTTCATCTTCGCTATCAAAGGTCAGCACCGACATCACCGGGCCAAATATTTCTTCGCGGCAAATAGTCATCTCGTCGTTGCAGTCGGTAAATATGGTAGGGGCGACAAAATATCCCGTCGAACAACTGGCTGGGGTTAGCGCCGTGCCGCCGTGCGACAACGTCGCTCCTTCTTTAAGGCCAATGTCGATATAGTCGAGTACTAACCGTTGATGGTTGGCTGAAATCAGTGCACCAAAATTAGTCTTAGGATCCATTGGATCACCAACAATAATATTGTTTTTGGTTCGCTCAATTAATTTCGCGATAAAGGTCGGGTAAATCTCTTTTTGCACAAAAACACGAGTGCCATTAGTACAAATTTCACCTTGGGTATAAAAATTACCTAACATCGCTGCCGATACCGCGTTATCGACATCTGCATCGTCAAAGATAATAAGTGGCGATTTTCCACCAAGTTCCATCGTGACATCTTTCAAGGTGGTTGCGGCGCCTGCCATTACCTTTTTACCGGTGCCGACTTCGCCAGTAAAAGAGACCTTGGCAATATCCGGATGATGGCTTAACCATGCCCCGACATCTCCCGCACCTTGCAGCACGTTAAACACTCCGTTTGGCAAACCGGCTTCGCTAAAAATTTCCGCCAGTTTAATAGCGCCTAATGGCGTTTCTTCCGATGGTTTAAAGATCATCACATTGCCACAGGCTAGAGCAGGAGCGGCTTTCCAACAGGCAATTTGCAGGGGATAATTCCACGCGCCTATGCCAGCACAAATACCTAACGCTTCGCGACGAGTGTAATAAAAATCGGCACCAACTTGTTGCTGACCACCCTCAATACCGGGAGCGAGACCTGCAAAAAACTCAATGGAATCTGCACCGGAGAGAACATCTACCGCACTGGCCTCTTGCCATGGTTTACCTGTATCTAGCACTTCAATTGCTGCTAGCTCATCATTACGTTCACGCAGCAATGCCACTGCTTTTAATAAAATTCTGCTACGCTCTATCGCGCTCATCGCTGACCAAACAGCAAAGCCTTGCTTGGCACTCAAGATCGCTTGTTGTTTTATTTTTTCATCAGCAATTTCAACTTGGTAAATTACCTGACCCGTTGCAGGGTTTATAACGTCGAAGGTTTCGCCATTTTCATTGCTGATGTAAGCGCCATCAACATAGTTTTTGTATTGGATAAGTGACATTAATTTTTCTCTTGCTTAATCAGGTCATTAATAAATTTTTTACATAAAAGCTCAGCGGTCACAAATTCTTGCTCGGGCCGTGTACTCAATGCACTTCTTAGCCAAAAACCATCGATCATCGCGGCTGTTTGTTTGGCTGCATTAGTCGCCTGCTCAGCGTCTAGCAATTCACTGAAAGAGAAACGTAAATTACTATAAAGACGTTTACTATTGATTAACTGCAGTCGAGACAACGCGGGATCATGCATCGCATTAGCCCAAAAACTTAACCAGGTTTTAGTTGCCAACATAGAGCGCTGAAACTGGGTGAAATTGGCTTCGACAATAAGCATAAGTCTCAACTGTGCAGGAGGTTTCTCTTGAGTAATACATTCCAAAAACGCTTGCTGCAGTTGCTCGAGCAAGTACTTAAGGGTCGCTTCAATCAAGTCTTTTTTACCACCGAAATAATGGCTAATAATACCCGATGACATTCCAGCAATTCGGCTAATGGTCACAATGGTAGTATTTTGCAAACCATGCTCAGCAACTGACTCTAACGTAGCATCAATAAGCTGCTGCCTACGTAATGACTGCATTCCTATTTTCGGCATAGTAACCTTACCATTTATCTTGATTGAACGTTCAAACAAGAATAAATATAATGTCTAGATACTGAACTGTCAAGCTTGTTAGTTGAATGAACAAACAGCGAGCTAAACGAACCCGGAAAATTGGACGGTCACTTAAGCCGACTCACTGAGCCACTTTCATCTCGCAGAGGAGTCATCACCATAAGATGAAAAAGACGTCATTACATAGCAGCCGTTAAAGCCAAAATCACCCTGGTAGCCACGAAATGTTTGATGTCCACCCCAATCAAATTAACGTTTGGAGGCGACAAATGCGGGATAACGCAGGAACGGTATTCGGCAGCACCAACCATCAACAGAGGACCGATGAGGCACACATCAAAAACCCTCATGCCGAAATTGGTTAATCAGGCGGGGCTTGCTTTGATGCTAGTGCTTGATGAGCTGAATTGGAGGCACCCTTTCATGGGCTTTCTACATTGCGTGATGATCTGTAGGACGACCATGACTTTCACGTCAATCGCAAGCGTGCACAGTCCTTGATGAGACTGATGGGAATTGAAAAGCTACCTCTCACGACGCAGCCAAACAAGCTGCTCCAAGTGTATCCGTACTTACCAAGGGTTTCGGCGAACCAAGCGTGGACGACCGGCATCACCTACAGTGCGCCCGATGCGCAAAGGGTTTGTGTATCTGGATGCAGTAAGCGACTTGCGCTCAAGCAAAGAATTGGGCTGAGGACCTTCAAACAGCCTGGATGCGGATTTTTGTGTGGAGGCGCTTGAAGAGGGCATATCTTTGTACCTCATCTAAAAAAGAAACCTGAAAAATGACCGCCCGAAGGCGGATCTAGGAAGGTAATCTAAAATCCCGCTGACACCCACTGAGCGCATCGTCACCGGCAAAAGGTTCACTCAAGCTTTCAACCAGCAGCTTTTTTGTTGAGTCTTTATGAAACGCCATCCAAACATCTGTAGATACATCCGCAAACCGCTCCATTAGAAGCTGTTTCGTCATGCGGCCAATAGAGTTATCTTTAGTCGGTTGCCAGTAGGCAGGGAAATGGGCTGATGCTTACGAAATAGTGAAGCCTTTTCAGCTTGAAAACGACCAACAAGACGCGTCAATGAAAGCCGCCGACGTTGATGGCGGCGAAGAGTTAGCTGTCGCCAAAACTTGGGGCGATAACAATAAAGACACTTGGCAAGCCTGGATAAAATAGACAAGACAGGCACGCACTGTCACGGAGTATCGGCTCGCGAACTTTTACGTAGTTTAACTTACCTTGCTAAACAACAAATGCCCATGCATACATAGCTTTTAGCCGAGGGAGGCACACGCTCTAAACCCCGGCTTTTTTATTCGCAGAGCAAATCGGCAACTGCAAGGAATTTACACATCGAGCCTCAAAATGGCTTGTTTACTACTATCCGCTGCGATTACATTTGAAACTGCCGCAACAACACTTCCCAAAATAACTGATAAATCTACCAGACCAAGACCAATCTTGGCTGTCATTATTTTTATTCTACCTGACTTTAATTGCTGTCGGCGACACTGCGAGCAATGAGTCCTGCCATCGAATAAGCCATATGGCCAGGAGCGGGAATTATTGCCGTAATACTGGCAGGTTGAATCTTTTATAAACAAGGGATGCCCCCTGCGCTTGCAGGGATCACACTTATTCTAGCAGGTGCACTGACAATCAACTTAACCTCAAAAACCGCACTCAACTAAAACAACTGCAACCCTGGAAGGATGGCACCACCTAACATCAAGCGGCGCTGCTAGATTGATATTCACTAATCCGACTAGAAACTAAATCTTTTGTTATACGACACGCGGTTTCTAATGTCATTTTTTCTGGATCAAACGTAAAACGCAGCCAAAACCCGTACATTATAGCCATTATTCCCTCAGCAAAATCACTCGCCTCCGCCTCAGACATCAAAGGCTGCAGCGCTTTTTTAATCTCATTAACAACATGATTATCAACAGCATGCTCAATTTCAGCAAATGCGTCATTGATGGGTACGCGCGCCCAAAACCATAACCACGCAGAAACAACTTCTGGCGAGCTACAAGAAGAATGGGAAAAGTTGGTATCGATAATTATATTTATTTTATCTATAGGCGACTTTGCACTTGCTATATTGAGCGAAAACCCACCAATAAAGGCACTGGCCAACGATCGAAAAGTCTCTTCCAGCAATTTTTGCTTAGTTTTAAAATAATGATTTATAATACTAGTCGCTAATCCCGCTCGCTCGCTAATCGCTGCAAGCGTAGGCTCATTGTTTGACGACTCATGTATTACAGAGATAGTCGCCGCGATCAGCTCCTTTCTTCTAATAGGCCCAACACCTAATTTTGGCATCCTAACTCTCCACCCGAAAACTCATAATTGTACAGACATATAATATTAAACAGCCAGTCAAATTAAAAGAGTTAAATTGGCATAGATCTGCCCCCAAGCAATAAGCCCTGGACTGGAAAAATCCCGGATACTTTTAACCTAGGGTGTCCAATGCCCGAAAACATATAACCAAAATCCCGATATATCGAAGCAAAAAATTCCCATCGTTTTTTACAACACAAAACGGGACCAAAACTAAACGCGATCACTATCAATTTTTCAATACCGGAAAACCTTTACGCAACCATCTCATTCAGCGCAGGCTTTATAATTGAACACCCGCTCAACCCCACGCACAAAGAGGATAAAATATAATGACTCAACGGTGACTAACCCAAGTCCCTCACCGGCACCGAAGGTTACTGACAAGTTTAGTGCCAATATTCAAAGAATCACCCAACCTTGAGGGTGTACCCGTAGATTATGCGCCTCGACTTAAAGCACTACGAATGGTCTAGACACAGGCACCCTGAAAATATGAAAGTCTAATACTTCGGAAGCAGCAGTAAACGCTGTCGCATTTTCAATTAACAAAAAAAAAGCCCCGGAACTACATAGTGAGCTTAAGGCGGTAGCGCTGATTAAGCAGTGATTGATAATTATCTGGAGAGGAAACTGGGGAGGGAACCTTTATACGGGCCGTATTATAGCGTCCCCGGGGAGTCCGGTGGATAGCGAAAATCTCACACTACGGGCAACAATACAAAACTAAAAAAAAATGCCCTGAACTACTAAGGTAGACCTAGTAGCCCAGAGCAATAGTGATTAGTCAAAGCCCGAGGAGGAGCCGGATCTAATCACCTATGATTAACATCAGCCTAGGGGAGCTAAAGTAACCAACCTGAAAGCAGCCCAGCTTCTAATGATTTAGAAGTAAGACTGCTGATATTGAAACTAGTATTAATCTTTTCCGCTTGCTTTGTGTCCAGTGCTTATCGCTCATCGACGTTACCTCACAGCCCAACTGAATCCGATTGTAATTTGTTGATCCAGACATATAGGCTATGTTGCGATTGGCTCTTTGTTTGACGAGAACGACTTAAATTGTTCAGGCTACTGCTAATTCATAAGCACCGATCTTTGATTACTTTCTATCTCGAAGAAAGGTGCTTATGAGCTGGAGCAATCCAGATAAAGGAATCAATTAGAATGTATAGGTAAACCAAACTTCAGCTATCAAGGCGTCATCATCACCCATCATTTCTTTAGCCGCATCGCCTGGTGTTGCCCATGCTAATGCACCAAAGACGTAGAAGTTATCCGTTGGGTAGTACTCAACCGTCAGGTTAATTTCATCAGCCCAATCATCGGATGAAGTAGGTGTACCAAACCAATGCTTCTCATCAAGCTTGAAGTTCAAGTAATAGGCTGCAATGGCCCACTGCTCATGAGGATAGGCTTTAATTTTAATCAGATGCGTATCCTGGTTATTGTTAAACAGGTGGTACTCACCGGTAATTTCACCCTGAAACCAGGTATCCCAGTCACGACCGATACCATAGTTAGGAATTGCAAAACCTTCATTGTCCGAAGTTGCTAAATCATCACCCGAGAAATGTGAAAAGCGATAGCTAAGAACTGGCGTCCATGCCACGTTATTGAAGGCATAATTAAGCTCTGCATACCAGGCGTCCGCATCATACTCCTGACCGCTTTCATCGTGCTCACCACCAATCATTGAGTACTCAGCGTGGAACGTTAGATTTTCAGTACCCGGAACCACAATACTATTGGCGCGAACACTGAAGTATTCCGCTCCACTATTACCTGTCAATACGGTATCGGCGCCAATGGGTGCACCATCACCACTACCGTCATCGTCATTCACCTCGAAGTACATTGCAGCCAATGTACCGCCACCATCTTTCAAAGCGTACTCAACGTTTGCACCGGTATATTCCTGCCTGAAACTATTTTTATCCGCCTTAAGCCAGAAGATATCGGCCCGCACCGGATCAGTATTTAAACGTAAAATGGCCGAGTTGCTCCAGGCTGACCGTGGTGCGGCCCAGTAAGTACCATCATCTGCACCCACATCAAAGTTACCGTCACCCAGCAGGAAGCCATCCCCAACCATAAAATCCTGTGCGCCAAAAGAGAGATCAAATGTGCCATTGGTAAAACCAACATTGAACAGTTCTTTGCTCACCTCTTCATGGTCACCAGTACCAAAAGCCCCACTTAATTCACCATCGTTTTTTTGCACTGCACCTACAAGAGAGGCATTGGCATAGGCGCTATTACCGCCGCCCAAGTCCCAAGTCAGCGCACCGCCAACTTCCATTGAACCTTCGACATTGGTGTTGCTATCATCACCGGCTACGAATCCCTGACCTGCGCCGTAATTGACATTTTTACCCTGCTGAACAGCACCAATGACGGTAGTACTTGTAGTTATATCAATTTTTTCGCCGTCATATAATTGTCCGGCAGAAGCACTGCCAGCGGCTAGAAGCGCCCCGGACGCGATACCAAATACTGCTTTTTTCGATACATGCATAAACTTTTCCCCAATTGTGATTAAAAACTTGAACATTATTTTCATAATCAGCGTTAACACAATAATCAGAGCGATATAGCTGCCTATTGCTCCCTATACTTAGTCAGAAGCAGCATCAAACAGCTCCCCCTGTTACTCTCCAAAAAAAACAGAATGCCCAGCCGTACGATCATTGTATGCCCATACAATAACAATACAAAAAATCACATGCAAATAAATCTTTGAACTATTTGAAAAATCATAAACACTTATAAGCTATAATGCGCACTCCGTAATAACGACAAAAAGACAAGCCAAATAAAACCATAACCACATGATAATAATCAGTTTATTATAGCTTAGAAAGTTTTGCCCTTACCCCTTCAAAGGCACAGCTTATTAAGTATTTTCAAATTGTGCGGGCACAACAGAATATCTTCATCGTTTGTAATACTATTCAACAATAATAATACACTTCTATCAGGAGTGGCGTAGTAGCAATAGATGACATGCTCTGAAGGCCCTCTTAAATCAGAATCCTTGATCCATCAATAGATGACCTTTCGACACGAAAGAGAAGGAAGGAGGCATCATGAACATTTGGCTCAAAATTCGTTTATCTATACCCCGCCGCCTTCTGTGTTTTTTGCTCGCCGGCTCTTTGGCTTCCACCTTTGCCATGCCAGCATCTGTAGTGTTTTTCGCAGCCATGCCGAAACTTTTCGGATCTGCGCTCAACGAATGGACCAGTCAGCACATCACTACTTATATCGAGGGAGAAATACTGTAGCCCATGGGCTACAACATCGAGTATGTGACCTCAGTTTATAGACCTACAAGATGGCTCTGTTACAGCTACCTTGGAGATCAGGGAGCCGAGTATCGGCGATGCGCTGCTGCCACTGAAAATGCTGAAAATGCATGCTCAGCAAGCCTCATGCCTGTCGAAGGGTGGTATTACCCGAACTATGTGACAGAGGCCTGCCCTGGCCTACCCGGCCACAAAGCATTACATGAGTGCGCATCAAAATTTGCTAGTGCCGACCTCATACTAAAAGATCGACTAGTCGATCACGCCGCTGACAAGGAATCTGAGAGCGACAAACGTATTAAGACACCAGACTTGGATTTCGATGTCATCAACGTTGAACCTGAGGAGGCACAAAAGACAAGTGGCTAGGTGTCTATAAGCTCCTTCAAGCCTACCAGCTTGAAAACACCCAGCAGGAAACAATGCTGAAAGCCATCCATATAGATGGTGGAGAGGAAAAAGCGGTCGCTAAAGCGTGGATTGATAATAGCACCCGCGTCTGGAAACCCTGGGGCGAAGCAGCCATGTAACCCGCAGTAGAGCCCGAGAATAAAAGTTAATCTCTTTTTATTGTTTTTACCCAGGCCCGAAATGGATTCCGGTTTTTTACAGCCACACGACAGCCTTAAACGAGTATGCAATTTCAATGACAACCCCCAGACTAAACTGCAAATAAATGCGCCAGGGTACTGATAGGAACATGAAGATGGTTTATTTACTTTTATCAGGCGCGATAGCGTTTGAGATTATCGCCACCTCACTACTAAAAATAACAGATGAGTTTACCAAGCTTATACCACGCGCAGCGGTCGTTATTTGTTATCGGTTACGCTAAGAGTGATGGATGTTGGTATCGCCTATGCCATTTGGTCCGGGATAGGGATTGTGGCGGTAACCTGTATAGCATGGATTTTTTATAAACAGGTTATGGATACACCAGCACTCAAATCAAAACGTATCTGACGACCAAACACCGAGCGGGCACCCACACCTGTGCGATCACTTTTATCAACGCCGTTATCAAGAACATCCTGCATTAACTCCAGATACTGCTGCAGAACTTACTCTCAATTAATTATCTTTTTGCTCGATTTTGCGATACGCCAATATCAACAGCACAAAGCCGCCGATAATCATCGGCAAGGACAACAATTGCCCCATGGTCATCCAGTTCAGCGCGA
>Ga0105355_10005150_pt1 | contig 11077 bp, 9 predicted proteins | sample GOMGulsemesocosm_2_FD_83508 | JGI IMG/M metagenome (GOLD analysis project Ga0105355, IMG submission 83508) | Methane-oxidizing microbial communities from mesocosms in the Gulf of Mexico - GOM9C Gulf of Mexico | ecosystem: Environmental > Aquatic > Marine > Cold seeps | place: Gulf of Mexico...
CAATCTCTATATCAATTGGGATCAAGGCGGCGGTTTTTATGAAGACGAACTGGTTGGCAAAAGAATAAAAATCGGTGATCGACTGGAGCTGATGATCCTGGAACGGGGCTCACGCTGTAAATTATTAACCATCCACCCTGAAACCGCAGAATCTGACCCGCGCTTATTAAAGCACATTATCAAAACACGCAAAGGTTTTGCCGGTGTGTATGCTGCGGTACTTAGAGAGGGTTCCGTGTGTTCCGGAGATGAGGTCTGTATCGTCGAATAAGCAACGACCAAAGCGCAAAAATACCCAGAAAATCGAACAGGGAATCAATAAAGAAAATTATAAACCTGACTAAACAGTAAATTTGTATGACCTGCAGTTGCCACAGGCTTAATCAATATAAAGGGGTATGAATGGATGAGATTCTATTCAATCGAGATACAAGATGTTATTGATGAAACGGATAATGCCCGTTCATTCATCCTGGCACCCGGTGCAGTGCTGTTACCCAAGTTTTATTGCCAGCCAGGTCAATTTTTAACCTTTCATGTGCCACTCTCCAAAGACGATAAGCTAACCCAGTCCGCCTATTTTTCCGGTGCGCCCGCAACCGATAAATTAAAAATAACCATCAAACACGAAACAAACGGCAGTGATTCGAACTGGATTTACAACAATCTTAAAGTGGGCGATCAGATAGAAATCTCCCCTCCACGTGGTAACTTCAGCCTCAATAAATCAAATAATGCGCTTGTGCTTATCGTGGATGATAACGGCATTATCCCAATTTTTTCGTTATTAAAAAACGAACTACACAAAAGCTCCCGTACCATTAAACTTTTTTATGACTGCCAGAACTACAATAGAATAATTTTCAGACAAGAGATTGACCGTCTTCGTAAAAGCCTACCTCAACAGTTTGAATGCCTGTACCACCTGAACATTGAACCCGGCAACTTAAAACCAACAACTTTAAAGGCCTTTATTAATAACAGCCGCACAGCCGATTTCGCTGTTTGTGGCCTGGAATCGCACATCAATTTTACTGCCCAGGTGTTAGCCGAATTGGATATCGATAAAGATCATATCCAACTCGAAAATTGCTCTTTATTGAACCAACAGTCCATTACAAACAATAAAGATGTTGCGGAACAAACAAACTCTAGTGAAGTATCGCATTTTCGAGCAACTCTTGACGGAAAAGAACATAAAATCAAATACTTAGAAAACAAAACACTGTTAGAATGCATGTTAACTGCTGGGCTCGAGCCCTATTTTTCCTGCAGTGACGCCCACTGTGGCTACTGTATGGCAGTCACTAAATCGGGCAAGCTAACCATGCAAAAAACCGACGTACTATCACCCGGTGATCTCGACAGAGGATACATTTTACTCTGCCAGGCCATACCCTTGTCAGGAGATGTTTGGGTTGATTGTGATGCGTGATTTAGTGACTAAGCGCAATCAAACAACGGGATAAATTTATCTCGCCATCCAAGTTCAAAATCATGGTGTCGTCAGCAGATAACCGATACCAGATACATTTTTAATAGACAGCCCCGGCAATTTTTTACGAAGCCTGAGAACCAACGCTCTTAGACTCGACTCGCTGACAATCACGTCTTCCCACAAACTGTCTTCAATCACCTGATAGGCCACCACTTGATTACGTTGAGCGATCAATTTCTGCAGCAACTTGATCTCTTTTTTAGTAAGCAGAATGGGCGTTTGATCATGGGTAATCTGTTGTTTTTCCGGGTCATATAAATACCCTTCACCCAACGAGACAGCCTTTGCATCAGACGAAATATGCTCCAGCGCCATCATGACGCCAATTTTTATCTCATTTTCGGTAAAGGGTTTGGTTATATAGCCAAATGGCTTGCATTGTTTAGCGCTAAGTAAGGTTTTATCATCGGAATAAGCCGTTAAAAAAACGACAGGAATTGCCCACTTCTCATGGATTTCCAAAGCAGCATCGATACCGTTTTTAGCGCCACCCAATTCAATATCCATCAATACCAGATCAGGCTTCTCTTCCTCGGCTAGCTCAAGAGCCTCCTCAAAACTATCAGCCATACCACAAACCCGGTGCCCGATTTTACCGAGGCACTGGCAAATATATTCACTGACGATCATTTCATCCTCAACAACAAGGATATTTGCAGCCCCTTCAAACACTATTTAGCTCCACCGCTGTTAAAAGTAATAATAAATTCTGAACCCGCCGAATTTTCTAACTGTAGTCGGCCTTTGAGTTTTCGACTAACCAGTTTATACACCAGGTTAAGACCCAGCCCTTGAGCATCCTCAATCCTTGACGTAACAGATAGTCCCACACCATTATCTTTTACAATAAGTTTGATCTTATTCTTTTCGATATGGCTCATCTGGATATCAATTGTGCCCTTATTATCAGGGAAGGCATATTTATACGAGTTGCTCAGTAATTCATTAATAATCAAGCCACAAGTAATAGCCTCCTCAATTTTTAATTGCACATTGTCGACATCCAACCGGACATCAACCTCAAAGTGGCCAGCGCTGTGTTTAATGGTATTAACGAGAAGCCCGATATAATCGAGCATATCAATGTCACTCAAATTATCCGATTGGTATAGATGCTCATGCACTGCGGACATTGACTGAATACGGTTAGCACTTTCAATAAATAACCCGGCATAGTATTCGTCCTCGATATCATCAGCCTGCAAACTAAGCAGCCCGATCATCACCTGCATATTATTTTTGACGCGGTGATATAACTCTTTCAAGAGGATTTCTTTTTCCCGCAATGATGCTTCAATTTGCTCGGTGCGCTGCTCAACTAGTTCTTCCAGCTGGTTCTTGTAGGTTTGAAGCTCATATTCTGCTTTCTGCTTTTTCTTATTGGCTCGATAAGCCAACAAAAAATTACCGCAGGCGCTGGACAAAGGTTTTAAATAATCTTGAACAGAACTGTCAAAACCTGAAGGTTTACTGGCAAGGCCAATCACACCTAATAACTCACCCGCACCATAAATAGGCAAGCCCATAAAGGCATGTAAGGGGGAGTGATCCTCAGGAAGGCCACATCTAACAGGATCAATCTCAGGATTATTTGAAATTACCACCTCACCAGTAACCAGCACTTCACCGTACAGCGTGCTGAGATCAGAACATTCCATACCTTTTGATAGCTGTTCCTGATAAATTGCTCTGGTTTCTTCTGCCCAGACGAGGTGTGAAATAGCGTGGGTTCTAATATAGGGCTGCCGGTCTTCGGAATATAACACCTCGCCAATAAACCCATACTCACTGCCCGTTAAGGTCAAAAAATCGGACAGCAATTCGCTAAAAAGCGACAACGAGTCATGTTCAGAAACGAAAAGTGAAAGGGCATGATTGATAGCTTCCAGCAACAACTCATTTCTTTCCAGTCTCACTTCAGCAGAGGCAGTATCTGGGAATAGATTTTTCATACATTATTTCCGGTCATGGCTCCAAGAAAAAGCTTTTTCAACCTCCAGCACTGGCTTAGCACTTGAGGTTTATTTGATACCATCAAAAATTGTAGTCCGGCTACTCTATGCCTCTCACCAAGAGATAAGGAAGCGCTAAATAGGATGAACCGGATCTTCTGTTTGCCCAAAGCAAGCAAAAACACCTTTCTTATCCTCCGCCATGCTCACGGTTCACCAACAACCCATTCAATAAACGCGATTTGAAGCATATAACTGACTATTTTTTTATCCAAGGCGTTCTTTGCAAATCCTCCAAAATATCACCAAAATATCACCAAAATATTGATGGGTCAGTTATTGTTACTGTAAGAGCTAGTATATGAAAGCGTCGATGGTCAGTAATTGAATCTCTGGCAGTGGCTTTTTTATTTCTTTTTCCAGAAATTCAAGGAAGTATTTGTGCCTCATGGATACAGTAAATTCAGAAAAAACGTCTCAAACACCAACAGATAACCACGAGCAGGTTTTTTATCCGCTGGAGGTCTCTAAAGTAATACAAGACACAGTGGATGCGTGCTCTGTTGTATTAAAGATTAGTCCTCAATTAAAGCAAAAATTTGCCTACCGAGCTGGGCAATACTTAACCTTTGAAATCCCCTGGGGGGACTTTTCTATCCGTCGCAGCTATTCCTTATGCAGCGCACCTTCCTCTGGAGAAGATCCAACAGTAACAATAAAGCGGGTAACCGATGGACGTGCCTCAAACTGGTTTAATGATCAGGTAAAACCAGGCATGAGCATCTTGGTGGCACCACCTGCGGGACGTTTTTCAATTCGTAACGACAACACCAACCCCATTGTCCTGGCGGCTGGCGGCAGTGGCATCACCCCCATCATATCAATCATCAAAACTGTTTTACTTGAGAGTTCTCGTGAATTAGTACTGATTTATGCGAACCGTGATCCACAATCCGTCATATTTCATGATCAGATTAATGCCTTAGCGCAACAACATCCCGACCGTTTAACCTGCCATTACCACCTGGATTCAGAAGGTAGTTATCTCGGTGAAGAAAAACTATTGCGCTTGATTGATGATCGCTGGGATGCCGACTTTTATGTGTGCGGCCCCGGCCCTTATATGGATCTGGTTGAAAATACATTACTCAAGCGCGATGTTAAAAAAACCAATATTTTTATCGAACGTTTTGTTTCACCCATTGATCCGGATCGAACAACTGAAACAACCGAAGCCGCCAATGACGCTGAAATATCAACACCAAGCAATGTGGAATTCTCTGTGACATTAGATGGTGTTGAGACCAATATCCCCTATCAACCGGGTACCACATTGCTTGATAACATGTTGGCCTGTTCAGCCCTAGAAGAAGTGCCCCATTCCTGTTGTGAAGGCCATTGCGGCTCGTGTATGGCGGTACTCAAAAAGGGGGATGTGAAGATGTTATCGAATCGAATACTTTCCAAACGAGATCTCGCAGCGGGTTATGTTTTAGCCTGCCAATCAGTGCCACTAACAGAAGAGATATTACTTAATTTTGATGAATAAAAATCAAGGATCAATAATCAATTACACGGTAAACGCTTCATTTACAACGTAACTGGTTCTTGAATTGCTTCACTATATCACCCTGGAAATTTTTTCTTCTAGGTTCTGATATCTAGGGTCTGGTCGCTCAATTTCAGATTCGAGCGCCATTTTTTGCTTTACTAGAAAAAGGAGTTTTTACATGAGTGCAATTGGTCGAATAGACGCAATCTGGCGTTATCCTGTAAAAGGCATGCAAGGCGAAGAAATCAACAGTGTGTTCACCGGTTTCGGTGGCGTCATGGGTGATCGAGTTTATGGCATCATCAATGGCGAAGGAGAGAAAGGTTTTCCCTGGTTTACTGCCCGTGACGATGAGCCTTTTTTATTATACCGCCCAAAATTTAAAAATGGTGGCCCCACCGTACCTGAAAATCTCGCTGACTTTGAGGCGATTGAACCTGGCATACACCCCCTGTTTCCAACAGCCGAACAATTTGCCGTGCAAGTGGAAACACCCGACGGGGAAGTTTTCGATATAGATTCTGAAGAATTTCGCGCCCATTTAAATGCCCGATTTGAAGTGCCATTATCGGTTCATCTTTCCAGCGGAAAAAGTCAGGTGGACTGTCGCCCCCTCTCCCTGTTCTCAACCAATACCAGCCAGCAACTGAGTACCGAACTAGGCATAAACATTGATTTTCGCCGCTTCCGACCCAACCTCGTCGTCACCTGGTATGACGAAAGCAACGCCGAAGGTTTTTATGAAAACTCTCTGGTAGGCAAGCAATTACAAATTGGAGACAAAGCAGTTTTCATGCCACTAGAACGTGATCCGCGCTGTAAAATGGTAACGCTTGATCCCGATACTGCTGAAGGCACACCTAAAATCCTCAGACACATTAGTACTAAGCACGAAGGGTTCGCTGGGATCTATGGTGCAGTGTTGAAAGAAGGCACGATCAAGTGCGGCGATGAAATTACGGTTGTGTGATTAAAGCCTTTCAGGATTAAATACACTCAAGCTTATATCTTTAAAACCTGCCCGTAGCTATCGCTTACCGGCAGGTTTTTTTGAGTTTGGCAAAAACAGACAAATTCGAATTGTCTTAAATTTAAATCAACACCTACACTACCTGCCCCGCCACATAACCCGACGCCCAGGCCCACTGGAAGTTAAAGCCGCCTAAATGGCCCGTGACATCCACCACTTCACCAATAAAATACAGCCCAGGCTGGGTTTTGCTCTCCATGGTTTTTGACGACAAACCATCCGTGCAAACTCCGCCCAAAGTCACTTCTGCTGTACGATAGCCTTCGGTACCGGCAGGTTTTAGGTGCCAGCCATTCAGATTTTCAGCGACTTGCTGTAGGACTTTATCGGGAATCTCCGCCAACGCTGTATCTGCGTATTTAGGCCACCATAGTATTTCAAGTTCAGCGACCAGATGTTTCGGCAGGTGATACGCCAATTGCGTACGTAACAGACCTTTCGGAGAAGCTTCTTTAAAGCCCTTTAATAGCTCAGCTGCGTCCTGCGTTGGCAATAGGTCCATCTCAACGATCATGCCATCTCGCCAATAGCTGGACAGCTGCAATACAGCGGGGCCACTCAGCCCCCGGTGAGTAAACAGCACCGGTTCCAAAAAGGATTTTCCAGCAGAACTAACCCTCGCCTCAACAGAAAGGCCCGACAGTTTTTCTGAAATTTGTTTAAAACCATCGGTGAAGGTAAAGGGCACCAGCGCAGGTTTTAGCGGTAATTTTTTCAAGCCGAATTGTTCTGCAACCTCGTAGCCATAACCACTGCCACCCAGTGTTGGAATAGACAGGCCTCCGGTGGCAATCACCAATGATTGCGCCTGAAAGGTACCGTCATTGGTATCAATGAGAACACCATTATCGCTCTGATCACTCTCTAGCGAAGAGGCCTCTACTTTAAGCGCTTTCACTTCACATTCTGTGCGAATCTGCACGCCAGCTTCTTCGCATTCTGCTAATAGCATTGCAACAATGTCTTTAGCCGACTCATCACAGAACAGTTGCCCCTGCCCCTTATCGTAATAAGCGATACCGTGCTTTTCCACCAACGCAACAAAGTCCCACTGTGTGTAACGGCTCAGGGCTGATTTGCAAAAATGTGGGTTGGCTGATAAAAAACGATCTGGTTCGACATACAGGTTAGTGAAGTTACAACGGCCACCACCGGACATAAGAATCTTTTTACCCACTTTGTTGGATTTTTCGATCACCAGCACGCTGCGGCCACGCTGCCCCGCAGTAATAGCACACATCAAACCAGCAGCTCCGCCACCAATAATAATTACATCGTAGGAATTCAAAATATTGTCCGTCAGTTTAACTAAAGTAAGGCAGTTTAAACCTAAAGGCGGGGGATACAGAGCAGTTTTAGAAAATTAAGCGCTATAACTATCAATCAGTATTTGCTTCTGCACACGAGGCAGTTTTTTAATGGCCGCTTCACGCTGACAGGCACTACTGCGGGTATGGTCCGGCTCTTGGTAGACCACACTAACGGGTTTTCGACCACGGAAATAACGCGCACCCCGTTTACCTTCACAGTGCTCTTTGAAGCGCCGCTCAACATTGGTGGTGACACCGGTGTAATAGGCTCCATCATTGCCCTGAATAATATACACAAACCAGTTATCCGCTGGCGATCTCTCAGCGGCAGACTCAGCCATCATTCATTACCAATAATACAATCACGCCCGGAATTTTTGGCTTTGTAAAGCCGCTCATCGGCACCAGCAATAAGCGCCAGTGAATTACTACCCTGCGCGGGCACGAGTGTAAAGCAACCAATCGAAAGCGTAACGTGTTCAGCAACATCGGAAGTCTCATGAGCGATATTAAGGGCTGTGACTTTTCTCTGAATATTACGAGCCACCCTTAGCGCGCCATTAGCATTAGTATCGGGCAGCAATACAGCAAACTCTTCACCGCCATAACGACACACCAAATCACCCACCCGGTCAGTGCTGTCTTTCATGGTTTGTGCCAACATACGGATACAACCATCACCCGCCAGGTGCCCGTACCGATCGTTGTATTTCTTGAAGTAGTCGATATCAATCATCAGTAACGATATTTCGGCATGAGAACGAGCACAACGGCGCCATTCCATGTCGATGACACGATCAAACTCCCGGCGGTTGTATATCTGAGTCAAGCTATCCAGTCGAGCAGCCTGATCCAGCGCGTCACGCGTTAACTTCAACTGTAGTAACATATCAATGCGCGCTTTAAATACCTCCGGCGCTCGATCACGTTTCATATAATCGGCCACACCAATTTGATAGGCACGCACTTCCTGCTCAATAGTGATCTGATCAGCCACTAACACCAACGGTATAGAGCGAGTGCTTTCGTCCTGTTTTAACTTCTCGCACATGGCCAGCGCCTCTAACTCAACCACGTCCAAATCGATCATCACCAGGTCAGGCAACTCGTCAGTTTTGACCATCTGATTAAGCGCCTGCACAGAATGCAGCATGTGCAAATGATACTCATGACGCAGCGTTTCGATGTAATGCCATAAATTACGAAGCTCACCGAGCACCGCAATACTCTGACGAGGCTGAATATAACAGCTCGATTCGATATTTTCGGCAACAGTTTCACCGCCAATGAAGCGCTGAATTTCAGACAAATTGGACAAGCCCTTCAGTGCTCTGTCGCCATTAGTAATAATGGGAATACGCCCATCAAACTCAGCACCTTCCCAACTTAGTTGCCATTGTTCCAAGGTGTTATGTTCAGCAAATAATTGGTCGTTTTTTAGGTCCAGTGCCGCGTCCGTCGCTGCCAATAACGCCGTCAAAATCTGCTCACTGGCAATATCCTGGCCATCAACCCATAGCGCACGATATATACGTCGCCTTAACGCCGACACGATACCCGGTGCCACCTTGCCAACATTGAATAACAGACGGTTGGCCAACGTCGTGTTTGGCCGGCAGGGTGGAATAGCAATATCAAGATCAGCCGCGCGGTGGCGAACAGTAAAGACTTCCGCCGCAAGCACGCTTTGCTCGGCAGGACCAAAATGTGCGCTGCTAACACCTGGTATGTGTTCAATGCTACGCCACTGAAACTGATCGCTGAGTCCTGCACCAATCAACATTTCGCTTAAGGCGTAACAAAAGGGGCAATTAAAATCTCCGTAAACTGCCAAGCCTGTTTCTTCCATTTTAGCTCCAACAAAACATTCGTTTAGTCGACAACCCTACCGCATAAAAACCGATATAAGGACTATATTGAGCAAGAAAACAGAGTGTCTCTCGCTAACATCATCGCTTTAAAAAGCTATGCCCCAACAAAACCTACCACATCAGATCATCAGGAATTTTGTAGTCCGCGTATTCATCTTCCGCTTCCTGAATCGCGTTTTTGTTAGCCGCGATAATCACACAAGCTGCATCACGCTCGGCGATTTTTTGAGCTACAGGTGTCGGAATTAATTCATAGCCTTTCTGAAAACTGGCGATTGCTAATTGACCATTGGATAACTGGCGATGCTGATCTTGAGTCACATACAGCTTTTTCACCGTTTTGTTATCCACAAAATTATAGGCTGTTTCACCCTCGCCACGAGCAATTTTATTGGTCTCAATCAATTGCTTTATTTGCGCAACAATCGCTCGGCGTTCAGCGCGCTGATTGCGCTCTTCATTGAGCTTGCGATCACGTTCGGCCTTTTCTTTCAACGCCTGTTGTGCCGCCTCTTTGGCAATATCCACAACAGGTTCCTTGATATGCTTCTGCTGTTTAGCACTTTTACGCTTGTCTTTCTTGACCTGTTTAACCTTTTTCTGGTCGACCAAACCGGCCTTTAATAACTGTTCCTGCAATGACAAAGACAACCTGCTTCACTCCTAAATAACGATAAAAAATATAACTTTTACTAAAAAGAACAATGCCTATAAAAATCTGTTATCTCAAGCAATTAGCGGCAATTTTCGATAGAATCTGAGCTATTCGACGGCTGATATTTTATATAAAGAGAAAAACTTGTATCAGGCCGCTCTTTAATCCAATAGAGACCGACATTTTGTTCGCTGAACTAACTTCTTCCGAAACACCCAATGAACCGTTAAATGAGCGCCTGTTAAAAGCGCTTGATAAATTAGGTTTTGATAAACCAACAACTGTGCAGGAACAGAGCATTCCTCCCGCGTTGGCAGGCAGAGACCTGCTGGTAAGTGCCGAAACTGGCAGCGGCAAAACAGCCGCCTTTTTATTGCCCACCCTGCAAAAACTGTTGGCAAAGGACGCTCCAAATACCGGCACCCGCGCGTTGGTTCTGGTGCCAACCCGCGAACTGGCACGTCAGGTTTCCAAAGACTGTCAGGCGCTGGCCAGCTTCACCAACCTCAAAGTTGGTCTAATTATTGGCCGCGAAGATTTCAAATATCAAAAAACCATGTTCCGCAAAAATCCGGAAGTCATCGTCGCTACGCCTGGCCGCCTGATGGAACATCTTGATCAGGGCACCCCCGATTTTAACGATCTTGAAGTGCTGATTCTCGATGAAGCCGATCGCATGCTCGACATGGGCTTTGGTGACGATGTGCTAAAAATTGCCGCGATGAGCAACACCGATCGTCAGACCCTGCTGTTCTCGGCAACGATGAATCAAAAAGGTCTGAGCAACATGACGCAGCAGGTACTACGCTCGCCGCTACAATTGAAACTCACCTCCATGCGCGACCCGCATAAGTCCATTCGACAGCAGGTCATCCTGACGGACGATGGCCTGCACAAAGAAAAATTATTACTGTCAGTGCTGTCCACTGAAAGCTATAACAAAGCGCTGGTTTTTACCAACACCCGCGCTAAAGCCGACGTGCTCGGCACGCTATTATTTAATAACAATGTGCGCAGTGGTGTATTACACGGTGAACTGGAACAGGAACATCGCAACCGCGTAGTGGAACGTCTTCGCACCGGCCATATCAATGTCCTGATTGCCAGTGATGTTGCCGCCCGTGGTCTGGATATCAAAGGCATCGACCTGGTCATTAACTACGACATGGCCCGCACCGGTGATGACTACACGCACCGTATTGGCCGTAC
>Ga0105355_10005155_pt1 | contig 11070 bp, 9 predicted proteins | sample GOMGulsemesocosm_2_FD_83508 | JGI IMG/M metagenome (GOLD analysis project Ga0105355, IMG submission 83508) | Methane-oxidizing microbial communities from mesocosms in the Gulf of Mexico - GOM9C Gulf of Mexico | ecosystem: Environmental > Aquatic > Marine > Cold seeps | place: Gulf of Mexico...
CCACCATACGGTCGGCCACCGCAACCCGCAGAAACGCCTCGCCATTCTCGACTTCCTGGCGCTTGTAAGTGCCCTCGGGATTTTCGCTCAGATACTCCCAAGCCTCCGCCATGAAACTGTCCATCTGACGGTCCGCCCGACCCGGAAACGGATAGGCGCTATACAGCGAAAGACTGATATCCTGATCAGCAAACAACCCACTGATATCGTGTACAAAAGTGGCAGGCAGAGGGATAACACTGGGGTCGCTTTCATGCGCAATCCCGGCTGACATATCGTTGGAGGCTTTGACATCCATGATCACATTCTTGGTGTAATATCCCCGGATCTTCTTGATCTGGTTGACCACGTTGGATGCCGATGAGGTGGCAAAGGCAATGGTATTTTGTTCCAGAACACGTGGTATGGAGACCCAGGCGATGCCCAGACATAGCAAGATAAATATTGGAATTGGCATGGTAAGTCTAAAGGCGATGGACTGGATCATCTTCTGCATGTCTGGCACTCCATTGGTAACCAACCCGGCGCACATCTATTCTGGGCTCAGGAAAAGAGTTTCCTGAGCGCGCGCGTTTATGGCCTCAAATGTTGGTTTATGACCGTAAACCTACCGCAATTACGTTACGTCAACCTTAACTCTCCAGGTCTTGATCTGGGTGGATGGGTGGAAGGTCGAGCCGGAGCAACAGGTCAGCGCGTCTAAGACGGACCGTTACTGTTTATGAAGGTCAGCAGCCGAACCCATAGCCCGTTGGGCAATAAGAGTGATCATATTCTGGCCGAAGTTACGTGGAACAGTCCCGGTACTGAACGGCAAGAAGGCATATTCCCAGATGCGACCTCAAGATGCCGTCCGAGTTACCTGAGCCAAGTAGCTGAAATTCAAGCCTGACGCAGCGAATGCCCGCAATCCGCCCTTCGTACCGACTTTCAAAACCCGTGACCGAGCTGCAACCCTTTTGCATCGCTAAAGAAGTTCAGAGTGATAGCGACTATCCTGACGGCTTAACCACCATCCTGCAGCTTGGAATTCAAGTATTGAGCAAACTCATAATTTGGCCGCTCCAAATGTGACAGTGGCCCAGGTTCTGCAGTCCTCGAGCAAAGTCCACGATATACGCTTTCGGTACAGGTCCGGTCTTCTTCATTCACCTCATCCAATAGAGCCTTGAGCGCCTGAAAATGCCTGTCTGCCTCGGGATCGTCGACAAATTCGGGGGCAAGACCACCACCATAGAGGATATTCACATGGTCAGGCCCGTCGGGGTGCAACGACAAATACCAAAAATACCCCGGCGTCAGCGTGATCATTAGGGCGGGGTAAACCGCCAATAGATAGGTTTTGTTACGATCTTCGCCTTTAAGATGGCTGTTGTTTGGATGCGCCAGTGTCAGCGCCATCGAATTGTCTTTCATAATCCAATGGTAGTTGAACCCCGGTTGCCCTTCAGGACAGGTCATCAGGGCCAGATCCACCGTGCCGCCAATTGTGCCCGAATGGCAGACCGGCAGGTGATAACTCTCCATGAAATTCTCGGCCAGAACCTTCCAGTTGGTGTTCCAGCGATGGGTCTCGCGAAAGCTCTCGACGTAGTTTTCCATGCCATAATGACCAATCAGATCACAAATACCTGCCAGACCTTCGGCCACCGGGGCAGCATCTGGATTTAGCGACACCATGATCCAGCCCAACCACTCTTCACAGCGGATTTGCGGCAGCTTGATATCGGATTTGCAGAACGAGTCATTGCGCATCATTGCCGGAGCACCACGCAGCGATCCATCGAGGTTATAGGTCCAGGCATGGTACGGGCAAACAATCGACTTCACAGTCCCGCGCCCCTCCAGCAAAGTGGACATCCGATGCCGGCAAACATTGGACTGCGCCCGCAAGTGGCCGTCGCGATCCCGTATAATCATGATCGGATCACCGGCAATTTCCATCGTGGTATAATCACCGGGCCCCGGCAAAGAACTTGCGCGTCCGGCACATAACCATTCACTGCCAAAGACCTTGCTCAACTCCTGCTTCAGAAACTCTTCAGAGGTATAAACAGAAGGCGGCATCGCCCTGGCCTGCTCAAATGGAACAGCCACGTTTTTACTAAGCTCCTGCACCGATTTCATTTTGACCTCCGACTGTCTGCATCGTGTCAAATTTGTTGTCGATTTCAGTGAACTGTTCAAGTCTCAGGCTGTAATTTCTACTAGAGGGCACGCCGGTAGGCCCCTCTACACGCGCACAAATATGGATTTGGAAGAACTTCATTATTCCCAGCATGATGGGAAACCGGGGCACCTTTGCGCCCCAGTTCAGATCATTTAGCGGAACAGTGTCATGATTGACTCTGGTGCACTGTTGGCTATCGACAACGATTGAACAGCCAACTGCTGCTGGGTCTGAAGTGCCTTCAATCGGGCCGATGCCTCTTCCATGTCTGTGTCAGTCATCGCGCTGACACCCATTTTCATGGAATCCGTCAGCTTAGAGACAAATTCACCCTGATCCGTCATCCGAGATGCATCCGCGCCCAGTTGTGCAGCTCCATCGATGGAAAGGATCAGGAAAGCCTCGATCTCAGCCAAGGCAGTGGCCGCAGTGGTACTGTCGGTGATCGTCGTCAAGTTGGCGGCAAGATCAATGGATGTCTCGAAGTCCAATGTGACTACGGTAATCATGGTGGCCGTAGGAGTACCAGTTGCGCCAACCCTGTCTAACGAGGCGAGAACCCCCATGCTGGTGGAACCATTGCCGTCAACATCTGCGGCCAACAGATTGGTTCCGTTAAATTGGGCAGCTCCGATGATCGAGGCAACCTGTTCGTTCTTCTTGGTGATAGCGTCTTGGATCTTATTGTGGTCGACATTCTCGGACTGTGCAGAAACGATGAGTTCCTTGATTTCAGTCAATTTCGTCACGATCTGTTCAGCACCAGCCGAGGCAACAGATACAGTGGCCTCTCCCACAGCCAGGGCCTCTGAAATGGCGCTAAAACCTGCGATGTCAGATTCCATCGTCTTGGATATGGCCCATACAGCTGCGTTGTCGCTGGCTGAACCGACCCGTTTACCTGTCGAGATTTCGTTCTGCGCGTCGGTCAGATTGGTGTTTACCGATTGTAGAGTCTGCAGAGCAACCATTGCACCATTGTTGGTCAAAATGCTGGTCATAGCCTGTATTCCTTTAGTCTAGTCTAGGGGCGTTTTTACCCCATTTTGCTTTTTTGCCCGATACGGGCATTCTGTGACGTCATTCTGACTACTGCGCTCGGCGTCTTGCCGTTTCGCGAAACCTCGTTTTGAGGCGTAAGCGGACACTAGGCCGACAAGTGTTAAGGGCATGCTGGACGGATCGACATTTTTCACGAGTTTTCACAACTTCTGACATCACAGGCCACACCCCAGCCTCACCAACATCAAAGATGTGAATTCACCTGATGACATCCAGCATTAAGATAAATTGGCTACATTTCAAGTACCTACATGAAACCTGGCTCTGTTCTCAAAACCTCAAAGCATGAATTTCACAGGCAAAACACACTCTAAAATTGCGAACAAATAGATCGATTTTTACAATTTCATCTTTGCCTGAGTGGAATGATTGGGCCTTTCGGGACGGGCATTTCAGGCGAACACAACTTAGAAGGTGAATAGATAATGTAGACACACGCCCTGAGCCAAAACAGCAACAAGAAACGCCTAGGTCAGGGCCTTCGCCCTATGGCTCTACCCTGATGGGCGCATATCATTACCGCTCATTGCGCACTCAGCATCCAACGCCCCTCGGGCCAGAACGCATGAAACGCAAAGGCGAACATCACATCGTGGGCCAGATCCCGCCCCTGTCCGTCGCGCACCCGAATGGACCCCACATCGCGGCCCTTGCCAATGTGCCCGGTATCCAAAGCCGAGGCCTGCCCCGCGCGCCAAGAGATCACCACCCCCGCTTCGCGCAACTCTCCAACCTCGGCCAGACGCTGCAGCGGCCAGGCTTTTGATCCAACCCGAACCACCCGCGCCAAGGGGCGAATACCATGCGGCGGGACCTCGCCATTATACAAGAACGGGCGCGCTGAACTGTCATAGCCGCGATAAGGATTGCGACCATAGGCACGATTATAGGCAGGTTCCGCCATCACCAACCCCTCAGGATTGCGCACCGCAAACTCCTGCCAACTTTCCATCCAGCTCGGCAGCGTTTTCAGTTTGACGCCGGTCATCTGCCCCACAATCCCCTGCCCGATCGCCTGCTGCCACCAGCTTTCGGTTTCACGGTCAAACATCACCATGTCCGAATTGCGCAGCTTGCCCGACACCCCAAATGCCAGCACCCCGGTGCGGGTGCGCCGGTCAAACGTCATTGCTGAATTGCACAGCGGACAAAAGGTCACCGCCACCGGCACGCCACCAATGCGATCATTCACGATCTCATGCCATGTCAGATACCTCAGCGGATAGGCCCGCGCTGCCTGCCCCGCAATCTCGACCGTGATCACTGGCTCACGCGCGCTAATGCGGGTCTCTTCGCTTGCTTGGATAAACTCAGGATCATTCAGCGCCGGAATGCCATCCCGTGGCGGCCCGCCCGACAGGATCTCGCTCCAATCGCCAACACTGCTGCGCGAAAAATCGGTCCGTGGCCATTCGTGTTGCCACAGCTTTGGATCAGCCGCCGCAAGGCAAGCCAGCCATATCAGTGCAATACTCAAAAAGGATCTGAACGCCATCACACACCCCCAGTCTCAGGGATATAGAATGCGCCTTTGTCGGGTAACAGGCACCCAACAATGGCGTGAGCAGCCGACGACGCATCGGCTGCTCACAACACAAGCTGCAGAGCTTCCCCCAGGAAGCTCCATCTGTTTACTCGGTGACAGTTACCGTTTTCATAACGTCCGGTGTGCCCAAGACTGCGCCATTTCCGCCTTGGCCCAACTTGATCGCATTCACCACATCCATGCCCTCGGTCACTTTCCCGATCACGGTATACTGCCCGTTCAGGAAATGGCCTGCATCAAACATGATAAAGAACTGCGAATTGGCACTGTTGGGATCTTGCGCACGCGCCATACCAACAACACCGGCATCAAACGGCACACTCGAGAACTCAGCATCGATATAGCCCAGCTCAGATCCTCCGGTGCCAGCCCGACTCCAGTCTTCAGTCAACCGGCCATGCTGTACATCACCCGTCTGCGCCATAAAGCCTTCGATCACACGGTGGAACACCACCCCATCATATTGGCCGTCAGCTGCCAGAGCGGTGATCTGCGCCACGTGCTTGGGGGCAACGTCTTCCAGTAGATCGATCACAACCGTGCCAATCACTTCCATCCCGTCGTCACGTTCACTCTCGATGGTGATCTCAATGCCACTGGCCAGCGCGGGGCCGGCCATCAGGGCAAGAGCAGCTGCAAACTTAAGCATCTGCCGCCACCTTGACCGAAATCATCCGATCCGGTTCCACAGGCGGTTCGCCACGCACGATCGCATCCACATGGTCCATGCCTTCAATCACCCGGCCATAAACCGTGTATTGATTGTTCAGGAAGTGGTTGTCGCTGAAGTTGATGAAAAACTGCGAGTTGGCGCTGTCCGGGCTGGCCGAACGAGCCGCACCAATGGTGCCACGGTCATGTGGCAGCTTGGAAAACTCAGCTGGCAGGTTCGGCAGTTCAGAGCCACCGGTGCCTGCGCTGCGGATGTTGAACCCGTCTTCCATGTCGCCATTGGCCACATCACCGGTTTGCGCCATAAAGCCGTCGATCACCCGGTGAAAGCAGACATTGTCATACTCGCCGCCGCGCGCCAGCTCTTTCATGCGCTCAGAGTGTTTCGGGGCAACATCCGGCAGCAGTTCGATGACGACATTGCCGTCCTTCAGCTCGATGATGATAGTGTTTTCGGGATCTTTGATCTCGGCCATTTGGCTCTCCTGACTTATCTAATTGCGGTGATATTTAAGCTGCGCACTGCAGATTGCCAAGGGAGCATTGACCTTACCGGCAAAAGCCCCGAAATAAACCGCAGATTAACACCGATTTTGCAAGGAGACGGACATGGGCTGGAACACGCTGGACGACATGGAACTGGCAGGCAAAAAGATCTTGCTGCGCGTTGATATCAACGTACCGGTGGAAAATGGTCAGGTCAGCGATGACACCCGCATCCGCCGCGTCGCCCCCACGGTCGCCGACATTTTGGCGCAAGGCGGCACCCCGATCCTGTTGGCGCATTTTGGCCGACCCAAGGGCCAGGTGGTCCCGGAAATGTCCCTGCGCCCATTACAAGGCGCGCTTGAAACCGCATTTGGTGCCCCCGTGGTGTTTTGTGCCGACTGTCGCGGCCCCGCCGCCCAAGCCGCCGTCGCAGCCCTGCAACCCGGCCAGGTCCTGCTGCTGGAAAACACGCGGTTCCATGCTGGTGAAGAAAACAACGATGCGGCCTTGGCTGCGGAAATGGCCGCACTGGGCGACATCTACTGCAACGATGCGTTTTCAGCCGCCCACCGCGCCCATGCCTCAACCGAAGGCTTGACCAAATTGCTGCCCGCCTGCGCTGGCCGCTTGATGCAGGCCGAACTCTCTGCGCTCGAAGGCGCGTTGGGCCAGCCCAAGCGCCCTGTCACTGCCGTAGTTGGTGGCGCCAAGGTCTCGTCCAAATTGGAACTGCTCGGCAATCTGGTCGAAAAGGTTGATCATCTGGTGATCGGTGGCGGCATGGCCAATACCTTTCTTGCCGCACAAGGACTGGATGTAGGCAAATCTCTGTGTGAGCACGACTTGGCCGACACCGCGCGTGAGATCATGGCCAAGGCACAAGCCGCCGGATGCAAGATCTTGCTGCCCAGAGATGTTGTGGTCGCGCGTGAATTCAAAGCAAACGCCGACAATGAAACGGTTGCGGCCGACGCCTGCCCGGCGGATGCAATGATCCTGGATGCCGGACCTGCTACAGTTGCCGCCATGGCTGAAATCCTGGCTCAGTCCAAAACCCTGATCTGGAATGGCCCCATGGGCGCGTTTGAACTACCGCCATTCGACGCCGCCACCAATGCCGCCGCTCAACAAGCCGCTGCCCTGACCAAATCTGGCGATCTGCTCTCAGTTGCAGGCGGCGGCGACACCGTGGCTGCACTGAACCAGGCCAATGTTGCGGCGGATTTCAGCTATATTTCCACTGCAGGTGGTGCCTTCCTAGAGTGGATGGAAGGAAAAACCCTACCCGGTGTTGCAGCATTGACTCGCTAACAACAACCACAACCCGCTTCCCCTTTCGGCAATACAGCCGCCAGTTATTTGCGCTCTGAACAGAGATGACTGGGCTGACGTTGCCGAAAGGAGCTATAATACAAAGCAATAAAACAAGAATTCAGGGCAGGATCAAACCACGCCTCTTCAATTTGTCAACCGCAATGCCAGCCCGGTTTTACGGTGCAAAAAAACATTGCCAAACCGTTAACGTAAAAAACTCCGAACATTGGACTCAAAGGGGATTCACAAGCCGAATCGCTTGTGTCATAACTATGGCAGACGCTGGATCAACTGGCGCTAACTAAGACTTGAGCAGTACATACAGGCAATCTCACGTGACCCGAAACCACAGACCCTCAATTGGTTCCTTGGCCTTCTTTGTCGCCGCATTTGCGCTTAGCGCATACTTTACGTTTGCGGCAGTACAAGGGGATTTCGGGTTGTTTCGTAGGGTCGAGATCGCGGCAGAGGCAGAGACCTTAAGCCGCGATCTCACCCGACTTGAGCTCGAAATCGCTCAGATGGAAAACCTCACCCACCGACTGTCCGACGACTACCTCGATCTGGACCTTCTGGACGAACAGGCTCGCTCGGTTCTGGGTGTGTTGCGCGCTGACGAAATCGTCATCCGCTAAACTCCGCGCCGACTGCTCTCCCCTTGTGGACAGCCCCTCATCCCTTACAGGCAATCCTGCACAACTGTCGCTGACCTCCTGCGTCCGGTTGCAACCTGTGTCATTTTGGCGTTATCGTTGAGCCGGACATAGGCAGGGATTTACCGCCCAGAAACCCCACGTCACAAAATCCCTCGCCACCGACCACAAAATCCTTTAAGAGATAGTTTAACACTAAACTATCTAGCCTACAGGGGGAGTTCGCCACCATGGCTGCGAGAAAAAGCGTTAAGAAAACAAATGTTTCTGCCGAGGAACTGACCGAGCATTATCGCTCGATGTTGATGATCCGTCGATTCGAAGAAAAGGCAGGCCAGCTCTATGGCATGGGCCTGATCGGCGGCTTCTGCCACCTTTACATCGGTCAGGAAGCGGTTGTTGTTGGTCTCGAGGCCGCCGCCGAGGAAGGCGACAAGCGCCTCACCTCCTACCGCGACCACGGCCACATGTTGGCCTGCGGCATGGAACCGGGCGGCGTTATGGCCGAGCTCACCGGCCGCATCGGCGGCTTGTCCAAGGGCAAGGGCGGCTCCATGCACATGTTCTCCAAAGAGAAAAACTTCTACGGCGGCCACGGTATCGTTGGCGCTCAGGTCCCAATCGGTGCCGGTCTGGCCTTTGCTGACAAGTATAACGGCAACGATCGCGTCTCCTTCACCTACTTCGGTGATGGTGCGTCAAACCAAGGACAGGTCTACGAGACCTTCAACATGGCCGCGCTCTGGCAGCTTCCGGTGATCTTTGTCATCGAGAACAACGGCTTTGCTATGGGCACATCGCAAAAACGATCCTCTGTCACCCCCGACATCTACACCCGCGGCGAGGCCTTTGGCATCCCCGGCGAAGCTGTTGATGGTATGAGCGTTCTGGCGGTGAAGGAAGCCGGCGAACGCGCCGTCGCCCACTGCCGCGCAGGCAAAGGCCCCTACATCCTCGAGGTCAAAACCTACCGATACCGTGGCCACTCGATGTCGGACCCGGCCAAGTACCGCACCCGCGAAGAAGTCCAGAAAATGCGCGAGGAACGCGACCCAATCGAACAGGTCCGTGCCATGCTCTTGGACAACAAATATGCCACCGAGGAAGACCTCAAGGCGATCGACAAAGACATCAAGGCCGCAGTCAACGAGGCCGCCGAATTTGCCCGCACCAGCCCGGAACCAGCGCTCGACGAGCTCTGGACCGACATTTACGCCTGAGGGGAACACACAACATGGCAACTGAAATTTTGATGCCCGCCCTGTCTCCAACTATGGAAGAAGGCACGCTGGCAAAATGGCTGGTCAAAGAAGGCGACACCGTCGCCTCTGGCGACATCATGGCCGAAATTGAAACCGACAAGGCCACCATGGAGTTCGAAGCTGTCGACGAAGGCATCATCGGCAAGATCCTGATCGCCGAGGGCACCGAGGCGGTAAAAGTCAACACCGCCATCGCCATCCTCGTCGAAGAAGGCGAGGCACTGGACGCAACTCCGGCAGCCGCCGCTGAGGCCCCAGCCGCAGTTGAGGCCCCCGCCCCAACCGCCGCCGCTGCGCCCGTTGCAGCAGCCCCAGCTGCCGATCTGACCCCAGACTGGCCTGAAGGCACCGAATTGGTGCAAACCACCGTGCGCGAAGCCTTGCGCGACGCTATGGCCGAAGAGATGCGCGGAGACGAAAACGTCTTCCTGATGGGGGAAGAGGTCGCCGAATATCAGGGCGCTTACAAAATCTCCCAAGGCCTGCTGGACGAATTCGGCGCCAGACGCGTCATCGACACGCCAATCACTGAACACGGCTTCACCGGCATCGCCGTTGGCGCTGCTTTTGGTGGCCTCAAGCCAATTGTCGAGTTCATGACCTTCAACTTCGCCATGCAGGCGATTGACCAGATCATCAACTCGGCAGCCAAGACATTGTACATGTCCGGCGGCCAGATGGGCGCACCTATGGTGTTCCGTGGTGCCAACGGCGCCGCAGCCCGTGTTGGCGCACAACACAGCCAGTGTTTTGCCGCTTGGTACATGCAGATCCCCGGCCTCAAGGTTGTGACACCCTATTCGGCAGCCGACGCCAAAGGCCTGCTGAAAACCGCCATCCGCGACCCCAACCCGGTGATCTTCCTGGAAAACGAGATCATGTACGGCCGCGCCTTTGACGTGCCCAAATTGGATGATTTCACCGTTCCCTTCGGCAAGGCTAAAATTTGCCGCGAGGGCACGGACGTCACCATCGTCTCCTTCAGCATCGGCATGCAATACGCTCTGGAAGCCGCGGAAAAGCTGGCCGAAGACGGTATCTCGGCCGAGGTCATCGACCTGCGCACCCTGCGTCCGATGGATCTGCCCACAGTGATCAACTCGGTGAAAAAGACCAACCGTCTGGTCACCGTCGAGGAAGGCTGGCCACAGGGCTCCGTCGGCAGCTACATCGCGTCTGAGGTGATGCAGCAGGCCTTCGATCACCTGGATGCGCCGATCATCACCTGCACCGGCAAGGACGTTCCCATGCCCTATGCAGCCAACCTTGAAAAACACGCGCTGATCACCACCGACGAGGTGATTGCCGCTGTGAAACAAGTGACCTACCGGTAAGGAGACAGACGTATGCCTACAGAAATACTCATGCCCGCGCTGTCCCCCACCATGGAGGAAGGCACATTGGCGAAATGGCTGGTCAAAGAGGGCGACACCGTGTCCTCCGGTGACCTGCTGGCCGAGATCGAAACCGACAAAGCAACGATGGAATTCGAAGCCGTCGACGAAGGTGTCATCGGCAAGATCCTGGTTGCCGAAGGCTCGGAAAACGTCGCCGTCAACACCGCCATTGCAGTGCTGCTGGAAGACGGCGAAAGCGCCGACGACATCGGCTCAAGCGCCGCACCGGCTGCCGCTGCAGCTGCGGCTAATGATGCCGCCCCTGCGGCGGTTGAAGCAGCCGCACCTGCGTCAACGCCAGCTCCAGCAGCCCCGGCTGCGGCAGACGGCACCCGCGTCTTTGCCTCACCTCTGGCCCGTCGCATTGCGGCTGACAAAGGTCTGGATCTGGCCAGCATCTCCGGCTCCGGCCCGCGTGGTCGTATCGTCAAGGCCGACGTCGAAAATGCTGTTGCTGCGCCCAAAGCCGCGCCTGCCGCCGCTGCTCCGGCAGCAGCCCCTGTCG
>Ga0105355_10005157_pt1 | contig 11066 bp, 9 predicted proteins | sample GOMGulsemesocosm_2_FD_83508 | JGI IMG/M metagenome (GOLD analysis project Ga0105355, IMG submission 83508) | Methane-oxidizing microbial communities from mesocosms in the Gulf of Mexico - GOM9C Gulf of Mexico | ecosystem: Environmental > Aquatic > Marine > Cold seeps | place: Gulf of Mexico...
CTATCAATGCTAATGCGCAATTTCGTAACCCTTTACAGCCAGATACCGGCGATGGAAATTCAGTTGATGTACAAGTGGAACGAAACTTGTATGTACAAAACTCAATAGAGTATCAGGCAAGTTTAAGATTTTTAACAGGTAAGATCCAAGGGCTTAAAAAAGCGTTGAGCGGGCAATAGGGCATGAGAGGTAATTTATGAGTTTATTTAATGTATTTGATATAGCTGGTACGGGTATGAGCGCGCAATCAGTGCGTCTAAATACAACAGCAAGTAACCTTTCAAATGCCAATTCAGTCAGTTCAAGTGTTGATGAAACATATAGAGCTAGGCACCCGGTCTTTGCCGCAGAGTTGACAAAAGCTGCCGCAGCTCAAGGAGGCGAATCTGTTGGAGTTAAAGTCTTAGGCATTGTTGAAAGTGATAAACCTTTGAATGTTGAATATAACCCAGGACATCCTATGGCTGACAAAGAAGGTTATATATATCGCCCGAATGTAAATACGGTAGAAGAAATGGCAAATATGATTTCAGCATCTCGTGCATATCAAACCAATGTGCAAATAGCAGATGCGGCAAAAACCATGTTAAGTAAAACAATTTTACTTGGCCAGCGTTAATAGGGGAATAAAATGATAGATCCAATTAATGGTAGTCAAAGTAGTAGTTATGTAGATAACTTGCGAAAAAATGATGAAAAGGAACCTGATGCAGTCCCTCAAGGTGAATTGACTCAGGAAGATTTTTTCACACTTATGACAAAACAATTGGCGATGCAAGACCCATCTAATCCAACAGATAATGAAGCCATGATGCAGCAGATGACAAATATGTCGATGGCGGAAGGCATAACAAACATGTCAACTAAGTTTGATGAGTTTGCTGAATCTATGACGTCCAATCAAGCTCTACAGGCATCTAGCTTAGTAGGTCGAGATGTATTAATTGATACTCACTTTGCTACCAATACCGCAGGTGAGGAGATATCAGGAAGAATTAATCTTGATAGTCCTGCTTCGGATATAAAAATTCGTATTGAAGATGAAAGTGGTGCGGTTGTTGGTGAAGTCCCTATGGGAGCATCCAATGGTGGCAAGTTAGAATTTAAATGGGATGGTAAAGACTCCCAAGGTAACCCAGTACCAGATGGAAAATATATTGTAAGGGCTGTTGGTTTGGTACAAAACGTGCCTGATGAAAATGGTAATTTAAAAGCACAGCATATCGAATTGCCGGTTCAAATGCGTACTCGTGTTGATAGCGTGAGTATGGGGCAAAATGGAACAGGATTAACACTCAACTTCAAAGATTTAGGCAGTGTGAAGTTTGAAGATGTGATTGAAGTTAGTTAATAAGGTAGGAATTATATATGTCATTTAACATAGCATTAAGCGGTTTAACAGCGTCGCAAAAAGACTTAGATACCACAGCAAATAACATTGCAAACGTTAATACTTATGGTTTTAAAGAATCAAGAGCTGAATTTGCTGATGTATTTTCAACCTCTCTATTCTCTAATTCTAAAACGCAAAATGGTGGTGGTGTTTTAACACAAGATGTTGCGCAGCAGTTTCATCAAGGTAGTTTATTATTTACCTCAAACTCACTAGATATGGCAGTAAGTGGCAATGGTTTTTTTGTGACTACTGATGGACCTTTAAGTCGAGATTTTACATATACTCGAGCAGGCGCATTTAAATTAGACTCTGAAAACCGCATTGTGACTTCTGGAGGCGATTTTTTACAAGGTTTACCTGTAAATGATGATGGCTCTGTAAAATCAGTGAGTTTAAGTACCACTGCACCAATTCAAATACCAGATAGTGCTGGTGCGCCAGCTCAAACTTCACAAGTAGATTTAAGTTTTAACTTAGATTCAAATGCAACTAATCTTGATCCTGCTGCATTTGATCCTTCAGATACCAATACATTTACCTCATCTACATCTACAGTAGTATATGACTCTTTAGGTAATAGCCGAATTTCTTCGGTTTATTATGTCAAAGTTCAAAATCCGGCAGATCTTGAAGTAGCAAATCCTGGTACGGTCAATCCAGTACCAATAGCTCCAAATGATTCTAATGATAATTCTTGGGTAATGTTTAGTACATTAACAGATGATGCAGGTAATGTAGTGCCGGTTGATTTACAGCAAGATCCTAATGTGCCAGATCCAGGCACTGCAGAATACACAACTTCAACAGGTACACCACAAGTAGGTATGTTACTACAATTTGATACTTCAGGTGCTGTCGTACCTGATACGTTTCCAACGCCAAGAACAGAGCCTTTAGGGGCAATAGGCAGTGTTTCTGGTACGCCAGTAGCACCACATGATGGTGCCGGAGCCATTACAAATGGTGCTAACTCAGATCAAACCTTTAATTTTGTAATGAGTAATTTAACCCAGTTTTCTACGCCATTTGAAGTATCTGCATTAAGTCAAGATGGGCAAACTGTTGGTCGTTTAACGGGAATTTCAATTGGTAACGATGGTTTAATTGAAGCTAAGTATTCAAATGGTGATTCACAAGCAATCAGTAAAGTGGCACTTGTGCGTTTTCCAAATGATCAGGGCTTGACTCAGGTAGGCAGTACCAGTTGGACTTCAAGTCAAACTTCTGGTGATCCACTTGCAGGCGAGCCAGATTCAGGTACTTTTGGTTCTATTCGTTCGGGTACACTTGAGCAATCTAATGTTAACTTAACCGGTGAACTAGTTGATTTGATCACTGCACAAAGAAACTTCCAAGCTAACTCAAGAGCGCTTGAAGTAAATAACTCAATATCTCAAACAATATTGCAAATTAGATAATAAAGCTAGTTCGCATCTTTATTAAGGCCACTGCGTGGCATGGTTTTAAATTAATTATCAATAATCATTATTGGTAGTTAATTTAAAACCTTTTTATTACATAGATAACCAATATCCCCCAAGTATAAACCCTTATCTTATTTATTTCTTGTATCAGCTCCTTTAGCTAACAATTTTAATTAAATATCCCTTCCTATATTCATTGGCATCAAAATTGCTCTATCTAGATAAGTATCATTTTTTTGGCGTTTTACAATGGATAAATTGTTATATGTTTCGATGAGTGGCGCAAAGCAGAACCTCATAGGAACAGCTGTAAGTGCCAATAATTTGGCTAACGCAAAAACAACCGGTTTTAAATCAGACTTTGAACAAGCCCGCTCTATGCAAGCCTTTGGTGAAGGCATGCCTTCTAGGGTATTTTCTATGGAAGAAAGGCCTGGTTCAAATATGAGTTTAGGGCCTATTGCTACTACTGGTCGTAATTTAGATATTGCAGTAACGGGTGGTGGTTGGTTAAGTATTCAAGATAAAGAAGGTAATGAAGCTTACACTAGAGAAGGAAATTTACATGTTTCAGCAACAGGTGAGTTACTAACTGCCAGAGGAAGCACTGTAATCGGTTCTGGCGGCCCAATTATATTACCTGTTCCAGTTGAAAAAATAGAAATTAGCAGTGATGGCACAATACAAGTTAGACCACAAGGTGCGCCAGCTAATTTTATGGAAGAAGTCGACCAATTAAAAATTATTAAACCAGAAAATAATAATCAATTAGAAAAAGGTTTAGATGGTTTGTTTAGGCCCAAAGATGCACAAATTGCGGGTGAGCTATGTGGTTTTTGTGAATTAGACCCAGGTGTGAGTGTATTGAGCGGAGCGCTTGAAATGTCGAATGTTAATCCTGTAGCAGAAATGGTCGGCATGATCTCACATCAACGTCAGTTTGAATTACAGGTCAAAATGATGAAAACAGCAGAGAAGATGGATGAAAGCCAATCTTCTTTACTTAGAATAGTTTAGGTAGGAGATAGATAATGAACCCAGCATTGTGGATCAGTAAAACAGGGCTTGATGCTCAACAAACAGATATATCGGTTATTTCAAATAACTTAGCAAATGCGAGTACCGTTGGTTATAAAAAGAGCCGCGCAGTATTTGAAGATTTGTTATATCAAAATATAAATCAACCGGGTGGTCGCTCTTCGCAAGATACTGAATTGCCTTCAGGTTTAATGTTAGGTGCCGGTACAAAAGTGGTAGCAACACAAAAAAACTTTTCTCAAGGTAATTTATTAACCACTGATAACTCAATGGATTGGATGATTCAGGGGCAAGGTTTTTTTGAAGTGTTGATGCCAGATGGTAGTCAAGCCTATACACGAGCAGGTCAGTTTACAACTGATGGTGACGGAAGGGTTGTGACTTCTGGTGCTGGTTTTCCTGTACAGCCTGAAATGAATGTACCTGATGATGCGCAATCATTAACTGTGTCTCAAGATGGTGAAGTATCAGTACATATACGTGGTCAGGCTGAAAATGTGGTTATTGGTCAATTAACTATCTCTGATTTTATAAACCCTGCAGGGCTTGAACCAACAGGTCAAAATTTATTTACGGAAACAGCTGTAAGTGGTGCGCCAGTTCAAGGTAATCCGGGTGTTCAAGGTTTAGGAAATATAGTGCAAGGTGCATTAGAGACTTCAAATGTAAATACCACAGAAGAATTAGTTAACTTAATCGAAACGCAAAGAATTTATGAAATGAACTCTAAAGTAATTTCAGCCGTTGATGAAATGATGAGCTTTATTAACCAGCAACTGTAAGTTTTTAGGAGATAGGGTTATGTCTAGATTAACACCAGTTTTAAAACCGATAGTTAGTTTTGTTCTTTGTGGTTTCCTTGTTGGCTGCGTATCAACAGCGAATAGACAAGTAGTTTCAAATGATCCTTATTATACTCCAATAGATCCTATGTCAGAAGCTCAGGTAATTGTTCCTACTGGGTCATTATTTAATGCTTATAGTACTAATGATATGTACTCAGATAAAAAAGCAGTCAGAGTCGGCGATATTATTACAGTGATGCTAAAAGAATCAACCCAAGCATCAAAAAGCGCAAAAACAGAAACGGATAAAGAATCAGATTTCACTCTCGATCCCATTGTTGGTTTAGGCGGTAAAAACGTCAATATTGGTGGACAAAGTATTCAGTTAGGAATGAAGTCAGGTGGTTCATTTACTGGAGAGGGTAAATCTAATCAATCAAATAGTTTAAGCGGTAATATAACTGTGAACGTAATGCGGGTATTGGCTAATGGTAATTTAATGATCCGTGGTGAGAAATGGCTAACATTAAATACCGGGGAAGAGTTTATCAGGGTAGAAGGTATTGTAAGAGCTATAGATGTCAGCGCAGAAAATACAGTTGAATCAAACAGAATTGCAAATGCACGCATTGAATATTCAGGTAAAGGTGATTTGCAAGAAACACAAAGTGCAGGTTGGATATCAGGTTTCTTTATGAGCGTATTATCTCCATTTTAGGAGAGGCAATATTATGAATATGATTAATTTTTTAAAGCTATTTTTACTTTTTTCTTTATCCATTTTTTCTATTCAGCTATCAGCTGAGCGAATCAAAGATGTGGCTATGATTGAAGGTATACGTTCAAACCAATTATTAGGTTACGGCTTAGTTGTTGGTTTACCTGGTACGGGTGAAAAAACGCTTTATACCGAGCAAACATTTAAAGCTATGTTAAAAAGTTTTGGTATTACTTTACCAGAAAGTGCACGACCAAAAATCAAAAATGTTGCGGTTGTTGCCGTACATGCGGATTTACCTGCTTTTTCAAAACCGGGGCAGAGAATTGATTTAACAGCTTCTTCAATAGGTAGTGCAGGGAGTCTACGTGGTGGTACTTTATTACAAACTTTTTTAAAGGGTGTTGATGGCAATGTGTATGCTATTGGCCAAGGTAGTTTAATTGTAAGTGGATTAGGTGCTGAAGGACTCGATGGCAGTAGTGTATTAATTAATACCCCTACTGTGGGTCGAATTCCAAATGGTGCAACAGTTGAACGTTCAGTTCCAAGCCCTTTTGGTAAAGGCGATTACATTACTTTTAATTTAAATAATCCCGATTTTACTTCAGCAAAACGTTTAGCTGATTCTATTAATGATTTAGTTGGACCCAATACGGCTCGCCCTATGGATGCAACGTCTATTCGTGTTACAGCTCCAAGAGATGTTTCTCAACGTGTTGCTTATTTGGCCACTTTAGAGAACCTTGAATTTAAACCTGCAGATACTGGGGCTAAAATTATTGTTAATTCAAGAACGGGCACAATTGTAATAGGTAAAGATGTAAAATTACAACCGGCTGCAATTACCCATGGTGGCTTAACAGTAACGATAGCCGAGCAGCTAGAAGTTAATCAACCAGATCCTTTCTCAGAAGGACAAACTGTCGTGACAACGCAAAGCATTGTGGATGTTTCTCGTGATGATACCCGAGCTTTTGTTTTTGATCCTGGTGTAAGCCTTGATGATTTAGTGAGAGCGATAAATGAAGTCGGTGCAGCTCCAGGCGATTTAATGGCAATACTAGAAGCGCTTAAAGAAGCCGGTGCATTAAGTGGCCAGCTAATTGTGATATAAACTTTCTGTATTACACGATTAAATAAAAATCTAAAAACGTCATATAGTGGCGTTTTTTTTGTCGTTAATTTAAGGTGATTGATGCCTTGAATAACGGGTTTTATATATTGGCTTAATAGTTGCAGAATCATTAATATTAATCAGTTCAGTGTCAATAAATTGTTATGAATGAAGTCAACCAACACATGCCAAGCAACTACTTTGATCTTAATAGTCTTAATGATTTAAGGCATGATGCAACCAGTAGTAATGGTAATGATCGAGAGGCTTTAAAAAAAGCGGCTCAGCATTTTGAAGGTATATTCATGAATATGTTGATGCAGAGTATGCGAAAAGCAAATGAAGCTTTTGAATCAGATAGCCCTATGAATAGTAGCTCAACAAAATTCTATGAAGGCATGTTTGATCAGCAGCTAACATCAGAGCTTTCTCAAAGTGGCTCGTTAGGTTTGGCTGATTTGATTGTTCAGCAGTTAAGCCCCGATTACCAAACCTATAAACCCGCTTCAGTATTACGAAGTGATGCAGGTTTAAATAATGAATCACCTAAAGCAGAACAAGTGAATAGTTTTGTTTTACAAAATGCTAAATCTCATAGTCTACCTGAAAAAGAAAGCACGCCTCAATGGATAACCGATAGATTTAAGCAACAGCAAGCTGAGTTTTTAGCAAGTAAACCACAAGAAAAAGCGCCAATTGAAAATACTGAACCCACTCAATTTGAAACGCCTAATGATTTCATTAATTCCATGTGGCAATTTGCTAAAAAAGCAGCGGAAAAAATTAACCTTGATCCGGCTGTTATGGTTGCACAAGCGGCATTAGAAACTGGTTGGGGCAAACATATTATTAACCAGCCAAGCGGTACATCAAGTAATAATTTATTCAATATTAAGGCTGATAATAGCTGGCAAGGTGATAGCGTCAAAAAATCAACTTTAGAGTTTGAAGATGGCGTAGCAGTCAAAAAAAATGCAGCTTTCAGGGCATATGAAACCATTGAAGATAGCTTTAATGACTTTACTAATTTCTTGAGTTCAGGAACGCGTTATCAAGAAACACTTTCTAAATCTTCAGACTCGGAACAGTTTTTGCATTCATTACAGAAAGCTGGTTACGCCACTGATCCTAATTATGCCGAAAAGATTATCGGTATATTAAAAAGCGATCGATTTAGTCAAGGTCTAAAGCAAGTGGTAGGTAACTAATATCAAATAATTTTGGAGTTGTAGGTTATGGGTTTTGGTATTTTAGGAACAGGGGTATCTGGATTAGCAGCTGCACAAAAAGGCTTAGATACTACTGGGCATAATATTGCAAATGCAAATACTAAAGGCTTTAACAGGCAGACCGTTGAACAAGAATCTACTGTAGGTATTCCATTTGGTGGTGTTTTTTTAGGAAATGGTACACAAATCTCTTCAATTTCTCGTGCCTTTAATGAGTTTTCCTTTTCCGAAGTACTGTATAACCAGAGCCAATATAATTTAAATAATTCAATGACGTTAAACGCAAGTCGTTTAGATAATTTTTTGGCTGATACTGATACAGGTATCACTAAAAGCATTGAAGATATGTTTGATGCTGTAAATGGTGTGACCGAAGAACCTACTATTGTATCAGCAAGGAATGTATTTTTAAGTACTGCTGAATCTACTGCCAAACGTTTTAATAATATGTTCACAGAAGTTGAACAACAACACCTTGGTAATATTAATCAAGAAATAGAAACAACAGTTGCAGCTATGAATGAGCTCAGTAGTCGTATAGCACAGTTAAATGGAGAGATAGCTGTTGCAACATCCGTTTCAGGTAGTGGCTTTCCGCCAAATGATTTATTAGATAAAAGAGATCTATTAGTAAGTCAATTAAGTGAATATGCTGAAGTTAATACGTTAGACTTACCAGATGGAACAATCAACTTGACTATCGGTACAGGTTTAACATTAATCACCGGTACATTCGCAATTCCTTTATCTGTAGAAAGAAATGAATTTGATACCAGCACATTAGAGATTGGTATTTCCCCAACCCCTGGCGCGCCAAGTAAATCTATTGTAACAGACCAAATACAAGGCGGCTCGTTAGGTGGCGTAATAAAAATAAGAGATGAACTTTTATTACCATCTATAAGAGATATGGGAAAAATGTCTATTGCTTATGCTGATACATTTAATCGCCAACAATCTCTAGGACGAGATTTAAATGGTGACGAAGGGACTAACTTGTATAAAGATATAAACGACCCTCAATTAGCTTTATCTCGTACCTTAAATTCAACGAATAACCCAACAGTTACAGATTTTTCAGTTAATATTAATAATACTTCTCTATTAACCAATCAAGATTATTCAATGGTAGTCGATCCTGTTGGTAATTTGGTTGTAACAGATAAAGATAACAATACATTAGTGACTTTTACTCCAGCTGATATTACGGCAATGTCGCCTCCTACTAATACCAGAATGGAGATTCCAGGCACAGGTATTGATATAAATATACCTAATAATAATCTTGCCGTTGGAGATAAATTCCTTATTAGACCAACTTACACTGGCGCTAGGGATATAAATTTAGAAATTGAAGATCCAAATTTAGTTGCTGCTGCTGATAATTATTTAGAAACAGCCTCAGTTAATAACCCTAGCAATGTTGAATTTAATTTATATGAAATATCAAATACTGCGGATGCTAATTTTCCAAATGAAGTGAATTTTCCACCACCATTGGATCCTCAAATTCGAATAGTGGTGGACCCTACAGGTACACAATACAGCATTCAAGACTCAGCAGGTACGGCATTAGGTGCACCTGCTGGTGGTCCATTCAATATTCCGGCTGATCAAATAATAAATGTGCCCGGTATGAGAGTGGAGCTAAAGGGAAATTTAGCTGGTAATGAAGTTTTTACGATAACAAATCAAGATGGCGCTCCTCCGTTTGATAATAAACAGTTTGGTCAAGGTGATAATACTAATGCTTTGGCTATGTTGAACTATCAAAACGAAAAAACCTTAGACGGCGGTACAAATACATTTTCAGAGTCGTATGCTGAGCTTGTTACTTATGTTGGCGTAATTACACAAAGCGGAAAGATCAGCGCTAATTCATTTCAGACTTTGTTAGCTGGCGCAGAAGAAAGAATGGCTGCGGTTTCTGGGGTGAACTTAGATGAAGAAGCTGCAAATTTAATCCGTTATCAACAAGCCTACGCAGCATCAGCTAGGATCATCACTGTTGCAAGTGAAACCTTCGATACATTATTACAAGCAGTTAGATAGGAAATAAATTATGCGAATTGGTACACAAAACTTTTATGACCGTAGTTTATTTAGTATGCAGACTAGGCAAGCTGATTTAGATCGTGCTCAAGAAGAATTATCTACAGGTAAGCAAATTTTAAGGCCTTCGGATGATCCTGTTGCTTCAAATTCAATTATAAAATTAAAAAAAGAAATTGATGTTTCTGAGCGTTATATTAAAACGCAAGATACAGCTGAGCGATTTAACGTGTCAGGTGAGTCAAATTTACAGTCTATGACAAATGTACTTTATCGTATTGAAGAGTTGTTAGTGCAATCTGTCAATGGTTCTTTAGATAGTAACTCTCTACAAGCAATTGGAGAAGAATTACAAGTTAAATATGATGAATTACTTTCGTTAACTAACTCAAGAAATGCTAATGGTGATTATTTTTATTCTGGATATAAAACAGATCAAATACCTTATGTAGAAGATGTTTTTGGGTATGCGCAGTACCAGGGGGATGATGGTCAAAGAGAGGTATTGATTGCAGCATCATATCAAGTGCCGGTAAATGATCCGGGTAGTAGTTTTATTGATAATGTGTCTTCAAAATATGGTAATTTTACAGCGGCGACTCCTGCTGTCAGTGGTGCTCAAGTTTCAGTTGGGTTGATTACAGATCCAACGGAATTTTCTCAACCAACGGCCCCTGCAAGTACTTTTGACTTACAGTTTGTAGGTGCCCCATTAACTTGGCAAGCTGTGGATACACAGTCTGGAACTGTTGTTGAAGGGCCTCATACTTATAGCGCAGGTGATGAAATCACTTTTCAAGGGATTTCGGTAAAAACAGACGTCAATAATCCGCCGGTTGTAGGTGATCAATTTGTAATGGCGCAGGATTCTACTACATCACCTGAAAAAAATATGATGTGGGTTATAGGCCAAGCAATTGAAGCGACACAGATTTTAGGTACTGTTTATACTGGAAGTGCTAATGCAGGATCTAATATTGCTGTTGGTGGAGGTGAACTAAAAAATCCTGAGAATCATAATCTCGCTGATTTTCAAATTTCTTTTCCTGCTCCTGGTCAGATCCAGGTTGATGAGGTTGATAGATCTACGATCCCTTTAACTGTAATTAGTAATGCAGTGCCTGCTCAAGCTTATAATCCTGCTGGAACATCTCTTGAGTTTAATGGCATTGAGATTACAGTTGCAGGTGCTGAAGTGGTTGGTGAAACTGTGCGTTTAGATAGGCCTGAAAATACTCGCAGAGCAGAAGTGATTGGTACATTGCAAGATGAACTAAAAAACGTATTTACTAATGTTGATAATATTC
>Ga0105355_10005160_pt1 | contig 11063 bp, 16 predicted proteins | sample GOMGulsemesocosm_2_FD_83508 | JGI IMG/M metagenome (GOLD analysis project Ga0105355, IMG submission 83508) | Methane-oxidizing microbial communities from mesocosms in the Gulf of Mexico - GOM9C Gulf of Mexico | ecosystem: Environmental > Aquatic > Marine > Cold seeps | place: Gulf of Mexico...
GAATGATCTAAAAGTAACGACTATCAGTATTGAAAAGATTTTTGCTCCACAAGCAAAAGTTACTGACGCTCCGAAAGAAGTTTTACAAGAAATGGCAGACGAAATTAAAGCTGATGGATGGCCCAAAGGTAAAGAGCTTGGTGTAAAACACCACGAAAAAGTTGATAAATATGAAGTTCATGCAAGCTTCTCATGGTTTGAAGCTGGACTCATGGCTGGGATTAAAGAAATCCCCTGCGTTATTTACTAAGCCCATATTAAATGACACTCATTGAGTGTCATTTTTTTATCTAAATGTTACCAAGATCGGTACAGAACATTCCCCTGTCGCTTGGGTTTATGCGACATTGCCAATTTAAAGTATAAAATATATACTACATGGGAATACGGCAACATTCAGGGGTGGTATGCGAGGATATAGACCAATAAAGCGGCTAATCAGAACGCAAAAAAAGGGCGAAGGTAAAGCCGAGGTTGCAACAAAGAAGCAGTTTAAAAACATTCTTTGGCAATCTTCTCGCGGCTCATTAGGCAAGCGAAATGTGGCAATCATTTGGATGTTATTTGGTAGTGGTTGTCGGATCAACGAAGTAGCCAAATTCAAGATTTCTGATCTGATACGAGAAACCAATGAATTAAGAACGACCTTTGTGATTAAAGGCGGCTATACAAAGACAGGCAAGCCAAGAGCCGCTTATATTCTTTACAGAAGCCACCGTAGCGCTATTGAAGCGTGGATTGAAAAACTGATAGAGCAAGGAGTCGCCCAATCAGGAAAAGAGTCTTATAGGGGCTTACGTAAAGACTGGCCTTTATTCTCAATCACTAAGAAAGGCAACTCATGGCGACAAATGGCTTTTAGAGATAAAAAGTACAAAGATGCCGAAGGTATTATTAAAACCACAAAAGTTTGTGGCTCATTACAAAATCTGATTAGTGAGTTATTTAAGAACGCAGGCTTGCATGGAGGCTCGTCACATTCAGGCCGCAGAACACTTGCGACTTGGCTAGATCAAAAAAACATTGATCTTAAAACGATACAACTCATATTAGGCCATGAAGATCCAAATATGACACTTGAGTACATCGATCCAAATTTTGATCGCATACAAGCTGCTTTTGATAAAACATTAACCAATATTGATTAAAGGTAAAAAAATGGCAAAGCAAAAACAGAAAGAGAAAGAGAAAGTAAACAAAGACAAAAAATACAACAAAACAGGGCGAGAATCCTTATTTCGTGTTGAGATCACCACTGCTGACACTGAGGAAGAAGCTAAAGAAATGAGGCAGATGAAAAAGGATATTGTTGCTCATTCAGGCTCAGCCAAGCATGGCTCGGTGGCTATGTATAGATTTGCAAAAGAAAACGGGTTCTTTGATAAAAAAGACTTGTAATAGTCGTGTACACGACTATAGTGGTTAGTACAGAAATTCATTAGAAAGGGACGAACAAATGGAGCAATTATCATTGCTTGAGGATTGCATTTTGAAGCAGTATGAATCAGGTTCGGTAGCGAATTCTGACATGTACAAAAATGTATCTAAAAAATTATCTTTGGTTGATGAAGTTAAACCCATCGGAAAAGATATGATCCCGCGATCTGTCCTTCATCGTAAGATCCGATGGGCTCAACAAAACCTTAAGTCTAAAGGTCACATTCGCAGAGTTAGCCGAGGCCAGTGGGAGTTGACATCGATAAAGAAAATTGAATTGCACAGCATTGATGCTGCTAACCACTTAGTTGCTATGTCAACATCACTAGGCGTTGCTATTTGGTCGAAGTCTAATAATATTTTTGCAAGCGCTCAATATAGCGAGCCTATCCATCTAGCTTTAACATCTCCCCCATACCCGCTGCGTAGCCCTAGAGCTTATGGTAATGAGGTGGGTACGATTAAATATATTGATTTCATCTGCGAAGCACTTGAGCCTATTGTTAAAAATTTATTTGATGGTGGAAATGTCGCACTCAACATTGGAAACGACATCTTTGAATCAGGTTCCCCAGAGCGGTCTATTTACGTTGAACGCTTGGTTATTGCTTTGGTAGATAGACTTGGATTAAAACTTATGGATAGAATTCCATGGTCTTGTCCGAACAAAATACCTGGCCCTATTGCTTGGGCTTCAAAACAACGCATCCAACTCAATAGTGGCTATGAACACATTTTGTGGTTCTGCAATAATCCTAATAAGTGTATTTCTAACAATCAAAGGGTACTCAGACCACACACTTCTGAACATCAAAAATTTATTGATAGCGGCGGTCAAAAATCTTTATCAATTAATGGCGATGGTGCTTATATAAAAAAAGAGGGGGCGTGGTCGAACAAAACATCAGGAACCATCCCTAAAAACGTATTAACCTTTCATAATGTTTGCTCAAAGGGGCGTAAGGTTTCTCAATATGCCAAAAGCCTTGGGATACCAGCCCATTCAGCTAAAATGCCATATTCATTGGCTGACTTCCTTGTTCGCTTTCTATCCAGGGATGGGGATTTGATTGTTGATCCATTTGGCGGCACTTTTACAACAGGCGAAGCTGCTGAACGCAATAACAGAAGATGGATTTGTACAGATATGATTTGGGAATATGTTCGACAATCATTTATTCGTTTCGATGATCGTGATGTGTTTATAAATCCAACTTTTACAAATGCAAAGTTTGCAGCTTAAGTCACGGAAACTAGCCAATTTGGGCAAGTTACATAACGCTAAAGTAAGAATATAACAGAGGAATGAAGCAATGCCCCAAATCAAGTTTAGTATGGAAGAAATACGAAAAGTAATGGAAGAACACGCCAAATCAAAGTTTGGATTATCCAATCAGGCGGATAGCCATTTCAAAGCAGAAGTTAACGAAGATGGTCAAACTGAAAACGTAGAGTTCATTATTGATTGTTGTGAAACAAAGTAAGGAATAAACGGCTGATACTGCCTAAGCTGTTTATTTGATAAATAAAGCTTGCAATCATCGTGTACACGATTACAATGTGTACATGTAAAAATATCCTAAATCATTAAAGGGCAAGCGCATGAAATCATTATTAAACGCAGTTCAAATCACTTCAAGTTTCCGTGTTATTGCTGAATTACCTATTGAAGCAGTTAAGCTTGCCACGGCTCCCAAAAACGATGCTGTCGAAGTGACAAGCGTTAACCGTATCGAAAGCGGTGTTTTTCTTGTTCAGACTAAGCACACAGAGTATGGATATACATATTCTTGTGTAGCATATGTTGAACAGGCCTCTAGCGGTTATCGTGTTGAATGTTGCGATGTCACTTTCACCGAAATAGAAATTAACTTTTTAATTGGTGGTGATGATTTAGTTAATAAAAGCGAATTTTATGTAGATGTTGAAAAGGGTGATTCCATTACTGCAACCGACTACGAAAAACAAGTTGCTCACTGGATAGCTAACGATTTAGAAGAGGAAAGTCCTAATCGCATGGAGAGCTATATTAAGTCTAAGTATTCAAAGGCGCATTGCGTAGACGGAGTGGTTATTGCAATCCTAGATACACAACCCAAGGATCAGCCTAAAGTCGCTTAATAACCGCTGGTGGGCTTTTATCCACCAGCCCATTTACCATCACAATCAATACACTGCAAACTTGGGCACAATCATTGTACTTGATGATGCAAAATTCGATGCTTGGCTTGCTGAATAATCAATTAACCTAACAGAGGAATCAATAAAAATGTTAGAAATATTTAAAAGTGCCTTATCTTTTATTACAGATCCAGAAGCTAGAGTTGTGTCACCGCTCACTTATCCAAACGGCAATGCCATGTCTGTAAGGGAGGCGAAGGCTTACGGGTTATATGTTGATGGCGATGCTCTAACAGAAGATAAGCTTACCGAGCTACTACATAATGCACATCACAAAACCCCTAGAGATATGGCAATTTTAAAAATGGCTCATTGGAATTTGAGTCATTTTTCATTTAAAGAAATGTTTTATGAGAAGTCAGCCATAGAAGGAAAAGTTAAAGTTAAGTTGACTGGAGCTGCTTACATCCAAGGCGATGATATTGTCATGGTTCCAGTCGAAACAATTGGTGGCGTTTTAATAGAAAAATTAGAGCCTGTATTCGCCAACTAACGAGTAAGGAATAAACGGGGATCGATGATGTCGGGAATTAATTTGCAATGAAAAAGGTAAATGGCGTAATCGACAGAATAGGCGTGAATGGGGCTAAGGTGGTTTTTACGCTTTTGGGTTATGATTTTGCTTATTCTGTTGATGAAAATAGCGATCAATTATGTCTTACTGAAAAAGGTGATACTGTCAGCTTTGAGTGCGATGATTATCTAACTGTCTCCACTAAGACATTTGAAAACGATTCATTAAAAAGTATCGGTAACTTGTGAAGGAATAAAAGAATAGTTAAGTTATTTATGCGCTTTGTTCAAAAAAGCGCATTGTTAAAATTACAATTCACCTCACGGAAATTAAGGATTATAAAATGGCAAAACAACTCATGAAATCACCTGACATTAGTTTAATAACTAAATTTTATAGTGATTGGTTGGCAGAAAAAGAAAATGCTGAAATTACGATTGATAAAACATCTGATCACAATATAACAGCAACAGTTTGGGAAAGTGGTGATTTAACAGAAATTGCGGGTATCAGAGAAAATGCAGATGATGGATTTGTGTTCTTTTGTACCACTTTTGAGTTTGAACTTTAATTCACGGAAGAACCATTAACTCAACAGAGGAATGAATGACAATGGCAAGCACAAATCAAATATTAGGTTCTCAAATGAACAATTACCTAACCCCTGAATATTGGAATACTCTTTCACGAGAAGGCAATGATTTTTATGTTGGGCTGGCAAAAAAATACATTGATAAAAAAAGTTCTAATAAACCAAAAGTTCTTATTCGTGAATTTATTAAAGAAAATGTTGATTTTGTAAATTCAGAAGCAGAGCTAGATGCTGAAGCTGGTTCAAAAGAAACTCAAAATGTCGTAATGGAATTTCTTACAGAATTGTTCTCAGAGCAAGGCATTACTGAAGAAGAAGTTGTCAATGTTTGGCAAGATGTTTTCTGGAGTGGAATTGACCACTAACTTAACATAATTTTTAGACGGTGACGATAACCGAGGAATAAAAGATGTCAGATAATGTAGTTGTACTTTTCAAGTCTGAGAATGGTAGTTTTTCTGGCTTTTTAGCTAAACCTTTTTGGGAAGATCATTATCAGCTTCCAGTTGCGATAGGTAACTACTCCTATGAAAAAGAAGCAGCTCAGAACTTTGTTGAAATGATTATGGATAGTGATGTTGGTTTTCGCCACGGTTCTACTAGATTAGAAAAGTTAGCGAACATTGAGTCATTAGATAATATAGATGATTGCATTACAAAAGCTAAAGAATTAACGGGTTTGGTACAACTTTACACTTTGTACGTTTACCAAGAATATGAGTGGCAAGAAAGTCACTTATTTGAATCTGAGACACACCTTACCCTAAAATCCTTAACCTTAACTGGCTTTTATGGAACACCGTCTTCAAAAGAAGTCTTGAGTGAAGCTCCATGTATAAATGATTTTAAGGCTTATATTAACGCCCCTACTGCCGTTTTAGAATCGGCAATAGCAAAAGCAGTAGATGTGCGAATCTCTGGTAATAAGAGCTATGAAAATCACTCAGCAGTTAAAATACTGTGCGATTGGTGGAATGAAAATATTGATGACCAAACATTAAAATGTGCCAATAACTTTTGCTTGTACTATTGGGACGTAAAAAGCGGAATGTTTATATCATGCGATTACGAAGAACCTGCTTGTTCGTTTGAAAATATGCAAGAGCATAAACCCACTGCATCATTTAATTATCAAAATACTAAAGTAGTCGCTGCTTTTATTAAAAGCGATAAAGATGCTGATAACAAAGATGATTGGGCTACAACCTATAAAGTTGATGGTGAAATATGGATGCAAATAGGCTGCAATCTAAACGAGATAAATACTTCTTGTATTTCCATGTCTTGCTTGCAATATCTACCTAAATCATTGTTAGCAACTACCACCAGATAATAAAAATACGAGTGAGGAATAAACATGATTAGTTTAGACAGTTTAATTATCGCATTGATGGCAGGGTTACTAGGTTTTATTTTTAACGAGTTTATCAAGCGTAAACAAGCTAAAGCAGAGTTTGAAGAAGTGGCTAAAGCGAAAGAAAATTTATCAAGTAAAGGCTACAAAATTACTTTAGATAGACTGCATGGTTTAGATACTGAAACGCAGCGTGAAATGGAATTGGTACGTAGCCGTGGTTATACCGTTTTGTCAAAAAATGGGAAAGCGATTGATGTTAAAATTTAACAAGGGAATAAATGTATGAGTAATAAAGTATTGGCATATGGTGTGTTCACAATGATATTTGCAATCGTTAATGCTGTATCCGCATATAAAACAGGTCATTCTGACAATGCGTTTTGGTCTGGATTAATGATAATGAGTGCTCTGCTCATAGGTGAATTATTAGAACAAAAATTTGAAGCCACTGTGATTGATTATGATCTACCTCATGTAAAAGAAGTAGCGTTAAGCGGTGATAAAGTAAAAGCCATTAAGCTTTATCGTCATTTAACTGGCAAAAGCATTAAAGATGCGAAAATATACGTTGAATCGTTGATTTCAATAGGTGAGGAATAAATAACAATGGCAAGCACAAATCAAATATTAATTACTCAACGACAAAAGCAATTCCATGCTCTTCTGTTGTCTGAAGACATTAGAGTTTGATCGTAATTTTGTTTTTACATTAAATGAACAAACTTTAATGTCCTCTGACATCTGTCCACACTGATTTATTAGTTAGTGTTAGTGAATTTTCTGAGTAATTTGTAAAATAAGAGAACTATCAAGACAAGCGGGGGAAGGGGCAGAAAATATTCGTAAGCGGATGACAAAGAATTTAATTAAGTTAGAAACAAGACGCACATAATGTACGACTTGTTTCTATTAACATTTTAAATGATAAATTAAGCAGTTAATTTTAAACTTCTCAATTCTGTACTCCAAGGTTGCTGTAACGTAGTTAAGCTCTTGGCTATTGCATAGAAGAACGCAGTAGAAGCGCCTCCATTTAGCCCATTGCCGAGCATGGTGTATTGGTCTCGTTTAGCTTGCACTCCGTCGACTAATCTTTCAGGAAGCTGCTTAAAGCGCGACACTTCAGTGAAAGTGAACAATCTGAAGTCACCCAACGAGTCATTCCCATTTTTCAACAACTTGGGGTCTTCAATCCTAACTCGTCCATATCCTGCGCTGATCGTAGACAGAGATGTAACGTCATCAGTCACTACTCTGTTTTTCCAATCAGTTTCAAGAGACTTTTTCTTGAGAGAAGACCCAATATTAAAAGCTTTATCAGGGATCGAATTAGGATCGTCCAACAAATCTTTAATCGGTGTAGTATTGGTACGAGCTAAATCGTCCATAAAGTCGAGGTCTATGTTTATGCCATTCGTGACAAATGCAACGAATAACCGCCTTCTATTTTCAATATCGCCGTAATCTTTGCCGGCAACACCCTTATAACAACCTTTGTCGTTAAAGTCTCCGGCAACATGCATTGTGTACCCTTTAATGCCTAGAATTCGTTTAAGTTGATTAAAGGAAAGGCTGTTAAAGTAAGGAACTACTTGCTCTATGAAAATAATCGGAGCCTTAAAATTTGACATCTGTAAGCACATAAGTGTAGAAACAGTAAGATGCCCAAAATTTTCATCCCATTCAGGGGCGTCTCTGTTTTTAACGTTTAACGAACTGAATGACTTACATATGATACCAGCTGACCACATATGAACGTCAGGTATCGCAGCAGGAAAAAGCTCATGTATATCCATTGCCGCGGTAACCGTTTTTCCTTTTTTGTAGGTTGGGTTGTTATTAGTGAATGTATCCACGAACTTAGATTCGATTTCATTCACAAATACCAATTCTGTGTCGAGTCCAACTTTCTTGAACCCGTCAGCGAGACCAATATCAGCACAACCGACACCTGCGTACAGACTAGCTGTACTCAATTTACCGTTAATGATGGCTTCAGCCATGTATTCAATGCGATCTCTCACACTCTTGCTGCGAGGGGTTTCACAAAAAACTAACCGGTTGTCGTTATAAATCATCATGAGCTCAATCTCGCCTTCAAAAATCTTAGCTATAGTCTGATTTCTTAGATCGAGTCGAGACCCAATGCGAACACCGTCCCGATATTTGTAATTCTTAGTGCTTATAATGTGCGTACCATTATCATCAGCGGTAATCACTATCTTTCTAAGATCAGGAAAATAATCAACGTTAATTAATTGCCCAGGGGTAAATCCAACTTCGGGTAATTTAGTTAAATTTTCAATATTTATTCTGCCTACGTTGGCCGATGGTTTTTGTAGAGTTATGATTTCAAAATGTTTCATTTGATTTACCTGTTAGATTTGGATTGCTCAAAGAGCGGGTTGAGTGGGTAGTGCAAGCCGTATTACGATTAGATAATCGAATACATGATGACTTTCTTGTTCTCGATAGCCTGGTTGTACATATCAGACAAACTTACTTGAGTTGCACATTTGAAATAACGAGATACTTTATCCATTTCTCGTTGTATCACTACTTCAAGTACACCTCGTGATTCTGTCGATACATCTTCTACATCGGCGGCTAACTTGAATCCATCTTGATCGATAGCGGTTGTTGTATTGTTCATAAGTGTCTCCAAAGACGGTTTGAAAGGTAGGCCATGCAGATTGCATGTGTCATTGAGTAGCCTTAGCTGACATTTGGTGATAAAGCATCACAAAACAGACAATGCGAGTCACAAGTAGAAATGACTTGGAACGTGCTTTAGCTATTATTAGTTACTTTAATGTATGTTTTGATTAGTGTGACGTCGTCACGCGGATGGAATAACGCATGAAGCTAAATCGAATAGGTAAGGTTTGAAACTCCACTAACATGAAAGTTAGTGGAATTAGAATGTGTTAAATTACGACTTCGTACTCATTAAGTTGTTCAAGAACAAGTATCAATTGAACTTCCACTTCTTTTGAACTTTCGTAACTAATTTTAATTTTACCGGTAAAATCCTCATCTTCCTCAGACCTTCTCGTGTCATCATCTAAGTTGACGCAACTCAAAACAAGTGATTTAATCATGTCAGAAAAATCATTTTTGACGGTGAGTTCCTTTCCTGACTTAAGAATTTTTTTGAGATTAATATGATATGTGAAGAAACCTGCATCTTCACAATAATCATGGGATTGAGCGCCCCAGTTACAACTCCCGTCAAATTCAAACTCAATTGAATATCCATCATCTAACTCAAATGTAACATCCTGGTTATAGTTACCAGATAAACGAGGGTGAGAAAAATTGTACTGTAACTTTTGTTCTAATATTTGCATGTGAAGAACCTTGTTGAATCTGCCCAGAGGGCTATTTGGTAGGAGAGCACGCAATATGCGTATGTCGATAATTGCTCTATTCGACGGTCAGTGATATGAAATCACAGTAAACAGCTAATTCGAGTCAAAAACATATAAATGCTTAAACATGAATTAGCTGTTAAGAATGATTTAATCTTTGTGCTGGTTTATGTGACGCCGTAACGCGCATGAAAATAAGCATTAAATTAAGTAGCCATTGGACTTATTTTGAATATTGAATTTGGAAGAGAGGTCGAAACCTAAGCGTATCATAGCACGGTAGCGAGGAAAGGAAAACAAAGGTCTTGTTGGTAATTTGCTTTTAATGACTGACAAATGATACTTGTCAGTCATTACATTCCAATCATAAATTCTGGCAAGTGTAATTTCCAAATTAAATAAAGGTCACAAGTGAAGTAAGATAGTATTACGGCAGAGATGGCATTATTAATCTATTACCTTCAAAGCCTGAAAGAATAAGTATCATCTGTAAAATCATTAAGACAGCTAGCATTAATTTATCTTTTTAATCGAATTTAGTTATAAATGCAATCATAGAAAACATTAGTGAGCGGCGTCATTATATGTTCTTTTAACAAGTAAATGTGTATTTGCCGAATTTCCAAAAAGATGTTTATTTCTTTGCTGGTGGCCGTTTCCTATATGGAATTTTTAAAAGCCCATTTAATTTGTATTGACAATTTAAACATTGTAAGTTAAGTTTAAATCACGCACTGAACAATAAGGGAATTATTATGTATATTTGTGAGATTTGCGGGCTCAGGCACTATTGGCTTTGCTGCGCTATCGCTGGGTATATGCGAATTAACTGAACGAGATAACGAGCATTTTAAAAATATAAAAGATGACATGAGGTTTTTCTTATGAAAAAAGTACTAATCAAATATAAAAATATCAGATTACTAATCAATGAGTCAGCATCAGAGTTGTTTATTAAGAACATTGAAAATATTGAAAAATTACAAATATTGGTAGACGCTTTTTATAAAAACATACTAAACAGATCACATGATGCATCAGTTGAAATAGATTTATTAAAAACGCAGTTAAGTGAGTTCGTTGAACAATCCGGAGTGATCGGTACGCCGTTTGATTCACGCGACGCTTATTTATACGCTTTAGATAGAAAGTTAGATTTTGAGATACTCGAACTTCACGGTAATGTCGGGAAGAAAAATGCAAAAAAAGAGGATGTGAAAACATCTTCTGTACAGATACGTATAGAACATGAAATGAAAGAAAAGTGGAATGAAAAGTCTAAACGCGAAGGTTTTAAAAATCTAACTGAATTTATTATTCATCGATGTGAACTCGATAAATAAGTTTTAATTTGTAGTGACAAATTAAAACCATATTGCTATATTGTATGTATGGGCTTAGTTGAAGATAACAAAGCACCAAAAGAAACAAAATTAACTATGCGCGGCAAGTTGTTTTTGCAGCAAGAATTGTCTTAATTTGATAATGGGAAACTTAAATGATTTTTGAAAAGGTCGAAGTTTATGCAGCTGGTTCAGCTGCATCATTGATAGGATTCATAGAGGCTGTTGGTACAGATGCCCATCCATTATGGAAATTGATATTGGCTGC